>JAEEGL014968239.1_pt1 | contig 13342 bp, 9 predicted proteins | sample 9134231 | NCBI WGS metagenome assembly JAEEGL01 (sample SAMN16246548, study PRJNA631951) | gut metagenome | biome: gut microbiome; feature: rumen; material: fiber-attached | host: Bos | place: Iran: Karaj | collected 2018-10 | reverse complement strand
CAGGAAGCAATCTGATTCACAAAAGGAAGGAAAAGCAGGGATGCAGAAATATTGAAGACGGTATGAAGCATGGCAATATGAGTCGTGATGTTTTCTGCCGGCGCTTTCGGAACGATGAAATCAATAAGATTAAGGAACGGATGGAAGAATAGCAGCGCAAGAACCGTTCCAACGACATTGAAGCCTACATGCACTGCAGCGGTTCGTTTTGCATTGACACTTGCCCCAAATGCGGACATGACGGCATCAACTGTAGAACCGATATTGCTTCCTAAAATCATGGCGGCACCCAAATCCCAGGGAAGAGACCCGTTTGCCGACATCGTCAGAACGATTGCCGTTGTAGCCGATGAAGAATGAATCAACGCGGTAAAGACCGTTCCTATCAAAACTCCGGCAAGGATTCCTAGTGTTCCAAGATTATGAAAATTCTGCAGGAAGGAAACTGATTCAGGATTTAGGTTGATGGAAGTTTTTAAAAGTCCCAGTCCCATGAAAAGCAGGGCAAAGCCCATGAAGCAGTCTGAAAAATTATGAATCCGAAGTTTCTTGAAGTATTTAAGAATGAAGCCAAAGCCAAACAAGGGAATGGCGGCCGCTTCAATGCTGAACGAAAAACCAAAGAGCGAAACAATCCATGCGGTGACTGTCGTTCCGATATTCGCGCCAAAAATTATCCCGATTGCCTGGGTCAGCGTGATGATTTCGGCATTTACAAAACTGACGGTCATTACGGTCGTTGCGCCGGAAGACTGAATGATTGCCGTAACCGCAATTCCCGTTAAAACTGCCGTAAACCTGTTTCCCGAAATCTTGTGCAGTAAGGACTGAAGGCTGTTCCCTGCCCCTTTCTGGATTCCGTTTGAAAGCATTTCCATTCCAAAAAGCAGCAGGCAGAGAGAACCGATGAACCCCAATAACTGGCCGATTACATGTACCATACGCTTAACTATACCCTTGAAGAAAAGAAAAAAGAAGTTCCTTTATGTTAATTGTTTGTAAATTTGAATATAATTAAAAATCTATAGGCAAGTTTCTGCGTAATGGATAAAGGTTTCCGAAAAGAAGGCGTAAACGAAGCGTAAAATCCCCTGGCGGTAGGGTGGGTGCGCGTGTTCAGATAATTCCCTTTTTCCTCAATCCTAATCAGCCTGTTGACACATACCCCCTATAGGTATATACTCCTCATTAAACGATACCCCCAAGGGGTATATCACGGAGGATGTATATGTCTGAAGAATGCTGCAATGAAGAAATAATCGAATCAAGCGGCGAGTGTCCCTATTGCTCGGGCAAGCACAAGGACCGTGAAGATACCGAAAAAAAGGACCTGATGAACCGCCTCAAGCGGATTGAAGGCCAGGTGCGCGGCGTTGAGGGAATGCTCGAAAGCGGCGCTTACTGTACGGACATCCTCATGCAGGTTTCGGCAATTACGAGCGCCCTCAACAGCTTCAACAAGGTTCTGCTCGGAAATCATGTAAAAACCTGCGTTGCCGAAAACATCCGCTCGGGAAACGATGAAGTTATCGACGAGCTCGTAACCACCCTCCAGAAACTGATGAAATAGGGGAGGCCGTATGGAACAGTTTAATGTAACAGGAATGAGCTGCGCTGCCTGCCAGACTCGCGTTGAAAAGGCCGTGAGTGCACTTGAAGGCGTAAAAAGCTGTGCGGTAAGTCTTCTCACAAATTCAATGGGCGTGGAAGGCTCTGCGTCTTCCGAAGAAATCATAAAGGCTGTCGAGGCGGCAGGATATGGTGCAAGCCTCAAGCAGAGCGGCAAAAAATCAGCCAAGCCCGACTATTCTGATTCACTCAAAGACATCGAAACTCCCAAAATGAAGAGGCGGCTCATTGCCTCGGTGATTCTTCTGGTGCCGCTCATGTATGTCTCGATGGGGCACATGCTCTGGAACTGGCCGCTTCCGTCTTTCCTGGACGGAAATCACCTTGCGATGGGGCTTTACGAGCTTTTGATTTCAGCCCTCGTCATGGTGATTAATCAGAAATTCTTCGTCAGCGGATTTAAGGGACTGGCTCACCGCTCTCCGAACATGGACAGTCTCATCGCCCTAGGAGCGACGGCGGCTTTCGGCTACAGCGTCTTTGCCCTTTTTGCCATGACAGGAGCCGTCGTTCGTTCCGATGAAAAGCTGATCATGTACTACATGAACCAGTTCTATTTTGAATCGGCCGCAACGATTCTCACTCTGATTACCGTTGGAAAGCTGCTTGAGGCAAAGTCAAAGGGTAAGACGACAAATGCCCTCAAAGCCCTGATGAAGCTTGCACCGGAGACAGCGGTGATTCTTGTCGACGGCAAGGAAAAGACAGTTTCCATCGAAGAAGTCAAAGTCGGCGATTTGTTCGTCGTCCGCCCCGGGGATAAGATTCCTGTAGACGGCCTTGTAACCGAAGGTCAGAGCGCGGTAAACGAATCTGCCCTCACAGGCGAAAGTCTTCCCGTTGAAAAAGTTCCCGGCGACAAGGTGACTTCTGCAACAATCAACACATCAGGCTACATGGTCTGCCGTGCCACCCGTGTTGGCGAAGACACGACCCTTTCTGAAATCATCCGCATGGTAAGCGATGCGGCCGCAACCAAGGCTCCGATTGCAAAAATCGCCGACAGGGTCTCAGGCGTATTCGTCCCGGTTGTGATTGCGATTGCCGTCGTAACGCTCGCTGTCTGGCTTCTTGTTGGCGAGTCTTTCGGCTATGCGATTGCCCGCGCGGTTTCAGTTCTGGTAATCAGCTGTCCGTGCGCGCTCGGACTTGCTACCCCTGTGGCAATCATGGTCGGAAACGGAATCGGCGCCAAGTCTGGAATCCTTTTCAAAACCTCAGCTTCACTTGAAGAGGCAGGACGAATCCAGATTGTTGCCCTCGATAAAACCGGAACAATCACAAGCGGCACCATGAAAGTAACGGACATCTTGCCGGCTAAAGGCGTTGAAGAAGCAGAATTGCTTTCCCTGGCCTCTTCCCTCGAAGCAAAAAGTGAACATCCGATTTCCAAGGCCATTACGGCTTACGGAACTGAAAAGTCTGCAAGCCTTTCTGATACGACGGATTTTGAGACAATCGCTGGCAAAGGCCTGAAAGCGCGAATCAAGGGCGAAGAAATTTACGGCGGAAATGCTGAATATATAGAGAAAACTGCCCGTGCAGACATCACTCCCCTCAAAGAAAAACTCTCTCAACTTTCCGCCCAGGGAAAAACGCCGGTTCTTTTCGCGAAGGAAAACAAACTTCTCGGAATCATCGCCGTGGCAGACACTATCAAGGATGATTCACCGGCTGCCATCGCCCAGCTCAAAAAAATGGGCCTCCACGTCGTAATGCTCACTGGCGACAACGAAACGACCGCCCGCACAATCGGAACGCAGGCCGGTGTAGATGAAGTCATCGCTTCCGTAAAGCCGGACGGAAAGGAAGAAGTAATCCGCAATCTTAAGCAGCACGGAAAAGTGATGATGGTCGGAGACGGAATCAACGATGCCCCGGCCCTCACTTCCGCAGATCTTGGAATCGCAATCGGAGCCGGAACAGATGTTGCAATCGACGCGGCAGATGTCGTCCTGATGAAAAACTCACTTCTGGATGTGGCGGCGGCAATCAGAATCAGCCGGGCAACTCTGCGCAACATCCACGAAAACCTCTTCTGGGCCTTCTTCTACAATGTAATCGGAATCCCGCTGGCGGCAGGCTGTTATGTTGCGGCATTCGGCTGGAGCCTGAACCCCATGTTCGGAGCGGCCGCAATGGGTCTTTCAAGTTTCTGCGTAGTCACAAACGCCTTGAGGCTGAACTTCGTAAAGCCATACGAAGCAAGGCGAGACAAATCAGTGAAAAATCCCGTAAAGGGAAATCTTATAAACAAAGAGTCGGCAGAAAAAGAAGCCGCACTCAAGGAGAACAAATCTATGAAAATTTCAGTAAAAGGCATGATGTGCTCACATTGCGAAATGCACGTAAAAAAAGCACTTGAGGCAATCGACGGAGTTACGGGCGCAACAGCTTCACACGAAAGCGGCACCGTAACAATCGAAACTTCAAAAGAAGTTAGCGAAGAAGCAGTCAAGTCAGCTGTAACAGATGCCGGCTACGAATACTGCGGAAAGTGCTAAATAAAACAGAAGAAAGCCCCTCTTTGATTCTTCTTGGCGTTACCCGCCTTCGGCGGGTCAGGCTTTCCGCCCTTCCGTGCTCTCGCACTCCATTCCTTCGCTCCGCTCCGGAACTGCTTCGCAGGGGCTACAATCCTTAACGCAAAGTTATTTTTCTACGGATTGTTTTGAGGCAGTAATATTAAATTTTTCTTTACAGAATCTTAAATCACACTGTATAATTTTTTCATTGGTTGCGTATCTGCAGCCGAAATCTATTTTAGGAGGTTGTTTTATGAAACAACTATACAAATGAGGCGGGGTATTAATAAGCCTGCTCCTGTTAGTTTCGTTAGTTGGTTGTAAGGCAGACGATGATAATGATACACCAAGTCCAACTTCCTACACTGTAACTGTCACAAGCTCTGAACATGGAACTGTGACTGCAAATCCTACCAGCGCCACAAAAGGCACAAACGTAACCCTCACGGTAACACCCGATGCAGGCTACCAGCTGGATTCAATCACTGCAAAATCCGCCGCCGGTGCTGAAGTAACTTTAACTCCTGACAACAGCAATCCACCAAAATACAAGTTCACCATGCCTGAAAGCAATGTTACGGTAAGTGCGACATTTAAGAAGCTTCCACCTCCGCTTACCCTTGAGGCGATTGCGGACGGCACGATTAGCGTCATAAATCCATGGTCTACCCTCAAGTACACAAAGAACGGCGGGGCGCTTACCGCATATTCAGAGGCGATTACAGTTGCCGCAGGTGACAAAGTCTGCTTCTTTGCGGAAAGCTCTGGAAATACATATGGAGGCAGCAAAATGAGGATTTCCTGCACTTCCGACTGTTATGTATACGGTAACATTATGAGCCTTGTTACGCTGGAAGCTAACGCCACAGACGCAAGTAAATGGAATCCAGAGGAAACTTCAATAAAAACGAATTACGCCTTTGCTAACCTGTTGGCTAATAATAGCCATATTAAAAACCACGCTTCTGAGAAACTCTACCTGCCTGCAACTACACTTACGGAAGTTTGTTATGCAAGTATGTTCTCTGGCTGTACAAGCCTGACTACTGCACCTGACCTTCCGGCAACTAAGCTTGCGGGTCAGTGTTACTATAGTATGTTCTCTCGCTGTACAAGCCTGACTACTGCACCTGAGCTTCCGGCAACTACGCTTGCGGGTCAGTGTTATCGAAGTATGTTCATGGGGTGTACAAGCCTCAACTATATCAAGTGCCTTGCAACCGATATATCAGCTGAGAACTGCACTTCATCCTGGGTTCATAATGTTGCCGCCAGCGGAACTTTCGTAAAGCCTGCTGATACAGACTGGGGTGAAAAAGGAAGTGGTGACGGAATCCCGAGCGGCTGGACTGTAGAGAACGCACAATAGCCCCCATGGGGCTGTGCCCGTACAGCGAACAGTCAAGTTAATCATTACAAAAAATGCGGTGAATAAGATTTATATTCACCGCATTTTTTTGTTCTTTTGTAGCATGATAACCGTTTATTTATTGTGCTCTTCGTTAGCTGTGATGTGATTTTTTTTGACCTTTTCCTGAATTCATTCGTATAAAATAATGACTGGAGAATTTGATTTTAGTTATAATATAGAAGGAGGCACATTATGACGAACGAAAAACTGAAGGAAATCACCGGACTTTTTGAAAATGAAGCCTTCATGAACGATCTTGCCAAGGTGACTGACGAAACAGGTATCATTTCTGCTGCAAAGAAATACGGTGTGGAAATTACGGAACAGGATCTTAATGACCTGTTCATGGTTAAGCCCGAGACAAAAAAATGGGCGAAAGAGGTTGTGGATTGCGCAAAGCAGCTTGAAGAGGTTCTCAAGAATCCTGAAAAGCAGGCTGAATTTGCAAAAATCAATTCGGAGGCGCTTTTCAAGGATTTCTGTAAGGCGAACAATGTTGAGGCGAGCGACAAATTTCTTCAGATGCTCTATTTCGTTGCCTTCGACAATAAAAAGACGATGGAGCTTTCTGAGGAAGAACTTGATTCTGTTGCCGGTGGAATCTCTCTCTGGGGCATCTTCAAGTTTGGAGTCGGCTTGATTCCGCTTGTCGGAACCCTGGCTCAGACCTTCCTGGATCTGGCAGACGGAAGCCTTAGGGGCGGGGCAAACATCGGTGCAAGGTTCGCGCTTTCTGCCATTTCCGCGATGTTTGGTGCGGTAGGCTCAATCGCTGAAGCAGGCATCATGGACGTCGCAAGCGGCTGGATTGCAAACGGCTTCTCTACCATTGCCGGAAAACTTACCATCTGGAGTGGAACAACGGCCGTTTCCAGTGGAGTTGGTATGGATGTAGACCATTCAGTCGGCTTGTAAGGGGCAGACAGACACGAAAAAAATCGGTGGTTTTGACAAGCTCAACCACCGATTTTTTTTGCCTAATCACAAATCAGGAAGGGGATGACTAATGCGTTTTCATCACGCGCTTTTTCCGAGGTCGTCATGTCGTTGAGTTCTACCGTCCAAGATTTTTTCGCATTCCATGTATATATTGCGGAAGCATCATAAGGATGGGCGGTAGAATTTGAAGCCCAGATTGGATTTCCGTCAGTTTTATAGAAAGTCTTTACAAAAGAATCCCAGTCAATACTCAAAAAGAATGTATCGTACAAAACCCCGAGTTCACCAATAGAAGGAAGGTGCCAGCCTTCCGCGTATATCGTGTCGGCGCAATATTTAGAGCCGTAGTCCGCGCATGAAGAAATCGCATTCAAGCCCTGCAGAAAGTCTCCGTCTTTTGTTCCAAGCTTTTCCAGCTGGGAGATGTTCCTTGTGCCGTCAAAATAATTGTTCAAAGTCATCGAACTGTCTGACAGGGTGTCATTGTTGCTTATCCAGGGAAGGCCGTTGTACAACGAGTCATCTTTTTTGAAGACTGCGGCAATCAGCTTTTTGTCGCCGGAAGAAATAGAAGCCCTTGAGTCCGTATTTGCTATGTTTTGATAATAAAATTCCTTGTCATCATCTCCAGTTTTTGGAGGAACAGTAGCAATTTCGTCAACATTGTAATTTGTCATAACGAGTACGCCGAATGCGTGAAGAATAAGTGTGGCTTTGTCCTCATCGCTCTTGGATTTAAAATCTCCATAAGAAATAACCGAGCCGTCGTCCAAAAGGATGTCGCCTGCGGTATCCGGCTCGGCTTTTGTTCCAAGTGCGTCATCGAGAAGGCGTGGGTAGTATTTTTTGTCCGCGTCGTCGTATTTTGTTCCGAGAAGATTTCCGTCTGAATCTTCCCAGCCGACGAACATTTTCTTTTCTAAAGGTTTGTATTCAAGTGGCGTGACCTTGCATTCAAACAGGCCTGTTGTTTTGTAGACGAGATGTGAATCAGCCTTTGATGAATAAAATTCGTAAGTCACTTTTTTGCGGATGAAATAAACATTCAATACTTCTTCATGCTGAGTTGCCGTGTAGAAGTTAAAGCCCTTGTAGCTTTTTAGGCTGTTCAACTGGGAAATGCGCGTTCCGGAAGGAATTGATGTCGAATTCATGTCTGCGGATTTGTCCCGCTCAAAGGTCAAAAGTTCCGGGTCTCCGTTTTCGTTCTGCTTGTAGAAGTTCACCTTTGTGGCGACCTGCTGCGTTACATAGGCCACGCTTATGTCCGGGTATTGTTGATCCGTTTTCTTTTCAACATAGTTGAAGTCTGTTTCGGTTTTGCAGGCAAAGAAGAGAGCCAAAGTGAGACAGAAGATGATTTTTGATGACAAATGCTTTTTCATGTTCTGCTCCTCCTATTCGAATACCCGCATGGCTATGACGGAATGTTCATTCGTTTTTGTGTCAAAAGACAGATTTCCGAGTACATCCATCTGATAGGCTTTGTTGTAAAGAACATATCGGAAGGCATAGCCGCCATTAGAATGGTCGGAGCTTGAATCCGGGCTGGCGTAAACCGTATATTGTGTCCATACAAGTGTTTTATTTAGCATAGGGTGGAAGATTCTTCCAGTGCTGGGGTCGTAGACCTGCATTCGATTGTGACGGTCACTTGTATTGGTGTCTCCGCCATCTGGGATTCCCCAGACACCGACATCCCTTCCGTGCGTTGGACCGTAGCTTTCACCATGCTCCCTATAGGTTATGACATCAATCGAAGCGTCTGGAGGCTGGGTACCGTTTGTTGTGCTCGACCAGAAAACATGAGCCGGGACAATCCGCTCCAGAAAGCCGGATGGCGAGCCGGCCACAATGAATTTTTTCATTACAAGCCGGTTGTATTTCTGGAAGACTTCGTCATCTGTAAAAAGAACCTTAAGCTCACAGTTAGATGGCAAATACCAGTTGTCACGGCAGGAATTATCCATGTTTTGGCTCGCTCCATACTGAATGACAAAATCAAAAGCCGGAGAAATGTCTTTTGTCGCCAGAGTCACAAACTGTGAAGAAGAAACATAATTCTGTTTGCCGAAATACTGACTTAAAGTGAGTGGCCCGAGTACGAGGGAGTTAGCCTGTTCTGCCGCATGTGCGTCCATCGATTCATCCCAGTCATAGCCGGTATACATGAAGTTGTAGATGAAATGGTGGTCTTTGTATTTCCAGTAGTAGTTGTAACCATCTCTAAACTCGTTGTCATCCATTTCGTAAAGCACATCCGTGCACCACTGCTGAAGGCTTGATGCCAGAAGGCCCGCCGCAATCTTGTACTGGTACTGGCCTCCTTTTTCGTTTGAGCCTGTGGCGGGATTGTAAGTTGTGGTAAAAAGCATGGCAACGGCGGCCTTCCACTGATCTTCCGTCAATTCGTCATAAGTTTTTGGATATGGTGAAGCCGAACCGTCTGTAAAAATTACATCACCCACAGTATCGGGAGAAGCTTTTGAGCCAATCAGTTTTGTCTTGTCGTATTCTTTCCAGCAGGCATAAAACTTTTGCGCAGACTCACCGAATGTCGCAGGCGGCTCATCTCCATCCTTTGTCTGCCATTTTTCAAAACGATAGCCGTCTTTTTTTGGCGTGGTAACGCTTGGAAGGACTGAGCCTTTTCTTCCTGTTATTTCTGCCCAGAGCTGGTCTGTGTAGTCGTTCAGGTAGTAGGAATATGTTACGCCGTATTCTGTGTCTGTCGGTGTGTCCGGATCAGACGGGGCTGTGCTGTCGTCAAAGGTGTCGTTGTTATCGCATGAAGCAAGAGAGAAGACTGAGAAAATCAAAGTAAAAAGGAAGATGAATCTATATTTTTTCATTTGAACTCCCGGAATGGAAGAATCTGGCATTTTTCATCGACATCCATCCAGTAAGTGGTATCGTCAGTAACCAGCGCTGTAAAGCTCGTGTATGAGTTTGCTGGATTGATAAAGGCCGCATATACATTATTGTCTTCTGTACGAACCTTTGATGATGTAACCCAAAAGTTGTCAGAGGCAGGATCCGGTCGTGCGATTTCAAGCGCATCGCAAGCGCTGTAGAGCGTGTTGTTGTATTTATAATTCGTGGCCATCAAAAGGCCGAGTTCATGCCAGTTAGGAAGATACCAGCCTTCCGTAAGTTCGTCTGTAAGATCCATGTTACCTTTATTTGGATCTTTTAGTGTGTTGCCGTAGTCCATCGCATTCTTAATGGCCGTCCAGTCATTGCCAGCAGAATCATTGTCAGTTGAATCATTGCTGTCAGAATTATCAGTATTAGCTGTTTTGTCAAAAGAACCAAATAAATTTTGTATATCGCATAAATCATAATATCCGTGATATGACTGACAGATATACGAAACTCTGTAAGGATTTGGTCTCTTGTTGAATCGCCATATTTTCTTGAACAGGCTCTTATACCTTTCTCCGCTTTCAGGAGCTGCGCTGTTCAATGCCTGGATTCCTACCCCGATGATTTTATCGCCGTCTGTGGCAGAGCCTGTGGCTGCGTTGTAGCGGGTAAAAACGATTACGGCAATTGCGTTCTCTTTGTATTTTTCAAGAGTGTCACCTGTTGCCGTTTTGACTTCAACCATGCTGGCCGCACTTCCATCGCAGAAAACGATGTCTCCCAGTGCAGTCGGCTTGATTTTAGTTCCGATGGCATATTTCGTTTTAACCGGGTAGTAAGGTAAATCTTCCGCCTTGAATTCTTCTATGAATGGCTCTCCGCCATTTGTCTGCCATTGAGTTACCAGCTTTCCGTCGATTTTTACATTTGGCTTTTCACATGGAAGGCCGTAGGTGCCGGAACGAATGGCCAAAACCTTAAACACTTCGGATGAATTATCGTAAAAAGTATATTTGACCGTATTGCGCGTGTAGTAAATGTAGACCGTGCTGTCAACTTGAATCGCATAGCTGTATGAGAAACCTTTGTAATCCTTTGCAAGGTCCTTGAATTCCGTTCCCGCCTTTACAGGTTCAACAGGCTCATCTGAATTGTTGGGCTCTTTACTTTTGCTTCTGTCTTCGTATTCGGCAAGCTCAAAGCCTTCGCTTTCTTTTGTAACATATTTTACGCCGTCATCGTCAGTCAGGATTTTCTGCTGGTAGTGAAGGATATAATTCGCTTCCTTTACGGTGCATGTGACAGGCCCCGTTGTGTTTGATGAAGAAGATGATGTTATTTCGACAGTGCGGGTTTCTTCTTCCGTCTTGCAGGAAATGAAAGCTGCCGCAAGAAGGAATGTCAGAAGTGAGATAAAAAGAACTAGCGGAAATCGTGATTGACTATGCATTTAAAAATATTATATCAGAAAACCGGATTTTTTAAATAGTTTTTAAGAAATAACGGTTTTGAGGCTAGGGGCTTAGAGTTTTATGTCGGATGGGGATTTTTATCACGAAGTCGGTCACGTGTTCATGAAATTCTTCTTCGCTTCCATAAATTCGGCGATTAAATCAAGAACATCCCCAGAGAGTTTTTTCATTTCCAAAGTAAACAGAAAGTCTCATTCAGTTTCTCCCTGTCGCGCACCAAAATCATCCTCGCGGTTTACGGCGTAAAGGTTTATTCCAAATAACTTTCCCGAACGGGAAAATTTGGGTAGAATAAGGCCGATTGTGAGGAAACAACCTGCGACATACCTATTGGAAGAACCTACGTAGCTTTCTGTCAAAAATCACGAATGCGGCTCCGCACAGCAAAATCTGGGTCAGAGTGGAGCTTGGCGTTGCAAGTCCAATCTTGAACAAGGTCGGATTTTCTGTGAGGCTCATTGCGTATGAAACAGGAATTCGAACTCCAAAGGCGCCGATGATTCCCTGAATCATTACGAACGATGTTTTTCCGCAGCCGTTGAAATAGCCGATGAAACAGAAGAGGAAAGACACAAAGAGTGTGTCGATTGCGTAGGCTTTCAGATAGCTGTGAGCCGCGGCGACAACTTCACTGTCATTTGAGAAGATTGCGGAAAGCAAATTCCCGTGGAAAAAGGCGCCGTATCCCATAAAGACACCGCAGGCCAGAGAGGCGAAAATCGCATACAAAAGGGATTTTTTCGCCCTGTCGTACTTTTCGGCACCCACATTCTGAGCGACAAATGCAGACAATGACTGGGAGAATGCGGCCGGAACCAGCATGATAAATCCGCACAATCTCTCAGCAACACCGACACCTGCTGAGGCTATAAGGCCGAGCCTGTTGATGATTGCGGCAATCACCAGAAAGGAAACCGTCACAAGTCCGTCCTGAATCGAAATCGGCGCGCCAGTCTTGCAGACAAGCTTTACGATGTGGCCGTCCCAGCAGATGTTCTTGCGCGAAAAAGTGAAAGGCAATCCCCTCTTTTTGGCAAGAATCATGCAGAAAAGCACGCTCAAAGCCTGTGCGATGACTGTTGCAAAGGCCGCGCCGGAAGAAGCCATGTTAAAAACTGCGACGAAAAGCAAATCGCCAAAGATGTTGATTATGCAAGCCACAAGAACTGTCAAAAGAGGAGTCTTTGAATCGCCAATTCCCCGGAAAACGCTTCCCAGGACATTGTAGCCGGTTATGAAAATCGTTCCCGCCGAACAGATATGAACATAAGAGACGGTTTTGTCAAAGGCTTCTTTTGGAGTCTGCATGAGGACTGCAAAAGGCTTTGTGAGGAATATCATCAATACGGTTACAAAAAGCGCAAGGAACACAAAGAAGACGATGCTGGTTCCCACAATCTGCGAGACCCGCTCCTTCTTGCCGGCACCAAGAGCCTGCCCCATCTGAATTGTAGTTCCCATTGCAAGACCGGTTATGACAAGAGTTATGGTATGCATCATCATTGTTCCGGTCGCAACCGCCGAAACATCAGCCGCGCTTCCGAACTGCCCGACAATCAGCAAATCGACAGCTCCATAAAAAGACTGAAGAAAAAGAGCTCCCAAAACAGGAACAGCGAACCGGACAAGCCTTGAAGCGATGTTGCCGGAAGTAAAAGAAAGATTCTTTTCCATGATTTTCTCCTTATAAAAAAAAAGCCGGATAAGATTCAAGCATTTCAGCTTGCACCTTATCCGGCTGTCAGTTTCTATCGAACGACGCGCCCTCCGCGTGTAGGCCTATGATATAAACAAAAAAACAAAAATGCAAGCCCTGATTTCGAGAGTTTCATTAACTGACATGATTCGTTTTTTCGGATATAATGCGGTCACTTGCCATTGGGTAGGAATGATTCGAAATAAAACACACATAAACGAGGTAACACATGAAAATCGCAGCAACTTACGAAAAAGAAACGGGAAATATTTTCCAGCATTTTGGAAAGACTCAGTATTTTAAGGTTTATCAGATTGAAGACGGAAAGATTGTTTCATCGGAAGTAATCGATAACGGCGGAAACGGTCATCATGCACTTCCTCCATACTTGAAGAGTCTCGGAGTTGAAACTTTGATTCTCGGTAACCGCGGTCAGGGTGCAATCGATGCAATCGCCGCTGCAGGATTGAAGGAAATGCCGGGAATTACCGGAAGCGCCGACGAAGCGGCAGAACTTTTTGCAAAGGGCGAACTCAAGCCTAACTTTGCGGCTAAGTGCGACCATCATCACGGTGAACATCACCACCACGAGTAATCAAAATCGTCGTTAGGTTTCCATTGACAGAAAGAGCCGGCTACCTGTTTTAATTGGTGACCGGCTCTATTTTTTTTATTTTAGAGCCTCATACAGCACTTCAAGATTTTTTTCCATGCTTCCAAGATAACTTGCTCCTTTTTTGATTTGCTTCGCTGTTGTTGACTGGAGTGAATCAAAAGTCAGGATTTTGGCTTTTCTATTCTTGCT
>JAEEGL014288308.1_pt1 | contig 13342 bp, 9 predicted proteins | sample 9134231 | NCBI WGS metagenome assembly JAEEGL01 (sample SAMN16246548, study PRJNA631951) | gut metagenome | biome: gut microbiome; feature: rumen; material: fiber-attached | host: Bos | place: Iran: Karaj | collected 2018-10 | reverse complement strand
GTCTCGCTCAGCCAACGCGGGCCTGCGTCCAGCAGGGTATAGACGTTTTTGTTGTAATAGACAGCGCTGTATTCCGTGTTTTTTGCGCTGTTTCGCGGCTCGCCGACGCGTGCGTAGGTGTCGCCGAGGGCGTCGTCCAACAGATCCAGCCACTGCGCCGTGGCCTCCTGCACGCCGAACGAATCGGGCGCATAGGCGCGGATCGCCGCGGCAATAAACGCGCCGCGATGTTCCACTTTGCCGTAGAGGTCGTCCTTGCACCGGACGTTGAACGATACGACGCGTACCGCGTCCGCCGGGCGGTCGGGCACGTCTGTGATCACCACGGCGTCGGGCGCGAACAGAGAAAGACTCATCAAAACGGCGAACACCAGCGCCGACAGATGGCGGATGCGGTCAACGGTAAAGGCTTTGAGCTGGTTCATGGGAAGTCTCCTTTCGGCGGTTCTGTCTTTAGTTTACGCCGGTCTTTGCCGGTTGTCAAGTTTCTTCTTTTATCATTGACTTTCGGGTGTAAAAGCGCTACAATGTTACATATTATAAAAGAGGTGACGCATATGCAATCTTTTATGAACAACGACTTTTTACTGCGTACGCAAACGGCGAAAACGCTGTTTCACTCGTTTGCGGAATCCCAGCCGATCTTCGACTGGCACTGCCACCTGAGCGCAAAGGAAATCTATGAAAACAAACCGGCAAAGGATCTGTATGAGCTCTGGCTGACCGGCGACCATTACAAATGGCGCGCCATGCGCTGCGCCGGGGTGGAGGAGCGGCTCATCACCGGCGACGGCGACCCGTTCGATAAGTTCTGCGCCTTTGCCAAAACGCTGCCGCTCGCCATCGGCAATCCGCTGTATCACTGGAGCCATCTGGAGCTGCAGCGCTATTTCGGCATTACGAAGACATTGTCGCCCGCCACGGCAAAGGAGATCTGGGACGAAAGCAAGGCTGTGATCGCCGCCGGTGATTTCCGTCCGCAGACGCTGATCAGGCAGTCGAACGTCTTTGCGCTGTGTACCACGGACGATCCGGCGGATTCGCTGGAATGGCACCAAAAGATCAAAGAGAGCGGCTTTGACGTGCCCGTGCTGCCGGCGTTTCGTCCCGACAAGGCGATCGCGATTGAAAACGCGGGCTTTTGCGACTGGATCCGGGCGCTGTCGAACGCAGCGGGGCTGCCGGTCCGATCGCTCGGCGATCTGAAAGCGGCGCTCAAACAGCGGCTCGACTTTTTCCTGTCCATGGGCTGCGTGGCGTCCGACCAGTCGGTGTCGGCGGTGGTCTATGCCCCGGCGGACGACGCGGAAATCGACCGTATCTTCCAAAAGGCGCTCTCCGGCGAAGCGCTGACGCAAGCGGAAATCGACCGCTACCACTTTGCACTGCTGGTGTTCCTCGGCGGACTGTATGCCGACAAGCACCTTGCCATGGAGCTGCATCTGGGCGCCATGCGCAACAACAACACGCGCATGTTCCGCGCCATCGGTCCCGACACGGGCTTCGATTCCATCGACGATCCGCAGCAGGCGTTCGGTCTGTCGCGGCTGCTCGACACGCTTGACAAAGACGACCGGCTGCCGAAAACGATTCTCTTCAACCTCAATCCGAAAGACAACTTCACCTTCGGCGCCATGTGCGGCAACTTCCAGTCGAGCGAAGCGGCAGGCAAAATCCAGTTCGGCTCCGCGTGGTGGTTCAACGACCATATCGACGGCATGCGCGCCCAGCTGCAAGCGCTCGCCAATCTCGGTGTGCTCGGCTGCTTCGTGGGCATGGTGACCGATTCACGCTCGTTCCTGTCCTATCCGCGGCATGAATACTTCCGCCGCATTCTGTGCGATCTTGTGGGCACATGGGTAGAGGAAGGACTCTATCCGGCGGACCTGGACGCGCTGGAAACCATTGTGAAAGGCGTGTCGTTCGAAAACGCGAAACGGTATTTTCTCGGATGAAACAGGACGTGTATCAAATCGAAGAAATCGCGCCGCGCACGTGGCGGATTGACGAATGCGGGCGCGACAACTGCTATCTGCTGTGCGGCGATCAGCGCGCGCTGCTGATCGACTGCTCCATCGGCACGGGCGATCTGATGGGCGTTGTGCGTGCGCTCACGGATCTGCCGCTGACCGTGGCGGTGACGCATGCCCACGGCGACCACGCCGGCGGCGGCTATCAGTTCGGCACCATTTATGTTCCGCGCGCGGAAACAGACCGCAGCTGGCGCGGACCGAACATGCGCGTGTTCCGCAAACAGCTGCTGTCAAACAGGATGAAAAAAAGCGGCATTACGAAAAAGAACGTGCGCGGCAACAATCTCAAAACCAACTGGCTGCCGTTTGACGACGGCGCGGTCTTTGAGCTCGGCGGGCGGACGGTCCGCACGGCTGCCGTTCCGGCGCACACCATCGGCGGCACGGTGTTCTTTGACGAGGCGAACCGCCTGTGCTTTTTAGGCGACACGGTGTGTCCGGTGCTGCCGATGCATACCTACCGGGCACTGCCGCTGCAGTCGTTTTCCGACCGGAGCGACCGGCTGACAGAGCTGCTGGACGGCTATACGCTCTTTTGCGGGCACGGCGACGGACGCGTGACGCACGAACTGGTGCAAAAACAGATTGCGTGGGTGCGCGAAATTCTGGCGCAGTACCCCGCGAACGCAAACAAACACGGCAAAAAGTATTACCCGGCATTCGATCCCGACGGCTGTGTGGGATATGACCCGGCAAACCTGTATCCCGCAGCCAAACAGAAAGGATGGACGATTGCATCATGGAACTCGATTTTACACGGCTGAAAAGCAAAGAAGCGGTGAATGAGGATCTGCACCGCATGAACGGTTTCGGCACCCGGCTGACGGGCGCAAAGGGACATAACGATTTTATTGCATATCTCAAAGCAGAGGCGCAGCGCATGGGATACCAGACCTTCAGCGATCTGTATTCCTTTGACCGCTGGGAGGAACAAAAAAGCTCCATCACCATTCACCGTATCAAAGGCGACGAAGCGGTGGAGGTCTCCAACGCCTGGCCCTATTCCGGCGAGACCGGTCCGCTCGGTGTCACGGGCGAAGTGGCAGAGGTGATCGGCAAGCACGTCAACTACCTGCACGCGCGGGGCAAGATCGCGCTGGTCACGGTCAGCGACCTCGGCAAGATTCCGAGCGGCATCGCGTTTAACCAGCGAAACGCCTATCCCGGCGGCACGAATATCCCGGCGTTTTACAAAGGACCGGTGGCAACGTCGTTTGTCAACGTTCCGTTCCTGCAGGTGGCAAAGGCTGCCGGCGTTAAGGCGGTCATCTGCATCTGGAAGGGCATGAGCCGCGAGATGGTCAAGGGGCAGTATCTGCCGTTTATTCAGGACTATCAGGGCATTCCGGCGCTGTGGGTCTGCGAAGCGGAGGGCGAAAAGCTCAAGGAAGCCGCCCGCAACAAGGACAAGGTGACGCTGGTTCTGGAAGCGCACCGCGAAAAGAACGCGTCGAGCGAATCGTTTTACTGCATCAAGCGCGGCAAAAACCCCACCGAAGCGATCATCGTCAACACCCACACCGACGGCGTCAACTGCGTGGAGGAAAACGGGCCGGTTGCCTTGCTCGCTATGATGGACTATCTGAAGGATATCGAGCTCGAACGCAGTGTAATCTTCGTTTTCGTCACCGGACATTTCCGCCTGCCGGCGTTCAAGCAGAACGATATCCAGGCGACGAGCAAATGGCTCAAGAACCACCGCGACCTCTGGGACGGCAAGGGCGGTCATATCAAGGCGGTTGCCGGCGTGGCGGTGGAGCATCTGGGCGCAAAGGAATGGAAGGACGTGGACGGCGTCTATCAGGAGACGAACCCGATCGACATCGAGATTGTCTATACCGGCAACAAAACGATGGACGCAATCTATTATAAGGCGCTGGAGGGACGCACGCTGGTGCGCACAGTGACGCTGCGCGGACATAATATTCTGCATTTCGGCGAAGGACAGCCGCTGATGAACGTCGGCATTCCGCAGATTGCGCTGGTCACGGCGCCGGATTATCTGACGGCGGTGGCGGACGACCACCAGATGTCTAAGTTCAGCATCGACCTGATGTATGAGCAGATCCAGACCTTTTTGAAAGCCATTTTCCTGATTGACGAAACCGACACCAAAACGCTCGGCAAGCCCGCTCCGTATACCTTTGTGTTCGGTTCGGTCGGCAGGAATTAGTCAACCGTTACAGCCAATATGTTGAAAACTGCCTGCAGGCAGTTTTCCGCTTTTTCTGGGAATGAGCCGTCATTCACTCCCTCTAAATGCCTTTCTACTCCCGGAATGGATGGAAACCGGTGTGTTCTATGCTATAATATATACAACAGATACTCTCAAAGGAGATGTTGATTATGAAGAAAACAAGCAAGCGCTTTCTCAGCCTTTTGTTGACGTTACTGCTGTTGCTTGGCACGGTTTCATTTGGCTTTTGCGCAGCGGCGCAAGAAACCACAGCCTACGCCGCAGGCGATATCATCGAATACGGCACCTATCCGCAGTCGCTTGTAACAGACGAGGAACTGCTTGCGGTTCTGCCGCAGATTCTCGGTGAGCAAAAGACCTTCAACTATTACGGAAACGAGATTGGTACCGGCGCAAATATTGGAAACAATTTGCCGTTTGAAGGAATGACCTATGTTGATGTCGTCTATCAAAATGTCAAATACAGAGGCGTGACCATTGACGCATATCGACCCTTCACCACACCGGGCGGACAGGAGAGCGGCAGCTGTCAGGAGGAGAACGGCTATCTTGCAGGGAACACCTACTGGTTCCGCTTTGAACCGCTGCGCTGGCGTGTGCTCAACCCCGACACCGGCCTTGTGATGTGCGATACCCTGATTGACAGCCAGCCCTTTGCAGTTTACAGAAACGCAATGGCGTCTTCGTTTTATACCGGCGAATACGGCAGCATCACCGACAGCAATCATTCCGGCGGCTGGTGGGAAACGATCAGCGTATGGCTGAACGATCATTTTCTGACAACAGCTTTCAGCGCTTCACAGCAGGAAAACATCCTTGCCGAAGAGATTGCCAACGATTACTGGTATGTCGGCAGCGGCGCCGGCGGCAACGGTGCCCACAGATATGACGCGCCCAAAACTGCTGACAAAATCTATCTGCCTGCGTGGGATGATCTTTGCCTTGCCGATTTCGGATTCAACACAAACGGCAGAGCCGCCGACAACGCGAGAGCGCTGACCGGTACGGATTACGCAAAAGCACAAGGACTCATGGTTTCCGAAACAGGCGCTGCCGAATGGTGGACACGGACCGTGAGCAGATACTACAACATGAACTATGACTGCGTGGTCAGCCGGAGCGGTGCGATGAGTTCCGCCCCCGCCAATTTGAAGGATTACAATGCCTACTACGGCGTGTGTCCGGCCATGAGGATGGTTGAGATTCAGAATGACGCTGCGGGCGACGCGCTGCTGCATGTCGGTGATCTGATTCATTTCGGCAGCTATCCGCAGAGCAGAGAGACAGACGCAGCCGTAATCTCCGCGTTGAACGAAAGACTTCCCTTTGCGCCGCAGAAGAACCTGACAATCAGCGAATACCGCTGGTCTTTTGACGCAGACTATTACACGGATTATGCGGATCTGATCGTGGACGGTCAAAAATACAGGGCAAAAATTGAATATACCGTCATGATCAGAGAATATACGGGGTCTTCCACCAATGTGCCGCAGCCAAAAGTTTACAGCGACTATGATTACACCTACACAGACGGGGAAACTGAAAAATACGTCTATTACTATAAGTTTGAACCGCTGACGTGGCGCATCCTTGATGTCGAAAACGGCTTGCTGATGTGCAATGACATTATAGAAGCCCTTGTGTATCAGCACGGAAATTACTATGACGATTATTGGGGTGATGACGGCTGGGCCGACGAGGCGCGGACGCATTACGCCACCGATTACACAGTCAGTCATATCCGGGATTTTCTAATCAATGATTTTTGGAATACCGCCTTCAACGACGCCCAGCGGGCTAAAATTCTCACGACTGTCCAGGACAACAGGGGCATGATGACCCTGCGCGGCGAAACCGGGTATGAACGGTATGACTGGGAGACGACCAGCGACAAGGTGTTTTTGCTTTCGTCGGCTGAGGCGCTCAACCCGGATTACGGGTTCAACAATGAAACAAGAAAGCTCCAATACACAGAGTATGCTCTGGAAGACCATAATTCAAACGACAATTACTGGGTGCTGCGCAATGCCGCAGCGGACGGCTTTTACGGCAGACGCCCCTGCGGCGTCTTTCCGAGCGGCAGCGTCGGCTTTCTGCCCGGTTGGTCAAACGACATGCACGGCGTTGTTCCCGCGGTCTATGTGGCACAAATTGAAAATGAGGTTTCCGGCGGGGCTGTTGTGTGCAGCACACATGTCCCTGCAGTGGTTCCCGTCACCCTTGCCACCTGCACCGAGGCGGGCGTCGGCAACGAAATTTGCGCCGTCTGCGGCGAAGTGCTGTGTGAAGATGTTGTGATTCCGGCGCTCGGACATGACTGTGTTCCGCATGAAGGCAAAGCGCCAACCTGCAAGGATGCGGGCTGGGCGGCCTACGAAACCTGCAGCCGCTGTGACTACACGACCTATCAGGCCATTGCCGCCACCGGCATCCATACGCCGGGTGAAGCGGCGCAGGAGAATGTCGTTGGCGCCACCTGTACTGTGCCGGGCAGCTACGACAATGTGATTCACTGCACGGTCTGCGGTGAACTGATCAACCGCGAGACAGTCACAAGTGCCACAATTCCGCATACGCCGGGCGAGGCGGCACAGGAAAATGTTGTAGCGGCAACCTGTACCAGGACCGGCAGCTATGACAGCGTCGTGCGCTGTGAAGTTTGCAGCAAAGAGCTCAGCCGCGAAACAGTCTCAACGCCGGTTAGTGACCATACGCCGGGCGCAGCGGCACAGGAAAACGTTGTGGCAGCGACCTGCACCGCGGACGGCAGCTATGACGAAGTGGTTCGCTGCAAGGACTGCGGGACCGTACTCAGCCGCACGACAAAAACAACGCCGAAAACCGGTCACGCCTGGAACGGCGGCGCCGTTACCACACCGCCGACCTGTACGTCGGCGGGCATCAAGACCTTTAGCTGCACGAACTGCAGCGCAACCAGAACGGAATCTGTTGCGGCAACCGGACACGCCTGGGGCGGCTGGACAACCACCAAACAGTCGACCTGCACCGCAGAAGGGCAGCAGACCCGCACCTGTACGCGCGACGGCAGCCATATGGAAACCAGGCCTATTGCCAAAACCGCCCACACCGACGACGGCAGCGGCCACTGTCGCACCTGCGGCGCCGATCTGCAGGCCTCGCAGCGCTGCAAATACTGCGGCAAGATTCATACGGGTCCGTTCGCCTGGCTGATCAAGTTCTTCCACAGTATTCTGGCCTTGTTCAAACGATGAATCAACGCATACACCGTTTCCCGCTCTTTGAAAGAGCGGGAAGTTTTTTTGCTGCCGGCCCGCTCCGGCGCGCGCTGACGACTGATGACTGTTGACTGATGACTTTTCTCTTTACATATTTGAAAAAATATGGTAAAATATAACATTAGAATGGCGCGGCAGGATCTGCCGCAGACGAAGAAAACAGCTTTTTCATAAAGGAGAGTCACCATGGGCAAAAAAATTGTCATTGCGGGCGCCGGTCACGGCGGTCTGGTTGCCGGCGCAAAACTGGCGCAGGCGGGCTATGACGTGACGGTTTATGAGCGCAAGATCAAGAGCGAGCTCGGCTACGACTGGGAAGACGCTATCGACATGCGTGTGTTCGCGGATTGCGGACTGGAACCGCCGAAAAAGGAACACTACGCCTTCAACGGCGACATGAAATACTATAACCCGAACCTCAAAGCGCCGCTGGTGGTGCCTGCCAACGGCAAAGGCTCCGCCGTGTTTGAGCGCAAAGAGATCTACGACGTGCTGCTCGACAACGCCGAAAAATGCGGCGTCAAGATCATCTATTCCACCGAGATTCTCGCGCCCGTGATGGACGGACTGCGCGTGGTGGGAATCCGCACGTCCGACGGCGTGGTGGACGCCGATCTGGTGATCGACGCCGCGGGCATCAACACGCCCCTGCGCTCGCGATTGCCGGTGTGCTGCAATATCGACCGCGACTACGGCTACGGCGAATGCTTCTATGCCTTCCGCGGCTATTTCGACAAGGTGCCCGGGCACGACCCGGACGTTGCCTATGAGATCTTTTTGATGCATCAGGGCGAGCGCGGCATTTCGTGGGTCGTGACCAAGGACGACTACGTGGACGTGCTGATCGGACGCATGGCGCCCATGAGCAAAACCAAGCTTCAAAAAACGCTCGACGAAATGCGTGCGTTCAGCCCGCAGATCGGCGAAAAGCTGCTGCGCGGCGGCACGCAGGAGCAAATTCCGGTGCGCCGTCCGCTGTCGGTCATGGTGTGCGACGGCTATGCCGCCGTGGGCGATTCCGCCTACATGACCGTGCCGATGACCGGCTCCGGCATCTGCGCGTCGATGCGTGCCGGGGTGCTGCTTGCCGAAACCGTGCTTGAGGATACGCAGGAGCTGTATTCCCGCGAGACGCTGTGGAACTACAACCGCAAGTATATCCTGCATTTCGGACAGAGCTTTGCGTCGATCGACATTCTCAAGAACATCATGCTCTGCACCGAGGTGGAGGGCGTCAACTTCCTGTTTGACAAGGGGATCATCACCGAAAACGACATGTCCTTCGGCAAGGGCAAGACCGAGGGCGGCATGTCCTTCAGTGATATGGTTGCCCGCGCCACGCGCGGCATCAGCAATCTGCCGGTGCTGCTGCGCACCGCCGGTGCGCTCACCAAGGGCGACAACGTGAAAAAGGTCTATCAGAGCATTCCCGAAACATACGACGAAAAAGCAGTGCTCAAATGGAAGCAGGACGTGATGGAAGCGACCACGCTGATGCAGCGCTGACGCCGGCAGTCCGGAATCAAATCAACGCGGCCCGGGCCGTAAAAATTGAGGATGAGAGAATATGGGAAAAAACTATGTGAAGGAACAGACGATTCTGTATCTGTTCAAGGGCTTCATCACACTGCTGTTTGCGGCGGGCATGTACTTTTTGTGGATCAAGCGCTTCAATCCGAGTGCGCCCACCCCGTTTTTCCGTTTAGGTAACTATTTTCTGTTTGTGCTGTTCGTGCTGATCTACGGCGCGTTCGTCAAGGTCTACGGCGGCTTTCTGGTCGGCACGGCCACGGTGATCGACCTGATCTTTTCGCAGGTGATTGCCATCGCGTTCCTGCAGGGGGTCAGCTATATCATCTTTTCGCTTCTGAGCTACAAGCTGGTAAGCATCTGGCCGTTTTTGCTGATGTTCCTGATGTATTCGCTGTTTGCCGCCGGATGGGTGGTTGTGATCGACGCGATCTATTTCAAGCTCCACGCGCCGAAAAAGACCATCGTGGTGTTCAACAACGTGGACGCCTATCTGTCGCTCAAGGGCATCCGCAGCATGGACAAGCGCTTTCGCGTGATGCGCACGGTCAATTCCGAAAAGACCAGCCTGGAGGAATTGTTCTCCTATCTCAAAAAGCTGGACGCCGTGTTCCTGTGCGGCGTGCCGGCGGACTACCGCAACGAGGTGGTCAAATATTGCATCGCCAACTCCAAGGTGGCGTATATCAAACCGAAGATTTCCGACACGATCATCCGCGGCGGCAAGACGATTCAGCTGATGGATGTGCCGGTCTACCGCTGCAAGCGCACGAATTCCAGCCTGATCTATAAGGTGATGAAGCGCGGTATGGATATCATTCTGTCTGCCATTGCCATTGTGATCGCGTCGCCCGTGATGGCGCTGACGGCGGTTGCCATCAAGCTCGACGACCACGGTCCCGTGTTCTACAAGCAGGAGCGGCTCACGCTCAACGGCAAAAAGTTTAAGATTATCAAATTCCGTTCCATGCGCTGCGACGCCGAAAAAGACGGCGTGGCGCGGCTGGCGGAGGACCACGACGACCGCATCACGCGCGTGGGCGCGTTCATCCGCAAATGCCGGATCGACGAGCTGCCGCAGATCTTCAACATCTTCCTCGGTCAGATGTCCATGGTCGGTCCGCGCCCCGAGCGCCCGGAGATTGCCAAGGAATACGAGGCGGAGATGCCCGAGTTTGCGCTGCGTCTGCAGGTGAAGGCGGGTCTGACCGGCTATGCGCAGGTCTACGGCAAGTATAACACCACGCCGTATGACAAGGTGCAGATGGATCTGATCTATGTGGCGAACCAGTCGTTTATGGAGGATATCCGGCTGATGCTCATGACGTTCAAAATTATGTTTGTTCCCTCCAGCACCGAGGGCGTCAGCGCCAACCAGCGCACGGCGCAGCGCGCGGCGGGCGACAAGCCCAAAGACAAAGCATAAGAAGAGGGACCGTTTGCTATGAAAATTGCGATTGTGACCGGCGCGTCCGGCGGGATCGGACAGGCAACGGCGCAGCTGCTGTGCCAAAACGGCTGGCGCGTCTATGATTTTTCCCGCAGCGGCGGCGAAGACAGCGGACAGCTTTGCCATATCCCATGCGACGTGACGCAGGAAGCGCAGGTGCAGCAGGCGTTTCAAACCGTGTTTGAACGCGAGGGCAGGCTCGATCTTTTGGTCAACAACGCCGGCTTCGGCATTTCCGGTGCGGCGGAGGACACGCCGCTGGACAAAGCCAAAAAGCAGTTTGACGTCAACTTTTTCGGCTGCTTTGTGTGCTGCAAAGCCGCCATTCCCTATCTGCGGCAGACGGGCGGCGGACGGATCATCAATATCAGCTCTATGGCGGCGGTGCTGTCCATTCCGTTCCAGAGCTTTTATTCCGCGTCGAAAAGCGCCGTCAACGCGCTGACGCTGGCGCTGCAAAACGAAGTGAAGCCCTTCGGCATCACGGTGTGCGCCCTCATGCCGGGCGACGTGAAAACCGGCTTTACCGCTGCGCGCGAAAAGAGCAGCGCCTCCGACAGCTACAAAGCCGTGGCGCAAAAGAGCGTTTCCACCATGGAGCGCGACGAGCAAAACGGCATGGCGCCGCAGACACTGGCAAAGGCCGTGCTGCGGCTTGCCAAACAGAAGCACCCGAAGCCCCTGTCAACCTGCGGGGCGCAGTACCGGCTGTTTGCCGTGCTGCAGAAGGTGCTGCCCGCAAGACTGGTCAACGCCCTTGTGGGCAAGATCTATACGTGAGGTGACGATCATGGACCCCGCTTTTCCCTACGACGCCGGCTGGGCGGCGCGAAAAACCGAAAAAAAACAGATCTGGCTGCTCGGCTCGCTGTCCGGCGGCGCTGTTTTATTGTATCTCCTTTTGCAAAACGTGCTGGTCGGCTTTCTGGCGCTGACCGGGCTGTATGAAGACTACAAGGCGCTGCCGCTGATGCAGGCAGGCACGGATATTCTGCTGGTGATTGCCAGTCTGCTGCTGCCGTTTTTGCTGCTGCATCTGCCGATGGCGCGCATTTCGGGCAACCGCGACGCGCTGCAGTTTGATCCGCCGCGTCCGAAAGCGGACGTGGTGCCGGCGGTGTTTGCCGGCATCGGCTTTTGCGTGCTCGCCAATCTTGTTACCGGCTATCTGACACAGTTCATCTCCGGTCTGGGTGTGGAGCTCTCTTCGCCAGATCTGCCCATGCCGACCGGCGTGCTGGGCGTGACGGTGTCGTTTTTCCGCGTGGTGGTGGTTGCCGCGCTGACGGAGGAAATCTGCTTTCGCGGCGTGGTGATGGGACATCTGCGCCCCTTCGGCGATTTCTTCGCCGTGGCCATGGCGTCGGCGGTGTTTGCCCTGATGCACTGCAATCTGATTCAGGCGCCGTTTGCGCTGATCGTCGGCTTTGCGCTGGGCTATCTGTGCATCCGCACCGGTTCGCTCTGGACGGGCGTTGCCGTCCACGCGCTCAACAACGCCATTTCTCTGGTGTTCTCTTATCTGCTGGAATCGTTCGACGAACGGGCGGTCAATCTTGTTTATACGGCGCTGATCTATGCGCTGCTGCTGATCGGCGCAATCTGTGTGCTGGTCCTGCTGCGCCGCAAGCAGCCGCGTTCGGTGCCGCAGCCCAGCGCGCTCGGCTTCGGCGCAAAAACGTTCTGGTTCTTTTTCAATCCGCCGATGCTCGCGGCACTCGGCGCAATGCTCTATTTCACGGCGCAGTACGTCGGCTGAGCGGAGGAAAGGCATGACCGGATATATGAAAGAGGCGCTGCAGCTGGCAAAGCAGGCGGCGCAAAGGGGAGAAGTGCCGGTCGGCGCCGTGGTGGTGAAAGACGGCGTTGTGATCGGACGCGGGCGCAACGGGCGCGAAGAAAAAAACGACGTTTCGTCCCACGCGGAGATGGAGGCGATTCGCGACGCGGCAAAAACGTTTGGCGACTGGCGGCTGGGCGGCTGCGAGCTGTACGTGACGCTGGAGCCCTGCGCCATGTGCTGCGGCGCCATTTTGCATGCGCGGCTGTCGCGCGTGGTGTTCGGCGCCTATGACGAAGCGGCGGGCGCCGTGGTCAGCAAAGCGCACCTGCTTTCCGGCACGCTTGCGCCGGCGCCGCAGGTGATCGGCGGACTGCTTGCCGCGCAAAGCGAAGCGCTGCTGCAGGACTTTTTTGCCGAAAGGCGGAAAAAAGCGGATTTGCCACTTGACAAACAGGTGGAGAAAAGTATATAATCCGATTAAACTGATAGGTAATCAGGAAAAATGAAAGGGGCACTTATCATGAAAAAAGCATTGTCCATTCTGCTGGCACTTGCCGTGCTGACCGTCAGCGTCTTTGCGCTTGCGGCGTGCGGCGCCAAAGAGACACTCACCATCGCCGTGCCGAACGACACGACCAACGAAGCGCGCGCACTGATTCTGCTGCAGGAAAACGGCATCATCAAGCTCAAGGACGGCGCCGGCATCACCGCCACGATCAACGATATCGTGGAGAATCCGCTGAACATTTCCTTCAAGGAAGTGGAAGCCGCCCAGATCCCGTCGATCCTGCCCGACGTGGACTACGCGGTCATCAACTCGAACTACGCCATTGCCGCGGGCATGAAGCCGGCGGAGGAAAGCCTGCTGATTGAGGGCGCCTACAGCGCGTATTCCAACATCATCGCAGTCAAGAACGGCGACGAAACCAAGGATTCCATCAAGGCGCTGGTTGCTGCGCTCAAGAGCCAGGCGGTTGCCGATTACATCGCCCAGTCCTATGACGGCGCTGTGATCTCCGTGGTGGAAAACCCGGGCGACGGCATTGATCCGACCGTGGATTACGACGCGCTCAAGGGCACCGAGATCTCCGT
>JAEEGL011342178.1_pt1 | contig 13342 bp, 10 predicted proteins | sample 9134231 | NCBI WGS metagenome assembly JAEEGL01 (sample SAMN16246548, study PRJNA631951) | gut metagenome | biome: gut microbiome; feature: rumen; material: fiber-attached | host: Bos | place: Iran: Karaj | collected 2018-10 | reverse complement strand
TTGATATTTTGCAGCAAACTCTGTGATCTCTGTACTCGGAGTTCCAGGATAACTGGAAACAAATCCGCATCCAGCCTCATATAATCCCCGGGCAACGGCTTCATTGCCAAGCATCAGCTGTTTCATAAGGCCTCCTGATTGTAATCGATAATATATACTGCTGTATTCTATCAGCTTCCCCAAGTCCCTTCAACCGGTTTTATTAGAATATCAATAAGAAGCATTCAAAGCATTCCAATATTGAACGTAGAGAAATTGTAGTCTTATGGAGCTTTTATGCATGGGTGCAGTCTTCTTTCAGTACGTAAGGCCTCGTACAGAAATTCAAACGTAAAAAATGATTTATAAATAGCTGTGAAAATTCCAGCAAGACAGATGTCATACGAAAAAAACGTTATGATGGCACGGATGCGATATAATATACATCAGATTAATGATGGGTGAGGAAAACGGATGCAGGACAATGTACTTGAAACGATTAGCAGAGAATACTACAATCTGACTTCTTCCGAAAAAAAATGCGCAGATTATATCGCTACGCATCATGCTGAGCTGATGTCTATATCTGAGCTCGCGGATTCATGTAGTGTCGCTGAAGCAACGATATCGCGTTTCTGCAGGAAACTTGGGTTTTCAAGTTATTCAAGATTTCGCCTTGCATTAGCTTCCCAACCCAATGATGATGCGAACATTGAAACCACGCTTCCCAGAGAAATCACAGCACAGGACAGTTTCCAAACGGTCTGTTCAAAGCTCTATTCTGCTGATATCGGTGCAATCCGGCAGACGCTTGAATTGGTTGATCAGGAAAAAATCGTACGGGCAGCAGACTATCTCGAACAAGCCGATAAAGTATTTTGCATGGGGCAGGGTGGATCAATGATAATTGCTCAAGAGGCCGCCCATCTTTTTACTACATCAGACAATAAGTATTTTGCAATTACAGATTCCCATATACAGGCTTTGACATCGGTAACAATGGATGAAAAAGATGCCATCATGTTCTTTTCCTATTCTGGAGCAACTCTTGATATGCTGAAAACACTTGCTCTGGCGAAAGAACATGGTGCAAGGATAATTCTAATAACGCATTATATTAATTCTCCTGGCGCTGCTTTTGCTGATGTTGTTTTACAGTGTGGGGCCAACGAGAGCCCTCTTCAGCTCGGTTCTGTAGCTGCCCGTGTTTCACAGCTATTCCTTTTAGATATTTTGTTTACTGAAATATGCTTACGGGATTTGGAAAAATGCAGACATACCAGCAAGATGTTTACTGAAGCACTTGCGGATAAATACATGTAGTTTGCATATTAACCATCTATTGACTTTGAAATTCATTTGACAGTAAACTTTTTGATTAATCCGGATACGCTTATTTATATCGGGATTCCGTTGTTCAGAAGGAGGGAATTGAAAAATGGATATTGTTTGTTTGGATCTGGAGGGAGTTCTTGTCCCGGAAATCTGGATTGCTTTTTCTGAAGCATCCCATATTCCCGAACTAAAACGAACAACGCGAGATGAGCCGGATTATGACAAACTGATGAAATGGCGTATTGGTATTCTCCATGAGCATCAACTGGGATTAAAAGAAATTCAGGATACAATCGCTACGATTGATCCGCTTCCAGGAGCGAAGGAATTTCTTGACGAACTGCGTTCGATAACGCAAGTGATAATTGTTAGTGATACATTTACTCAGTTTGCATCCCCATTGATGAAAAAACTTGGGTGGCCAACCATCTTCTGCAATTCTCTGGTCATCGGACAGGATGGTGAGATTACGGATTTCGTTATGAGATGTCCAAAGTCGAAATTGACAACGGTACGCGCTCTACAGTCGATCGGCTACAATACAATTGCATCTGGTGACAGTTATAATGATCTTGATATGATCCTTGCGGGAAAAGCCGGATTCTTGTTCAGAACGACTGAACAGATAAAGCGTGACTATCCATCGATTCCAGCATTTGAAGAATATGCAGATCTTCTTGAAGCCATTAAAGGCGTTCTCCAGAGTTAGTTTTCATATGCGCAGAAAAAGAATTATAGAGTAGGGGATCTGTCACAATGCCGCCTCAGCATCATACTGGGCGGCATTGTATTCTAAATGATCTTTGCTAATGACTGTCTTGTGAATCCCTTATCACCAGGATGTTCGGCAGTTCCGAAGCATAACATTTGTTATTATATAATCTGCGCTGGATCTTTATGTGAATCACTTAATTCAATCATCTCATTCTCGAAACCGGTTTTTCCAAGAATAGCAGAGACCGCCCGATTGATTTCATCTTTTCCCGCATGTTCAGTAGGATTGATATTCAACAACTCTGCAGTAAAGGCGGCTGTCATTTCGAGAAGCATAATAAGCTCTCCAACTGTAAAGGGGTTAATGGCCGGGAGAAGGATTGTATTATTAGGATGACCGCTTTTTGCTATGGAATGCTCCGCTGCGCGGCGATTTGCTTCTATCAGCTTATTTTCGGAATGTCCGCACAGAAAAGATATTTCCTCTTCCTCGAAATACCCGTCTTCAATGATGACTTCGGAACGGAAGTCCTGAACAGCTAAAAATGTTATGACTTTATCATATGGGCCTTCAGTAAATAGTTGAATACTGGAATATTGATCGGTAATGCCTTGCGCTCTTGAAGCGGTCTGTCCCGTTCGGACGATTCTTCCGGTTCGATCGAGTTTTTTGCTTAATGATGCAGACCAAAGGTGAGAAAACCAGTCAGTGAAGGCCTTTAATGCGTCTGAATAGGGCATCAGCACGTTGACGTTACAGCCATGTTTCATTGCAATGCATTGGAGAATTCCCATCATATAAGCTGGATTGGAAAAGACATCACGGCTGTTTGAGCAAATTCTTTCCATGAACGCTGCACCTGAAAGAAATTCCTCAATATTAATTCCGGTGACAGAAGCGGGAAGGAGACCGACAGGACTAAGTTCTGAAAAGCGTTCTTCAATATCTTCAGGAATATAGAAGACTTTAAGATTTTCTTTTTGGGCAATTCTGTTCAGTGGTCCGGAATTGACAGTAGTGGTCACATACAGATGAGAACTGATATCAGCGCCAAGTACTTCATGAAGAAGAGAAGAAATGATTAAAAGAAGAGAGAGGGTTTCCTGGGTATCTCCAGATTTGCTAATAATATTAAAAGCAGTATTGCGTACATCTATGATATCCAACAAAGCTGTGATTCTTTCCGGATCTATATTGTCAAGGAAAAAAATCTGGGGGCCGCCGCGCTTTTCCTTCGGTAAATCATTATAGTAGAGATGATCCAAAGCTTGATGGACGGCCTGCGGTCCAAGAACACTCCCGCCAAATCCTAATACGACAAAATAATCAAAAGTGGTACGAATATGCTCGGCGACTTCCTTTATATCCTGCGAAATGTCCATTTGGTTATACGGAAGCTCCCGCCAGCGCATCTCATTGCGTTTGATATCCATATTGGTAACAGCTGATTCAATCTGATTTTGAATTGAATCAAATTCACGGCGGTAGATCCCTTTATTTCCAAGAGAACTGGACATCATATTGTTGTAGTCCAAACGGATTCTCATGGACTGTCTCCAGTTTTCATCCATATATCGTTCCAATTTTGCATCCTCCTGCTAAATTGCGTTAAAGTCTTTGTGGATCCAGAAAACGCTCAGTCCTTGAAAATCTCTTGCATGACGTTTCTGCTGTCATATAGTTCAGAGAGATCAGAGAACATATGGGAATATACTTCAATAAAAGCAGGTCCGGAATATCCAACATTTTTCAAGGCGTCGCGAATCGCAATAAAGTCAAGGTTTCCCTTGCCAGGCATTTTTAGATCAAAGGAACCATCGCTGTTGACCATTGCATCGCACAGATGGACATTGGATATATTAGAACCGAATGCCTCAATAAATTCAACCGGGTTATATCCCATTCTTACAGCTTGTTTGGTATCCAGGTTGAAATGAAGCGTTCCATTCATCTTTTCATTGATTGCTCGTGCTGCTTCCGGTGTTGAGCAGACGCACCAGGAAACATTTTCCAACATGAGTTGGACCTGATATGACGCAGCGATTGCATTTAGTTCTTGAAAAATCGGAATCAGACGATCAATCTGATAAAAGCGATTAACCCCGTTTAATGAAAGCGTTGCATGCATTACATAATGATCTGCGCCAAGTCGATTACAGATTTTTAATACTTTTTCATACATAGAAAACGCATCGGCTCTCTGCCTTGGATGTGTCGAAAAAAGCTGAGGTTCAAATTGAAGCCCCATCGGGTGAATACTGTATACCTTAACACCACTTTGACGAATTCGGCTTTCTATCAGATCAACAAAAGAAGGCTCATATTCACAGAAAGAGTTTAAAAAAAGCTCGCAAACAGAGACCCCATGAGCTCCGAGGTCCAGAACTGCGTCTTCATTCATCTTCTTAATAAAGAAGCTTGCAGTCGAAATTCCTATTTCCATGAAAGCATTTTATCATTTATATAATTTACTTACAAATGACTGATACTTAGGTTTCTCAAGATACAAAGAAGACTGCAAGGATTCCTGTTTCGGTTTACAAAGCTGGCTGGATTGGTGTATTCTGAATAATAAATCCTTATATGCAAGGGAGAGAGACAGCTATGATCGATCTGACTATGAATCGCGAAAATCTGAAGCGCAGCATTGACAGAGCCCGTGAAAAAAACATCATCATTCCAACATTTGCACAAATGCGGAATCCTGACCTTATCCCTGAAAAAATCAAAGAAAAGCTGAAAAACGTAGGGTTATGGGACATTAACCCATTGAATCTGTTTCGAATCAGCTGGAGAAATGAGAAAAAGGATTTTGGCGGCACATTTGGAGACGTGAATTTTATTGAGGTTCCATCCGAACTGTCCGGTGTAAAAGCAAGAATCATTATACTGACCGGTAAGTTTTTCCCGACCGGTTGTCATAAAGTCGGGGCTTCCTTTGGCTGTCTGGTTCCTCGCCTTGTAACAGGACAGTTTGATCCTACTTATCATAAAGCCGTATGGCCGTCAACTGGGAATTACTGCCGCGGAGGTGCATTCAACTCGAAACTCCTTGCCTGCGATAGTATCGCAATACTCCCTGCAGAAATGAGCAAGGAACGCTTTGACTGGCTAAAGAGCATCGCAGGAGAAGTAATTGCAACACCTGGATGTGAGTCCAATGTCAAAGAGATATTCGATAAAACCTGGGAATTACGCAGAACTCGTGAAGATGTTGTTATCTTTAACCAGTTTGAAGAGATGGGAAACTGCGTCTGGCATTATCAGGTGACAGGCAAGGCAATTCAAGACGCCTTTGAATCTATAAAACGCCCCGGGGATCATTTTGCAGGAGCAGCATTTACCAGCGGTTCTGCCGGCACCATGTCTGCGGGTGATTATCTTAAAGAGCAGTATCCTTACTCAAAGCTTGCAGTCGGTGAAGCATTGCAGTGCCCGACGCTGCTTGAAAATGGCTTTGGCGGTCATAGGATTGAAGGCATTGGCGATAAACATGTACCGTGGATCCATAATGTTAAAAACACGGATATGGTTATTGACATTGACGATGAAGATTCACAGCGGCTGCTCAGGCTCTTTAATGATCCGGAAGGCCACAAATACCTGATAGATGAAATCGGAGTACCAGCTGATTTTGTAGAAAAGCTTCCGCTTCTCGGAATTTCCGGAATTGCCAATATGCTTTGCTGCATAAAAATGGCAAAGTATTACGAGCTTACTGAACATGATGTACTTGCCACGGTCGGTACAGATTCTTCTGTGATGTATGCCAGCCGGATTAAGGAACTGGAAGATCAGTATGGCGACTATACACCGGTGAAAGCTGCTGCTGATTATGCTCAGCATCTTGCAGGGATTCGCACAGACGCTATGGCTGAACTGACATATGCGGACCGGAAACGAATTCACAACCTGAAGTATTATACTTGGGTAGAACAGCAGGGGAAGACATACGAGGAAATCAACCAGCAGTGGTATGATGAACACTATTGGACAGATATGCATGCTCAGGCATCTGAGATTGATAAGCTGATAGAAGAGTTCAATGCTTCCGTTGGACTTCTTGATAAGCTTCTTTGATTTGTTCAGAATGCAATATCTGGTATGTTAGAATAATGGATGGGCAGAGTTATTGGCCCATCCATTTTTCTATAAGGGTTATATCTGATATGAACCAATCCATGCCATATTCCGGCTCATTGCCTGAAATACTAGCTCCTGTAGGCGGAATCGACCAGTTGTATGCTGCCGTTCGATGCGGTGCGGATGCAGTTTACTTTGGAACAAGTCAGTTTAATGCACGGCGGAATGGAACCAACTTCGATGGTCAGGAATTAGTCGAGATTATTCAATACTGTCATGTACATGGTGTAAAATGCCACGTCACTGTAAATACGCTTGTAACTGATTCTGAAATCCCTGCTCTTATAACAACAATCGATGGAATTGCTAAGGCTGGGGCAGATGCTCTGATCGTTCAGGACCTTGCGGTTGCTGAAATCTGCCATAATCGATGGCCGGATCTCCCATTGCACGCATCAACGCAAATGGCTGTTCATAACGGCGCTGGAGTAGATGAATTGGAAAGGATGGGTTTTACACGAGCTGTTCTTGCACGGGAACTCTCTATCTCTGAAATAGAATCCATTCACAAACATAACCAAATGCCTCTAGAAGTATTTGTACATGGTGCTCTCTGTGTATCCATTTCTGGAGCTTGTTATTTGTCAAGCATCATTGGGGGAAGAAGCGGAAACAGGGGCCTGTGCGCTCAGCCGTGCAGAACAGATTTTAGAATTCAAAACCGTTCTTATGCCCTCTCGCTGAAGGATCTTTGCGCAATACCTTATATAAATGAACTGATCAATGCAGGGGTTAGTTCATTTAAAATTGAAGGCCGAATGAAACGGCCAGAGTATGTAGCTGCTGCTGTTACGGCTTGTAGGGAAATGCTTTCTGGCAGAAAGCCGGACATCAACCTGCTTAAGGATGTTTTTTCCAGAGATGGCTTTACAGACGGTTATCTGACCGGTAAGAGAACAGCAAACATGTTTGGTCATCGTACTGCTGAAGATATATCTGCTTCCAGGGAAGTATATAAAAAACTATCTGTTCTATACGCATCAGAGAAACAAACAATACCGGTGTCTATGGATTTCCATGCCAAGGCGGGGGAAAGAAGTTCCTTATTCATTTCGGACGGAGCTTTGCAGGTACATGTCGAAGGAATGATTCCTGAAATAGCGAAAAATGTTCCGCTTACAGAGAGTGTTGTTCGGGAATCACTTCAGAAAACTGGCGGGACGCCATTTAAAGCAGAAAAAATAACAATTGAAGTTGCGCCTGATGTTTCTATGCCTGTTTCTGCTGTTAAACAGCTTCGAAGAGACGGTTTTTCTGAACTAGAAGCTGCACGGGGAACCATCCGCTCTTATGCTTTCAACGATTATTATCCGAAAATCACTGAGACAGCACCCCAGAATCCTCAATTGCCAACACTGAGAATCAGACTCAGGAGTCTGGATCAGTATGCACAATGTTTCTCTAAATATCAGGTTCAGATTCCTTACCAGGAACTGATCAAGAATAGTTCATCCATATCTAAACTCCAACGCGAACCTATAGCAGAGCTTCCTTCTTTTGTTTTCCCGGAAAATAAAGATCAGTTCATTCATTCTCTTGAGCAACTGAAGAAGATGGGAATTCGACATGTTCTGTCCGGAAATTCCGGTGTACTTCGATACGCAAAGGAGTATGGCTTTATTCTCCATGGAGATTATGCTCTAAATATTACCAACTCCGTTTCTGCCGGGTATTATGGATCACTGGGGATTGCAGATCTCACTGCTTCATTTGAAATTCCCCTTCATGGTATAAAAAAGCTAGCCAATACTCAGCCTATCGGTATTCTAGCGTATGGATATCTTCCGCTGATGCATTTTCGCTCTTGTCCTAATCGCACCGAAAAAGGCTGTTCATCTTGCACAGGTACAATCCATAGAATTAAAGATGGAAAGAATATCGCATTCTATCTTGGATGTGTGGATCGAACTTATTCTGTGCTGTATAACGGTATACCGCTGTATCTTGGAGATTGTGATCTGTCTGGAATTGATTTTGCTACGCTGTATTATTCAAAAGAAACAAAAGAGGAAGCAGAAGATGTGTACCGCTGTTTCATTTCGGGAATCAAACCGCCTTTCACGCGAACAAAAGGATTGTATTTCCGGAATCTGCTTTAAAGTGTTCTATATCAAATAAAGTATAGATAAACGAGCAAATATGGGTCCCACAGCTTATTTAGCCATATAAATCCAATTGTCATAAAATAATATTATCCATCTGGGTTTTACGCCTATTTGCTTTCCAACATGGAAACAACTACAATGAAGAAAATAATAGTTTCGAGGAGGCATACATGAAGAAATTAGCTGAGATGTCGAGAGATGAGCTTATTGCGTTCAAAGCTGCAGCGCAGAAAGAGTATGATGCTCTTAAAGGGAAAGGGCTGAAGCTCGATATGTCCCGCGGCAAGCCGAACAGCAAGCAGATCGATATTTCAAACGACCTGTTTAAGCTTCCGCTAGATGGAAATTTCAAGATGGATGGGATTGACGTGCGTAATTATGGCACGCTTGATGGGCTTCCTTCCTGCCGTGCGATGTTTGCAGATATTCTTGGATGCAAAACCGAAGAAGTATTCTGCGGAGGAAATGCCAGCCTTACGCTCATGTATGATACGATTGCCAAAGCCTTTACCCATGGACTTCTTCATTCTGAACGGCCTTGGTCAAAAGAAGAGAAAATTAAGTTCCTCTGCCCGGCTCCCGGTTATGACCGCCATTTCAGCATCTGCAAAACATTCAATATTGAAATGATCACCATTGAAATGACAGAAACCGGTCCGGATATGGATGCAGTTGAATCCTATATTAAGGATCCTGCAGTAAAGGGAATCTGGTGCGTCCCCAAATTCAGCAATCCTGACGGTATTATTTACTCGGATGAAACGGTTCACCGTATTGCTTCCATGAAACCTGCGGCTCCTGATTTTATCGTCATGTGGGATAATGCCTACTGTGTGCATGAATTTGACGGCGATTTTGTTCCGTTCCCGGATATCATCGCAGAATGCCGCAATGCCGGGAACCCGGATATGGTCTTTGAATTTGCTTCTACCAGCAAAATCACATTCCCGGGCGGTGGAGTCTCCTGCTTTGCTTGCAGCGTAGATAATATGGCTTATATGAAAAAACTGATTGGAATGCAGTCCATTAGTTTTGATAAGATCAATCAGTTCCGTCATGTGCTTTTCCTGAAGGACCGTGCACATACAATTGAGCATATGAAAAAACATGCTGCATTGATGAAACCGAAATTCGATATGGTCCTCTCCAAACTGAATGCGCAGATTGCTCCTCTGGGAATTGCGACCTGGCATACTCCGAAGGGCGGATATTTTGTCAGCTTGAACACGATGGAAGGCTGTGCAAAGCGCACGAATCTCCTGGCAAAGGAAGCTGGTGTTGCCATGACCGGAGCAGGTGCCACCTATCCATACGGGAACGATCCGAAAGACTCGAACCTTCGAATCGCGCCGACTTTCCCGCCGATCGAAGAACTTGATGTTGCTATGGATGTATTCTGCGCAAGCCTGAAACTTGCTGCTGCAGAAAAGCTTCTTGGCTAAGAAACTTGTAATAGCGAACGAAAACGAAGAGGAAGGAAATAAACCTTCCTCTTTGTTTTATAAATCCTTTACTGTATGAAAGAAATCGTAAACTGCCAATGCTGCTTTATGGTTCATTCCAGGTACAGCGCTCAATGCCGTTACATCTGCTTCCCGTATCTGGTCAATTGTTGTAAAAGCATCATATAAAGCATGTTTCCGCTTTTCGCCGATTCCAGGAATATCATCTAAAATTGAATATACCATCTTTTTTTCGCGGAGATTCCTGTGATATGAGATGGCAAATCTGTGCGCTTCGTCGCGAATCCTTTCAATCAGATGAAGAGAAGCACTGTTTCTGGGAAGAAGAATTGGTTCAGAGCTTTCCGGCAGATAAATACCTTCTATCGTCTCTGCCAGACCGATTGCAGGAATGTAATCCAAGCCGAATTGATGCAGTGCTTCAAGCACTGCATTCAGCTGTGCTTTTCCGCCATCAGCAATAATAAGATCGGGTAGGGGAAGAAAGGCTTGATCCTGATCTTTTGCTCTTTGAAGGCGCCTTGTTATCGTATCGTACATTGCGGCGATATCGTCACCGTCAAAATCTTTTTGGGCCCGAAACCTTCTGTATTTACTTTTTTCAGGCTGGCCGGATTCAAAAACCACCATCGAGGAAACAGTGTCTCTTCCTTGAAAATGAGAATTGTCATAGCATTCGATTCTAACCGGGATTTCTGACAGATTCAGAGCAGCTGCAAGTTGGGCCAGTGCGCCTTCTCCGCGTTCCCAGGCTCTCTTCTGAAGAGAAGCGTCCTTTTGAAGCGTATCCAGACAGTTTCGATATGCGAGTTCGGTTAAGTGCCGCTTTTCTCCTCGTTCAGGAACAAGTACCGCAACTCTCTTATCGGCTAAAGAAGACAGCCATTTTTCGATAGTTGCTCGATCTTCAGCATCCTGATATAACAGTACTTCATGAACTGCGGGGGGTTCATCCGAATAGTACTGTGCAAGAAACGCGGAAAGAATCTCACCATCAGATTCTTCTGCAGAAGCATCCATTCGGAACTTTTCAGTTCCAATCACTTTGCCGTTACGAATAAACAATGCAAATATAACGATATTTGCATCCAGTCGTCCAAGTGCAAAACAGTCTGCATTTTCTCCCTTTGTCGTTATAACGGACTGTTTTTCTTTCAATGTCTCAATGGCTTTAATGCGATCACGAATTGCTGCTGCTTTTTCGAATTCAAGGTTGTCTGAGCATTGAAGCATATTGCTTTTGAGCGTTTTGATGACGGAATCTGTATTCCCTTCCAGAAAAGAACAGATTTCATGAAGCATCGTCTTATATTCTTCTGAGGATATATTTCCGGAGCAAGGGGCACAACATTTCCCGATATGATACATCAGGCAAGGTCGCTCTCTTGATGCAATGGCTTTCTCAATATCTTTTTTGCAATGCCGAACAGGATAGTATTCTCGAATAAACTGAATATTGTCACGCAGAATAATTGCGGACAGATATGGCCCAAAGTAATGTGCCCCATCTTTTTTTATTCGGCGGACAATTTCTATTTGCGGGTATTTTTGTCGGAAATCAACGCGAAGATAGGGGAAATGCTTATCATCCTTCAAAAGAATGTTGTAGTATGGCCGAATCTGCTTGATTAGATTACATTCAAGAGATAAGGCCTCCGTTTCATTTGAAACACAGATGTATTCAAAATCTTCAATCTGATGAACCATGGCGAGTACTTTAGGAGAATGATTCTTGCTTGATTGAAAATATTGGCTGACTCTGTTTTTCAAAGAAATGGCTTTCCCGACATAAATAACATTTCCTTCGGCATTTAGCATTTTGTAAACGCCGGGAGAGGAGGGAAGCATTCTGATTTTTTCACGTATCAGATCATTCATTTTTGCACATCAGAAGTGGATATCCCGCTTCTTTCAACATCTGATAAAGAAGAGAAATTGGGAGCCCGACAACATTGAAATAATTCCCTTGTATTGAGTCCACAAACAAAGCGGCAGGACCTTGTATGCCATAAGCACCAGCCTTGTCAAGCGGGTCTCCGGTTGATACATACCAGTCAATTTCTGCATCAGTCATTTCAATAAAATGGACTTCTGTGCAATCATGGCTTACCAGTATCTGGTTCCCTAAAAAAACACAAACTCCAGTGTAAACAGTATGTTTGCGTCCACGGAGTTTCTTTAAATATTTAACGGCATTTTCAGATGTATGAGGTTTTCCGAGAATTTCTCCATCAATATATACAACTGTATCAAAGCCAATGACACATTCTTTGGGATATCTATGATAGACAGACTCTGCTTTTTTCTTTGCTAACTGTTCAACATATTCCCCTGGAGATTGTATTTGCTCATTCCCTTCCCGAACATCGCTTTCAACGACAGAGAATGGAACTCCCAGCATTTTCATCAGTTCAGAACGTCTTGGAGATTTTGAAGCCAGAATTAGTTTCATAGGATCTCCTTCATTAATAAACAAACAGGACAATGGTCGCTTCCATAAACATCGGACAGGATCTGGCTGTCTTGAACACTAGGCATTAATCTGTTGGATACTATGAAATAATCAATTCTCCAGCCTGCATTTGTTTCCCGTGCTCGGAATCGGTAACTCCACCAGGAGTACGCATCTTTTTTGTCTGGATAGAGGGTGCGAAATGTATCAGAAAAGCCTGAGCTCAACAATTTCGAAAGCATACTTCGCTCTTCATCTGAAAAGCCGGCATTACCACGATTGGGACCGGGGTTTTTCAGATCAATTTCTTCATGCGCAACGTTAAGGTCTCCACAATAAATGACGGGCTTTTTTTCATCTAACGATTTTATATAGCATAATAAGGAATCTTCCCATTCCGTCCTGAGTGCTAAACGTTTCAAACCCTCCTGGGCATTTGGTGTATAAACATTTAAAAAATAAAAGGTTGGAAATTCAAGGGTAATTGCACGACCTTCCAGGTCGAGTGTTTCATGGCCGATTCCATAAGAAACATGCAATGGTTCGTTTTTTGAAAGAACCATTGTACCAGAATATCCTTTCTTTTCTGCACTGTTTATGTAGAGGTGATAGCCTTCAAATGGTACAGAAAGCTGATCTGGCTGCATCTTTGTCTCTTGGACAGCAAGTATGTCTGGCATTTCTGACTGCAGAAAACCTAGAAATCCTTTTTCTATGCAGGCTCTTAACCCGTTAACATTCCACGAAATCATCTTCATGGAATGAATTATAGCATGTATCTGTGAGAAGAAAATAATGCTTGCACTGGTTTATTTTTTCATGTAGAATACCAAAGGTCAGTGGAGAGATGGCTGAGCTGGTCTAAGGCGCACGACTGGAAATCGTGTATACGGGGAACCGTATCAAGGGTTCGAATCCCTTTCTCTCCGCCAAAGAATGGAAGCGTATGCTTCCATTCTTTTTTCTAATCTTTTTTTAATGTATTCCTATCGGAACTTCTCATCTTTTCTTTTTAAAATATATGCATTCAAGTTACAGGAATCTATTTAATTCTGGTTCAACAAAATGACGGCAAAAAGGAGATTACGAAAATGAAGAAGCTATATAGGAGCAGCAACCAAAGAATCATCGCAGGCGTCTGCGGAGGAAT
>JAEEGL011012047.1_pt1 | contig 13342 bp, 8 predicted proteins | sample 9134231 | NCBI WGS metagenome assembly JAEEGL01 (sample SAMN16246548, study PRJNA631951) | gut metagenome | biome: gut microbiome; feature: rumen; material: fiber-attached | host: Bos | place: Iran: Karaj | collected 2018-10 | reverse complement strand
ATTTATTTCATATGTATGACCCTGAACATAAGTTGGACCTGTTCCGTTAGCCCATAATACCGTATTAGGTAAACCAACACCAAATCCACCTGAGCCTACAACAAACCTTAACGTATATTCTGCTGTATAGCCACTTATTTCTTTATTTGTGTTAAATGCTATCATAAGATTTGAATTTCCATTAAGCGTTCCTAAATCATAAACTTTATATGGGTCAATAGCATAATTATATTCTGTTGTTGTAACTTGTTCATATTTAGTGGCTTGTACAAAATTAACTGCATTGTTTAATGCATCAAAACAACCTTCTATCTTGTATAGGAAACGTCCATTGTTATTGGCTTCTGTTGGGCTATTACTATAATTGTCATCATATTGCCAACCGTCATACATGTTTTGATAAACAACCTGAAATTTAGTTTTGGTTGAGTCAACTGCAACAAGTACAGATAGTACGGTTGTAGGGTCTGAAGGGTTTGGTGCAACGCCACCAGCCACATACATGTCACAAGCCTGTCCATCACCAGACGGTGCTGATTTCGATTTTGATGCAGCCTCCAACGGCAATTCAATCACCATAGATGGTGTTAGATTTGGGTTAGTTGTACTGAAATTTCCCATTTTAAAATAACAACGCAGATACTTGTATGGCGTGAAATCATAATTTTCTAATTGCCAATCATTGCCCAATTCATCCTCATTAACGCCCAATAATCCTGTAGTTCCATCTGTTTGATATAGGACAACGGGTCTTGATACAAAGTCGCTACTGTCAGTAAAAAATGTCATACCCTCATTGTTATTAGACATGTCATGCGCTACTGCAATTACTGTCTTAACATTTTGGTTTGTTTCCTGATAACGTCCTATAACTACCTCACCGTCACTTAACGAAAAACTTGCTAAGTCATTTTTTGCCACTTCAAGTGCTGATAATCCTTGTTGGACAGAAGGTGTGTATATTTCCTCATTCCTGTATAGTTGAATTTTCTTACGGTTATTGTTTGGCATCCTATTTATAAAGTTAAAAAATATTATTTCTGATACATTATATTGATAAATAGTTTTGTTTTCTATAATATAAGTAGTATATTTGCAAAAAAATAGCACTTAATGATGCCGCAGATTGTGGCTTTAACTAAGATAAAACAAATGGAAGAAAATCAGATAACGAAAGAGACTATTGATAGATTCTTTGAAGGCCATGACCCCATGGAAAGAATAGTCAAAATGGAATGTGGGTATGACGATGACAAAGTGTCTATAATATACAAAAATGAAAAAGGCGAAAAAAGAGTAAGAAGAGAAGAATTTAAACCATTTTTGTGGGCTAAGGTAAAAGCCGCACAAATGCTATATAAAGGCAACAGGGATGTTGTCAGAAAAAAACTTACAGAATACGGTATCGGATGTAAAGCGTTAAGGGTAAATAGAAATGATGGTATTATACCTGAACGCATGGAGAATGGTTATAAACTCATGTTTTATGCCAAGGGTGCAATGCCATATTCTAAATTCATGCGTTTTTTCCAAGAAGGCGGAGTACCTATCTACGCAAAACCGAATGATTCACCTGAAAAGCAAGATTGTTATATCGTTGTTTCACCAGTTGAACAATTCATGATGTATTCAGGTAAAAGAATGTTCAAAGGTTATGACGATTACAATGACCTTTTAAGAATGATATGGGACATTGAGTCAACAGGTCTTGAAGCAGAAAAGGATACTATAAATCAAATCGGTGTAAGAACTAATAAAGGTTTTGAAAAGATTATTAGTGTTGAAGGAAAAGGAGAAGAAAGGTTTAATAATGAAACAAAGGGTATCGGCCAATTTGTATCAACCATCAATGATATTCAGCCCGATGTAATTAGTGGGCACAATTCTGAAAATTTTGACTGGCCATTCTTAGATGTGGCACTTGGCAAACGCGGTATGTCGTTACAAGAGTTCACAGAAGGCGTATTTAGGGGAGGAATCTACAAAAAGAAAAAGCAGTCAGTACTTAAATTAGGTGGAGAAATGGAGTATTATTACCCTACAGTATTATGGGGTCATAATATCACCGATTCTTTGCATGCAGTTAGACGTGCAATGGCTGTAAACTCAAGTATAAAATCAGCAAACCTGAAATATATAACAAAGTATTCCAAACTAAATAAACAAAATCGTGTATATGTTCCAGGAAAGTTAATTAATGAAACATGGTCGGACGAAAATAATCAATATCTTTTCAATGACGAAAACGGACGTTGGTTCAAATTTGACAATGAAGCCAAGTCAAAAACATTTACCGTTGAAGATAATGTACAAAAATTAAGATATCGCCAAGAAGGTGATACTGTTATTGATGAAAAGACAGGAGAACGTTTAAAGTTCGTGACAGGAAAATACATTGTTGAACGTTATCTGCTTGATGACTTATGGGAAACTGATAAAGTAGAATACAAATACAATGTAACAAACTTCTTTTTGTGCAAGATGTTGCCAATTTCATTTGAAAAGGCTTGCACAATGGGAACTGCTGCCGTATGGAAATACATCATGCTTACATGGAGTTATGAACATGGGCTTGCAATTCCACAACTAATTGAAACAAAGAAGTTTACTGGTGGATTATCAAGACTCCTAAAATCAGGTAAAATCAAAAAGCAGGTTAAACTTGACTTCAATTCACTTTACCCTTCAATTATTCTTACATTCGGTATCAGAACTCTTGTTGATTTACAAGATACCATGCCAAATCTGCTTGAATATTTGCTCACAATGCGTGAACATTACAAAGGTCTAAAGAAAAAGAAGGGAAAAGAAAGCAGAAGGTTAGCAAAACTGATTGAACAGTGTACCGATAATGATGAAAAGGAAAGACTTATTGAACTCAAACAACAGGTAGATGCTGAAGAAAACCTGTACGACAATACACAGGCTTGTATTAAACTTATTTGTAACGGTTTCTTTGGCTCATATGGTTCAGGCCGTCCTTTCCCACATAGTGACATTGATTGTGCCGAAGAAACGACCTGTATTGGCCGTCAATCACTAAGACTTATGATTCATCATTTCAGTAATATCTCAAAGTTTAACGGGGCAAACTTGGGAGAAGAATACAATTATGTGCCTGTCGTTGGAGACTCATTTACGTGGGATACTCCATTGTTCATAAAATACAATGATACTGGATTAATTGACATACAACCAATTGCGGCTCTTATAAATCATGCCGAAATTAAAGTTGACGCTCTTGGTCGCGAATATGATTATTCCAAAAAGAATTATAAGGTTTTGTGTAGAAGCGGATGGGTTGAACCATCATACATATACAGACATAAAACCGATAAACCTATATATAGAGTTGAAGAAGGGGACATGAGGGTCGATGTAACAAAAGACCACAGTTTGTTTAATGATAGAGGGGAGAAGATAACACCCGAAGAAATAACAGAAAATACAAAGTTGGAATACTATAAAGGTGACATCTTTTCCGACTTCAATACATTGGACAGGAATAGTAAGCCGCACGAAACATGGCTGTTTCTCTTGAATGCTTCTATAGACATTAAGAAACAATTTATTGAGAGCACCAATATTAAAAATTTTATGCACACCAAAACTAATAGGGCAAAAATACTTTTCATCAAAAACTGTATTGAAATGGGTAATTAACAGGCTTAGTGCTGATGAAAAAATGTTTAATACCATATATTTATTGATATAACACAAAAAAATATGGGAAAACGAGAGATTTTTATAAGCAAGGCCATAGAAATTCACAATGATAGGTATGACTATTCGAAGGTCGAATATGTAAATAACAGGACGAAAGTCTGTATAATTTGCCCTGAACATGGCGAGTTCTATCAATTACCTAAAAACCATTTACACGGACAAGGCTGTCCTGAATGTGGAAAAATAAGCGCAAAACAATGCCATAAACATAATTACAAAGAATTCCTGAAATCTGCGGAATTACGTTTTGGCAATAGGTATTCTTTCCCGCACATCGAGAATGAATATGAGAATAGCCATAGTAAAATCACTGTTATATGCAATTTATGTGGCAAAACTTTTACAAAAACAGCGTGTGACTTCATCACATCTCAGACGGGCGGGTGCTGGTGTAAAGAGAAAGAATGTGATTTCATAACCCAAGAAGAACTGTTAAAAGTGATAGACGGCTTCAAAATCAAACAATTTGACGGAAAGAAAAACAAAAAAACGGATAAGGTCATAGCAATATGTGATGTATGCGGTTATAAAAACACATTTAGGATAAGTTCTATCTTAAACGGGAAATACTCATGTAAGGCTTGTGCGGCAAGAAACTATTGGGATGGAAAAAGAGTAACGGTGGAAACGGTAAAAGAAAGAATGGGAAGATTGTTTCCAACCATAAAAGTTGATTACACAACATATGGTGGCCTTATGAGGAATATGGACTGTGAATGTGTTGAATGTGGACATAAATTCAAAAGAAGGCCAAACACATTCTTTAATATGAAGGCTATAAGGTACTCACCATGCCCGAAATGCACCAAAGAAATGGTTTCAAAAGAGAAAACGAAAACAACAGAAGAGTTTGTAATGCAAGCCAACAACCGATATGGAGAAGGTAAATACGAAATATTGGGAAACTATGAATCATCAAACAGAAAGATTAGGATAAGATGCTTGGATTGCGGAAAATCGTTTGATATTGAAGCAAACTCTTTTTTACAAGGGCATGGATGCCCATACCATAACTGTAACTCTTCAAAGATTGAGAAAGAGGTCGCTGATTTCATAAAAACCATATATAGTGGTGAAATAATGAATAACAATCGCTCTATACTTGAAGGTAAAGAGATTGACATTTACCTACCAGAAAAGTATATGGCGTTTGAATTTGATGGTGTATTCTGGCACAATGAAATGAACAAAACAAAAGATTTTCATCTTTCAAAAACAGTGGAATGCGAGAAACAAGGGGTTAGGCTGATACACATCTTTGAAGACGAATGGAAACATAAACAGAAGATATGGAAATCAATGATATCATATCTTCTTGGTAGGACAGAGAAATTGATATATGGCCGTGAGTGTGAAATCAGACAAATAGGTAAGAAAGAATGCAATGATTTTCTGAATGAGAACCATTTGCAGGGGTGGTGTCCTAGTCAGATTAAATACGGCTTATTTCACAAAGACGAACTTGTTTCGGTTATGACATTCGGCAAATCAAGACATTTTATCGGAAATGGAAAAACAGAGTATGAACTGCTTCGTTTCTGCAACAAAACAGGTATTTCTGTTATAGGAGGGGCATCTAAACTGTTCAAACACTTTGTTTCAGATTATAAACCGTTGAGTGTCGTTTCATATGCGGATAGAAGATGGTCTAACGGTAAGTTATATGAACACATGGGGTTTACGTTAGACCACATGTCTAAACCTAATTATTACTATGTAATCGGTGATGTCAGGAAAAACCGCTTCAACCTCAGAAAGAGTGTTCTTGTAAAGAAGTACGGATGTCCTGAAAATATGAGTGAGCATGAATTCTGTAAATCAAAAGGATGGTATAGGATATATGATTGTGGGAGTATGGTATATAAGTGGTTTAACAACAATTAACTAAAATTGTTTTTATAAAAAACTAATAAATAGTATATTTGCAATATTGATTGACAAAGATTATAGTAAAAAATTATGTTAAATGTAAAAAAAATAGTGGAGGAAAGCAAACACATCGGTGTTGTGTACGATATTTCTCTTGATGGCACAGTGGTAAATGCCCTTGGGATGAATATCATGAGCAACACCGATGGCTAGTTAGGTTTTAACTTCGAATTACCTGATAAATTCAGATATACTGATGAGCATCCGTACATAAGTAACGGTAAAGGACGTAACACAACTGATGGTAAAGCATACACAGAAGTTGAGGCTGACGTGGCTGAGTTTGAGGACGTATTTCTTAATCGTGCCTATAATGGTGGTATAAATAAGATGGGTTTGGGCATTGACGAATACATTGAATCATCATTAAACTTATCACGTAAGAACTATGCCGACCTTTTCCCTGATGACTCAATGAAATTTGTCGGGAATACTATCAAGAGTAAGAAAATGCCAAAATACATTGAAAAATTCCTTGAAGATAACATTATTCATCTCTTGAAAAATGACGGTCAAAAATTCCTTGAAGGCTACTATGATTATATACAAAAGATTTATAACTTGCAAATACCTTTGAGGGATATTGCAACTGTAGGTAAAATAAAAACGAGCATTGATACATATAAACAATCATGCAAACAATTAACTGCTGCTGGAACGAAAAAATCACGTCAGGCTTGGTATGAACTTGCGATTAAGGAAAACCTTAACGTAAATATGGGTGATAGCATCTATTATATCAATACAGGCAAAAAGAAAAGTGACAGTGATGTAAAACGTGTTACACATTACATCAAGGTTGATGGAGGTATAGAGGAAGATGTCACAAAGGTTGTTGAAAGAAAGTACAATAAAGCCAAAAAAGACACGCCTGACGAAATGCGTGACAGTAATGGAAAATGGATTAAGAAGTTTGATTTTGCACAACGCATTTTTGGCACAAACAACGTGATTGAAAGGGACGATTTGATTTTCAATTGTATTCTGCTTAACAATGACATTGTAGAAGACGAAGAGGAACACTATTGCGACGATAATTTTGAATACAATGTTGAAAAGTATATCGACATGTTCAATAAGAGAATAAAACCGCTTCTCGTTTGTTTTGACCGTGATGTAAGGACACGAATTGATGAAAACGGTAAAGAGGTCGATAATATACTTATAAGCGAACCAGGGCAAAGGAAAACGTTTACAAAGGAAGAATGTGTACTTGTTTCAGGACAGCCTTATAACGAAACCGACCAAGACACTTATGAAGACCTCATGACAATGGAGGATAAGGAGATAAGATTTTGGACTAATGTCAATAAAGTTCCACCATTTATTGAGGAAATCGGCATGAATTGGGAAGAAATCAAAACAGATTACTTTGAACGTCAGAAACAACTTGAACGCAAGGAAATCAAGGAGATAAAAGAGAAATATGATAGTATAATTGAAAAAATGACAGTCTCAGAAGTTAAGAAGTTCTTGGAAGAAGGTGTATTGCCTGATAAACTTCTTGCAATCATTGACGAGGATACGAAATCGAATAATTTCCTTGCCAAGGGTTATGATGTCGTTGTTGGAAATATCCGTGATATAATTGATAAATACACAGAAGATGAAGAAGATTGACATAAAAGAATTGATTAAAACCGCATGGAATAGTGACAACAGCTGGGTTGGCGCAAGCCTTGTTGTAATGTTAATACTAATTGTCTTGATTTTTGTGGCTATTTTTGCGAGTTTAGGTTTAAATGGTTTTTTCCTGTTAATGGGAATAATATTTGTTGGAATGTTATTCACACTATTCAAAGGTATTAAAGAATTGTTTAAAGAATACAATAAAAAACAATGATGGGGATAATTTCTCATCCCCATCAGAACTTGTATTGTTATTTCAACAATTAATATTCACCACAATCCCAAGTTGAATCAAGATAGAGACCGTCTTCCTTGATTTGGAGCACGTTGTTATTGACAACTGTTTCAACGGTTTCTCCATTAACTTCTTCTTCTGTTGTTTCACCTGCATATTGTGCATCTGCCGTGTTTGACAAGGTTGTCTCAGAAAGTTGAAGTGAAATACTCTGTGTGTTGTTTGCTTTTTGAGACACAGAAATACCGCCATTACCTTCAGTCACAGAAGTCAACTGATTGTCAGTTATGTCCGTTAAATCAAGTTTAAGACCGTTTTGACTAACAGTGAGTGCTCCATTAGACGTTGGGTCTATTTTCACATAGATTCGTTTATCAGGAGCACCAACAGACTGACGATACTGAAGTCCATCACCTAATGCGACAGTTACGATACCGTTTTCATCCAAAACAAGGCCAACCCCAAACTCACTTTCTGTGAGGAATTTTGAAACATCTACTTTAACCATCTGATAACTTCCGTCATCAAGAATGTAGACAAAGTTCAATGATTGCCAGAAATCACTTTTTCCTGTTTGTTGACTAATTGTATCTAGTGAAACATAAACATCCGTTAATTGACCGTTGAAAATTTCATCATATTCTTCGGTTGACAAGTACATTTTATCTTCTTTAATCTGATAACCATTTTCAATTGCTTCCGTGTACAGGCTTTTTTGGGATTCTGTCAAAGCAGAGTACTTGTCTTCGTATATTTGTTCAAAACCGACTTCAATGTTATATGTATTTGTAGATGCATTATAAACATATAAAGCAGATTGTTCCGAATCCAAATTGTAGAATTCTTCACTTGTCAGTGTTGCTTTATTAATTGTGTACACAGTCCTTGAAGAAGTATCATAAAGGCTTTTATCAGTTTCTGATATAGCCATATACATTTCGTTGTCAATGAAAATCATGCTGTCTTGAACAATGTAATGTACATGTTTTATAGTCCCATAAACTGAATCAACGCTGTCCCATTTTGTTCCAAGATAGACTTCCTTTAATGAACTATCTTTGTAAATACTGATTGAACTGCCAATCAAAGTACCTTCATTATCCTGAAGCTGATATGATTCTCTTATGTTAGACGGCAGACTTTCTGTAATTTTTACCATATTAAGGCCAGACATTAATGCACCATTATCATTCTTTAATATGGTTGTCTCGTCAATATTTACTTCAAAGTTTTTTCCACCGTTGTCTGTGTCATCGTTAATTGTGATTGACTCGTCATTTGAATGCAGGTCAACATCAATAGTTGCAATTGTGTTTTCAAGTTTATTTAAGGCGATTTCCAAACTATCATTAGATGTTATTGCACCTGTTGAATTTGATTTCTGATATCCTTTAAGCGTTAAATCTTTTACATCAGTACCACCAACATAAACCTGTGTATTTTCTTGCTTTAATGACGTGATAACCTTACTCGTATCATCCGTTACTTGGGCAATGTTCACATCACTCAAGCCGTAAACGTTAAAATTGCTATCAGTTTCGTCAATAGTTCCGTTAATGCTAATAACTTCTTCTCTTAAAACGCTAATAGTATTTAAAACGTCTTTTATTGTGTCCTGATTGGAAATAATTGTAAAATCGCTTAAATCATTTTTTATATTATAAACAGCAACAATACTTCTGATAGTTTCACGAGGACTACCACCCGTCACTGGCTCTAATGATTTATATCTTACTAAAATTGCTTCACCGTCACTTAGATTTGCTGCTGCTGCAAAGCCCATATTTAGACTTGATAATGCATCGTCATAACTGTCATAAATAGTTGCACTTCTAAATAGTTGTATTTTTCTTTGTGGCATAATGAGTATTAAGTGTTATATAAATTATTCTTAAAACTTTCTTCTATATAAGGATTCTCCCATTTGACCCATACGTTTTTGTTCCTGATATTCGGGCCATTCACGAAAATCCCAATTTCTGAACAAGAATGCAAGACATCTTGCTTTTTCTTCGCTTGATAAACAACCTACAATATCACTGTCAAGTTGCTCTTTTGAGATTCCACTCTGTAAAGCCAAATCATATGCTTCTTCCACTTCTGATTCGTCAACAATCCATCCATAACTTTCGCCCTCATTTAATATATGTTTGATTGAACTGTGTATAATCTTGTTCAATGTGTTTTCATTTAATCTTATTGTTTTCTTCATATTCTGTGTAACTTTTATTATAAATATCTTTGCCTAAAGAAAAGTTGTGGGCAAATACATCAATATCTACCCACAACATATTGCATTTCAAATTAATTCAAAATTAGAAAGTTCCGCAATCCCAAGTGTCATTCATAGCAAGACCATTATTGGTGATTGTAAGCATATCGGTTACAGTGCCAGTAGTAATATTGGCTCCCGTACTTGCATCAAGCACAAGGCTAACAGATTGGTCTTTATTAGTCTTAGTTCCAACAGCAATTGCTGCGTTACCACTTGAAACACTATCAAGACCGTTACTTGTTGCTGTCGTTAATGCTTCCAAAGTATCTTGAACATTACCTGCTGCAAGTCCACTTGTTGCGTCAGCAGCAACGGATACGTCAGCAGCAGCACCCGTAGCGGCAAGTTTCTTCAAGGTTGCACTTGTTGAACCGTTGGTTGCACCAACAGCCTGAACAACACCATCAGTTTCAACAACCTTTGTCAAAACTTGGAAGTCTGCGGTTGGAACATTACCCGAAGTTACAGATGTAGCATCAGCAGTGCCATCAAGACCTGAAACTGCGGTTGATGCAGCAGATACAGCAGCATCTACCTGGTGTTCCAATTTAGCGATTGCACCCTTAACATCATCGGTTGCAGCAACAGCCTCACTACCACTGGCAGGGGCATTACCTTTTGAATAACCAGTAAGAACTGCGTCAGCAACGTTAGCACGTGTCATGCTGACTTTACCATCGGTTTCATTTACAGCACTTACATATTGACCCGCAACTGCTGTATCAGTTACATCAAGTGCGTTGATTGCTGTGTCAATTGCGTTCTGAACACCACTAATCTTAACACCGTTAGAACTTACAGACAGGAAGTTTTCTGCACCAGTTGATGTTGTGTCAATCTTAACTTTAACTGATTTGTTAGTACCAGACTCTGAGCCATATTCAAGACCGTCGCCTGTTTTAACAGTTACGACATGGTTAGCAACCTGCAAACCATCACCGAACTCAGTTTCCTGAAGGAATGATTCTACGTTTACCGAAACAAGGGTGTAAGTACCGTCTGCTTGATGATAAACGAAACACATTGCATCATCACCTGTACCACTTGTTACTGCGCCTGTTGAAGAATTAACGGTATCATCCACGTGACCCATATAAACTCTGTCAAGTGCGCTCTCTTTGTAAACATTGACCTGTTGACCAATTGCGGTTGTACTTCCGTTGTAAACCAAACGGTAAGCTTCTTTCACGTTTGTTGGAAGAGTAGCATCAACCACTTCGTCAGTATCAGCAGTTCCTGAAGGGATGACCTTGATGACCTTAAGACCACTCTTTAATGCGCCATAAGTACCATCCTTAACGATAGTAGTTCCATCAACATTAACAATCACGTTAGTTCCGCTTGCGCTGTTTGTAACTGTAATTGATTGGTCAGATGAAGCAACAGTACGTGCAGTATCGTTTGCTGCGATAGTATTCTCAAGTTTGCTCAGGGCGGTATTTACGGTGTCGGTTGAACCGATTGCGCCTGTTGCTGAGGTGTCCTTTGAGTAACCGCCAAGTTGCAAATCCTTAACGTTAGCCTTGGTTTCTGTAACGCTACCGTTAGCCTGTGCGACTGTAGTAACAACCTGTCCGTTCACTGCGTTAGCAGCCTTGTCCATCCCAGCGATTGCATTTGCAACTTTCTGAATTGCTGCAATAAGGTCATCGCTTGCTGCAATAACACCATCAGTAACTGCTGCACCAGTGAAATCGCTCTTTGTTCCAGTTTCACCAAGACCGACGGCAGTTTCAATTCTGTCGATTTCTGCCTGTAATGCGGCTGCACTACCAGCGGCTGATGTAACGTCCTCAATGAAGGTAACACCTGCCGCGCTTCCTTCAGGAAGGTTTGGTGCTCTGTGGTAAACACCAATCACTGATTTGATAGTTGTTTTATTACCGTCTGTGTGGTTGTAACGTGCCAATACGAGTTCACCATCACTTCTTGCGGTAATGAAATCTTGAGTCTGTAATGCGGTTTTCGCAGCTTCAAGACTTGCGTAGACTGAACTACTTCTTAATAATTGAATAGTTTTTGCTTGTGCCATAATATATTATGTGTGTATTAAATGTTTATTACTTATAAATAGTCTTTAGAAATCATATTCACCACAGTCCCAAGTATTAGATAGATAAAGACCTCTATTAACTGTTTGGGTTGTAACAATGTTAAGTGCGTTATCTTCCAAACTACTCAAACGGACAAATACAGTGTTTTGAGGGTTAACAATGATAGAATCGCTTCCATTTACTCTAACGCTATCTGCTGCCTCAATTGAAGCAAAATTGATAGCCTCTTGGATAGCACTGACATCGGCTAAACCGTTTTGTGTGTTAAACACGTTTGTTTCTTTAGCCCTGATGTCATTACCGCTTATAGGTGTGTAATTTGCCTGTTCTTCCGAAGTTAGTGCATTATATTCTGTTTCAGTGAGCAAATCAGTTGCATCTGTTGTGTTCACATATCTGTAATAGTTCTCCTTTTCAGATTCTTCTAATGCGTTATATTCTTCCTGGGTTAACTTGACCAATTCGTCGGTTGTGCTTATTGCAACATATTGTACTTGTTCGCCAACGATAACTGTACCACGCACGTCAAGAGAAACAACACCGTTCTCAACTTTAAGACCTGCGCCAAATTCAGTTTCGGCAAGGAATTTTGAAACGTCGATTGAAACCAAAGCATATGTACCGTCGGCCAGCTGATATACGTAATTCAAAGATTGCATATCAAGTGGCTCATAGTTAGCTTTTGAAGCGGTGTCAAGTCCCTGATAAGTTTCATCAGTGATACGGCTTGATGGGTCATTCTTTGACTGCCAAGCGTATTTTGTGATTGCACCTGTTGTTGGGTCAACTGTGTCAAATGCCGAACCAAGCCAAATTTCTTTAAGTGCGCTGTCTTTATAGATGTTGATTTGCTGACCGATTTGTTCATTTCCACTCATTAATCTGTAAGCCTCACGAACATTAACATTAAGGTTCTCATCAACAATTACGCCTTCGGATGCTTGCCCGTCAGGGATAACCTTCACAAGATTAACATCTGTGTATATACCGTCATTGCCAAGTTTGAGTATTGTCTCGTTCTGCCAATCCACGTTCACACCAACAGTTGTACCTGTTGATTGCGTGTCAACAACAACAGAATTGTCTTCTGCACTAAGTGTGGTTTTGTTTTCAACCTCTTGAATTTTTTGTGAAAGTTGGCTAACAAGTTGGTTAATTGCAACACTGTCAATGTAGAAAGTGAAACCGACTTTTCTTTCTCCATCAATGGTCTTATCAGTGTAAACAGCAAGAACAGCCTTAACGGGTTCGTTGGTTTCCTGATAACGCGCAAGCATAATTTCACCGTCCTTTGGTTCTGCGGCTAATACAAATGCTTGGCTAAATGAAGCAATAGCATTATCTAATGCGCTTCTAGTTTGAACGCCTTCATCGATTGTTGGCGTATATATATTACTACTTCTGAGTAATTGGATACTTTTTTCGTTGTTACGTGCCATCTTTTTATATGTTGTTTTTATTCTTTTTTCTTTATATATATTTTTGTTTTTTCTT
>JAEEGL010900833.1_pt1 | contig 13342 bp, 13 predicted proteins | sample 9134231 | NCBI WGS metagenome assembly JAEEGL01 (sample SAMN16246548, study PRJNA631951) | gut metagenome | biome: gut microbiome; feature: rumen; material: fiber-attached | host: Bos | place: Iran: Karaj | collected 2018-10 | reverse complement strand
CGAGCCCGAAATTACCACATTCATTCGACGAAACAGTACCCCATGCGAGGGACGCGCCTCGGCGCGTGCTTTCCTGTGTTCTGTTTCGGGGCGTGGTAACCCCAGGGCTCGGCATCTGAGAAAGCCGCGCCTTTTTTGTTGCCTTCCAAATCCCCCCCCCCAGAGCCAGCCAAGAACAGAACACATGAACGAACAGAACGCCTCTCATGCAACTGAAATCTTGGCTGACAAGGAGAAGGTCCTCATGGATGCCACTTCATGGCGTGGACGCCTGGTTGAAGGCGCAACATCACATTCTTCTTCTTGGGTTCCGTGGCCAAAACGTGGAACTCATGATTCAGATTCAAAAACACCAACCAACCCCACCAACCAAAGGTAGTACATCATGGAAAACAATCCAAATCCCCCAATCCAGACCCCGCCCGTGCAAGTCGCCACAGACAGCAAGAGCTTCATGAAAAAATGGGTGGACAAGCTCCCGGGCTGGATGTTCCCGAAGCTGAACCCGAAATCCGCTCACACGTGCGCGGTGGTCGGCTTGGTCCTGGCGGGCTTCTCCATCCTTCTGGCCATCATCCCGTGCGTCGGAGGAAATGCGTGGCTTTTCGGGCTTCCCGCTTTGTATGTCTGCCTGATGGCGATTCGAAGCAGTTCGCCGACCGAGCAAAAGAACGGAACCTTGACGACCGTGGGCGTGGTTTTATCCGTTTTGGCGATCATCATCGCTTTGTTCCAGATTGCCCTCGTCAACGAAGCTGCCAATTCTCTTGACAATGCCGCAAGCGAATTTGAGCGGTCGTTCAATAGCAACTTCGATTTCTGAAGCTCCCGGAGCGACCTACAGGCTGGTCAACCGCCTCGTGGCGGCGTTGCTGGTTTTGGCGCTGGCGATTGTCGTCGCGAGGGCCTGTTGGTTCCCGTCGGAATGCCCGTTCGCCAAGGTGTTGAAACGCCCCTGCGTCGCCTGTGGAGTGACGCGGGATGTCTTGCTGATGGCCCGAGGGTGCCCGCCGTGCCACAATCCCTGCACGATCTTGTATCTCGCCTGGTTTGTGTTCGAGATGTGCTTTCGGACGGCGGGTGCCTTTCTGACCCATCCGCGCTTTTTTGCCGCCGTGGATGCCGCGCTTCATGCCGTGTGGCTCTTCATCTGGCTTCTCCTCATTCTCCCATTCGTCCGATGAGAAGCCCTCCTTTTCGGGACAAATGTGTCCCTTGTCACATTTCCCACTTTCCGTCCGGATATACGGACGATAGGAAAGAGATTGTGAGCCAGTTGTTCCAAGAATGTTCCTCCCGCGCCGATGGCAAGGATTCCGGCGTGCATTATCGCCGAGGGGCGGTCGGAATGCGTATCTGCCCGCGCTTCGGAGACGATCAACGGCCATTCTTGACGTTTCCATTTGTAATCCCGCTTTTGCAAGCGGTGTCGAGTCCGAAATTACCACATTCAATCGACGAAACAGTACCCCTTGCAAGGGACGCGCCCCGGCGTGCGCTTTCCTGTGTTCTGTTTCGGGGCGTGGTACCCCCAGGGCTTGGCATTGATGAACGCCGCGCCTTTTGTTGGTTTCACCAGCCAACCCAACCCCAACCAAGGACAGAACACATGACCCAGAAAACGAAAGAGAAGTTCCACGCACGGAACATGACCACGCAGAACAATGCGTTTGCCGCTGCCGCGGAGTCCAAAGAGAAAAATGCCGCGCCATGGAAGAACGGTCGCAAATGGAGAGGCGTCTGGCTCGGAGGCGCGGCAATGATTTTGATTGCGGGGATGCTTGGTGGGGGGTGTGGACGCCGAAACGACGAAAGCAGCAGCGTTGACGTCGACCTGGCCGTTGACGAAATGCCTGTCAGTCAAGTCGAAAGCGAGGGCAACTGGACCTACGACGGCGAAGCTTTTGAAACCGTATTCGGCGGAATCAAGGAGGATGAAGGGGTGATTTACAACGGGGGGTTCGTGGAAAGCAGCGTCTTTGCAGGGTTGAACGTCAACAATGGCATCGAGGTGTTTCAAGCCACGAGTGAGGGCAATTTGGTGGGGTGCAACGGGCACGATAGGTTGGTCTGGGTGGAAACGCAAAAGCATTACGAGGACGGTGAGAGTTTGGACGGCGGATTCTATATCCGTCGCGGTTCGTTTGAATACGAAAGTTACGGGGGAGTCACCCACACGGTGGCACGATATGTCGAAGTGACCGACAAAAGCATTCTGGAGACCCTCCAAAAGCAAGTCGACGAAGAGAAAGCGGCCCGAGAAAGAGCGAAACTGGAGGCGGAAGGCGAGCCGTTCGAGGTGGATGCACCCATCAAGGCCCTGTTCGGCTTTTCGATTGGCGCAACGCCCAGCAGCGTCAATAAGGCCTTGTTCAAAAATCCGAGCGAAGGTCCAGACATGATGTCCAGCGCATACGCCATGTCAGGAAAACTGGCCACGCCATTTCGTCATTTTGATTTTGCCAAATTAACATTCGAATCCATCCCTGTCTTGGGAGGCCAACATCTCTCCGAAGTGAGATTGAGTGTGTGGAACCGTCCATCGCTGGAGAGTCCGCGAGAATATTTCGAGGAAATCACGACCATCGTGGCCATGCTAGAAAAGAAATTCGGAATCAAATTTAGGAAAACGAGCGAAAACAGATCCAATTACCTTGAAACTTGCAACCTTAGGTACTTGTGGGAATCCGAAGATGGAGACGACAAAATCAAGCAAAGCATTGCGGTGTACTTCTCCGGCAGAGAAATAGGTGTGTACTTTGATTCCGACTTCATTTCTGCCAAGGAAGAAAAAGCCTTGAAGGAAAAGCAAAAAACAGCGAAGTTTTCTGCTGATGCGGGGGCAGACCTGTTGTAGGCACGAAACGGATTGGGCGTTTTGCCCTTCATCGACCAAACCAATCATTTGAAAACCAACACAACATCATCTAAAGGGACAACATGGACGGAGAAAACGAGATGGACGGAACACCTGAAGAGAACACCGGGGCACAGCCCCCTTTCGGAGGGCAATCCCCGGAGAAAGCGGCTGGTGCCGCGACCTGTCCGGCCTGTGGGGCAGGAGTTGCGGAAGGGGCTAGATTCTGCGGGAATTGCGGAAAACCGCTCGCCCGGTTTTGCGCGAACTGCGGAAAACCGCTGCCGCCAGGCGCAAAGTTTTGCGCCGAATGCGGGACTCCGGCGGGGAGCGTGGCACCGCAAGGCGGCGGACAGTCGCCCTGGGGCCAAGCGTCGGCTCCGGGCGTGGAGATGTCGCCGGGCACCATCCGCGTTGTGACCGGCGATACCGGCGAGACAGGAGAAAGGGACGAAGTCCCAAAGATTGAAGGGAGCAATGCGGCGGCCCGCATTCGGGATTTCATCCAGAAGGTCTACAACAACACGTCTTGTGTCATGACAGGAGAAAACTTGACGCCGGAGTTCCTCGATGCGGGCGGGTTGGAGTTGCAACCGGGCGAAACACCCTTGTTGGCCCTTAAGACCTGGATGAACGTGACGGACAAGATCGGTTCTTTCGCAAAATCCAAATTCGGGGGCTTGAGCGGCGTGACCTCGTTCCTGCAAAAAAGCAAAATGGGTACCATGATGATTACCGACCGCCGCATGGTTTGGGTGCGGCTCCGTTCCGACACCTTCGGTGCGGGGTTGGCGTTAGTCGGAACCATCAATGGGGAAATCGCGCTGGAGGCCATCCAAAGCGCAAATATCGGCGACCATGATCATTGTATTGGGACCGCCTATATGGGACATCAGCTGGTGGTCAACGGACAGGTGGTGGGGCTGCTGCGGATGGGGGCTGGCGTTGTGTTCGACGAAGAAACCATCGACTATTTGAACAAGCTATTTGAAACCTGTTTTGGGAAAGGAAACGGAGGTGCGAAATGAAATGCGGAGCATGTGGATTTGAAAATGCGGATGGAGCGAAATTCTGCATGGGCTGCGGCAGCAAACTGGACGGCGGCGCGAAGCCGGTTGCCCAGGCACCGGGAAATCCGTGTCCCATCAACGTGCAAGTTGTCATGCAAGGGAACAGCGGCGGTGAAAGCGGCAAAGGGAGGCTTTTACCCAAAGAGAGGTCGGACAAGTCGCGAACGACCTACACGATACTAGGGGTGGCGCTGGGGTTTCTCGGGGTTCACAACTTCTATCTCGGGCGAACCGGAGTGGGCGTGGCCCAGCTTTTGATCACGCTGCTGTCATTCGGCTTTTTGTTTTGGCTTTCGTGGATTTGGGCGGCAATCGACGTCCTGACCGTGGAGTACGATCAGGATGGACGGAAAATGATCTGAACTTCACAGGCAGCCAACGGGCTCTGGCTTATCTTTGGATGGACGGCCGTGAGGTGGGAATCGGGACTGTTCTGCTTTTCCCGCAAACGTGGAAAGTCGGGCTAAACCACCAAACTACCAAACCACCAAACTACCCAACGGGCAAAGAGGTAGCGATTTTCCGGCTTACTTGGTGAGTTGGTCGATGAACTGCTGGCTTTCGGCGATGGCGGAGTTCATCTCTTCGATGAGGGCGGAGACATCGGACTCGACGCGGGCCTGTTCGTCCTTCAGGGAGGCGAGGGCGGCGGCGTTGAGGTTGTGCTTGAGGAAGAGGACCTGGTCGCGGAGGACCCGCAGGACCGGGGTGACCTTGGACTGGGCGCGGCGCATGGCGGCGATCATGTCGTCGCAGCTCTTCTGGGTGGCGCGGAGCTGCTGTTCGCTGTTCTTGCGGTAGGTCGCGTTTTCGTATTCCTTGTTTTCCTTGGCCCATTCCTTGAAGAGGGCGCGGCTGACGCGTTCGACGTCGGCGATGCGGTCGTCGAGGGCGTTTGCCCGGTCGGCGCAGCGGTCGTAGGCTGCCTGCATCTTGCGGTATTCGGCTTCGAGGTCGCCGCCATCGTAGGAGACGACGGAGGAGAATTCGTCGAGCGCGCTCTGGAAAACCTTCTGGGTGTCTTCCTGGGCTTCCTTGGCATCGGTGACGCGGGAGGCGAGGATGGTACGCTTTTCGGTGCCGAAGACGTGCTCCCGGGTGGCGTCCCAGAGGGTGGAGCAGGCGGTCAGCAGGAGGACGGCGGCGAGCAGGGCGAGGGAGGTCAGGCGCTTCATGCAGGTATTCCTTTCAGATGAGTGACAAAAGGGTGACCGAATCTTTGCACAGCGATGGGGTTGGCGCAATGCAAAACCGGCCTTGTCGTCATGCGAGCGCAGAGAAAACTGGTAAGAAACCGGCCCCCTCTTCTGTGGTTCGAAAGCCGCCGGGCGTTTCTATTCGTCGACCTCGGGAGGGATTTCGTATTGGGGGGCAGGGGACTCGGCGACGCCGGGGAGCATGGGGTCTTCGGCGGGGGAGAGGGCGTCGGGGCCATCTTCCAAGGGGAGGGGATCGTCGGGGGGTGTTTCTGGGGGCTCTGGCGTCACTTCGTCTGGGCTCTTGGCGGGGGTGTCCTTCCTGCGACGGATGCCAGGGCCCCATTCGCCGAGGACCATCTGGCGGGACTGGACGAGGCGATGGACCTTCAGAATCCGCAACATTTGGAGAACATCCGACTTTTCGTAGGATTTCTTGACATCGATGCGGTCGAGCAGCTCCAGCAGCATGGTTCTGAACAGCACGACGCCTTGCACGCCATGTGCGACCAGAAAATCGACCGCGGCCGCCCGTTCCTGCGCTCCGTGCGGGAGTTCCGGCAACACCAGCACCGCGGCCGTTGTCACCACCCCAAGAGTTCTCCGCGCGGACTCCATCGCCTCAGGCGCGGCGAATCGCACCAGTTCCGGCGTGTTGGCGATCATCTGGGGAGTGAAGCGGTCCGTATGCCAGCCCCGCACGCTGATGGCCACGGAGGGCACCTGGGTCAGTTCGGCCGCTCCCCACAGGCCTGGGGCCGGAAGCGGACCGGCCATCGTCGCCGCGCTGGGATTCACCCCCAGCAGGTCGGCCTCCTCCCACGACGCCTTGGCGCGCGCAATGACCGAATATTTGCGTCCCTGCCGGACACAAAAGCCCAGCAGCTCCAAATAATCGCGGACCAGCTGCTCGTTCACCGATGTCATGACCTGTTCTCCTGGAGGACGCCTGCCCGGACGGAATCACCGCCCGCCGGACGCATTCAACCGCGCACCTCTCTCCTTGTCAAGCCCAAGGCGGACAACATGAACGATGAGCAGGACTTGCGAAGGGAAAAGGTCGCGGGTCGCTCGGGGAGTTCGCCCTGAGTATGAGTTCTGTCAATAGGGGGCGGGGCACCAGCGCCCCCAGTGGGGGGGCGAGCGCAGTCGTTGGCAGGCGAGTGCAATCGAATGCAATCGATGGGAAATGCTATCATTTTTCCGTAAAACAGCATTATTGAGCGTGATGATGGTGGGGCGATCACTCCGTGCGGGCCGTGGGGAAGGAGGGCGGCTTGGCGTGTGTTTCAAGACATCCTAGGAACCTAGGAACCTAGGAATCTAGGGCGGAAAGGCGCGTGGAAGGAGGAAGAAGGTTGCCGCTATGGCTCGCTTGGAGAGGTCGCCCTATCCGTTGGAGGGGGATTGGACGGCGGCGAGGACGGCGCGGATGCGGTCGGGGTCGAGCGGATTTTTCCAGTCGCCGCCCTGCTTGAACCAGGAGCCGACGATGAGGGCGTCGGCGAGGGGGGCGTAGGCGGCGGCATTGTCGGCGGTGATGCCCGAGCCGACCAGGACGGGGATGTGCACCGAGTCGCGGACGGCCCGCAGTTCCTCCAGGCTGGCGCTTTCGCCGGTGGCGGCGCCGGTGACGATGACGCCGTCGGACAGGAAGTACTCCGCGGCTTTCGCGGTCTGTGCGATGTCCACGTCGGCGGTGGCGGCATGGGCGGAATGCTTTTTCTTGATGTCGGTGAAGACGGCCACGTGTCCGGCTCCGACCGCGCGACGGTAGCGCAGCAGCCGCCCGGCGCAGGCGTCCATCCAGCCCTCGTCGGCCACGTGTCCGAAGACGAAACCCTCCGCGCGCACGAAATCGGCCCCGCCCGCAAGCGCAACGGCCATCGCCGCCTCGTTCGCCCCGGCGAGCACCTGCACGCCCAGCGGCAGATCGGGATGGGCGCGGCGGACTTCCCGCACGAGAACCGCCATCGAGGCGGTGATTTCCGGGCCGGGGTGCTGGACGTAGGGCACATCGTGCATGTTTTCGAGCATCAGGGCATGGATTCCGCAGGCGCGATACGTCTCCGCTTCTGCGAGTGCGTGGTCGATCAGCGCGGCGATCCCTCCGGTCGCATCATGCTTGGGCGTTCCCGGCAAGGCGTGGACGTGGATCATTCCGATTACGCTGCACGGGCGCTCGCCAAAAATCCGTTTGAAGGCTTCCGTTTTCATGTTCGTCCTTTCTTGCGTGTGTTGTCCGGGGCAAGTGCCGATCAGAGGGCGGGTTCGTGGCGACCCGCGCCGGGACCGTCGGGGTGGCGCATGCACTTGGAGGAGGTCAGCGAGCCGATGTCCACCGCCCGCTTGCCGCACCATTTGCAGGTATATTCGCTTTTTTCGCTGCCTTCGTAGAGTGCGTGGCGGCCTTGGCCGGGGCCATTCGGATGCCGCTGGCAAGCGTTGCCGGTCAGACTCCGCACATCCGCGGCCTTGTGTCCGCAATACTTGCAATACACCCAGTGTGGGCCTCCCGCCCCCGCCGCAAATCCCGCCGCCAACGCCACCATCGCCGCCAATGAAACGGATGTTGTCTTCATGTTTTGCCCAAGTTCCGTGGATGATCGGTTGCAATTGAATCGAATCCGCGTATACGGGAGCACCAGCGGTTTTGCAAGCGGAAAATCACGTTTTCTGAAAAGCCGGGGGCATCTGAGTTGTTTGCAACTTCGCGCGAGAGCAAGTCCGGAAAAGACGCAAACGACCAGCAGTTTGGGTAGGGGCCGACCGCCGGGCGGCCCGTGCGCAAGGGCAGTTTCTGGACTGTTCTTTCTGAATCCCTTGGGCTCGGCCCGCCCGGCGGTCGGGCCCTACCGAAAAGACCCTCCTGGTTCGGTCTCAGAAGCGGAAAGGGCAAGGGGACAAGAAACGACTGAACGCAACCCGGGTGTTTCCTCTTTTGCAAACAACTCAGATGCGCCCCGAAAAGCCGGGCAACTCCTGAATCCCCAGAACAAAATTGCGCTTTGCAGTCTCGGGGGCGATTTCATTTGAGGAAAAGCCCGTGATCGCGCGTACTCCCCCCTGTCGCCTGACGGCGACATCCCCCCTCCCGGAGGGGGGCAAGAGCTGCTGTTTTACTGTAAATTTCGAGCAAATGTGGACGCGCGAAAGCGCGTCCCTCCCCAACGGACTATGCCACAAACTATAATCGCACCCCACCCAGTTGAGGAGGGGCGTTTGCGCTTGACAGGGGAAGGGAGGGCGGGGTAGAGAGTGAGACGTCGGTGGCGACTGGAAAGGCGGCAAGGCATGGAAGACGAAAATCACGGAAGCGGAATCGAAGCGGCGGACGGAAACGGCGGCGGACGGGGGCTGTTCGAGCGTCCGGGAGTCTTTTTGGCGGCGGACGGGGTGTTCCCGCTGTTCGCCGTCGGGGCGATGTTTTACCATTGGTGGCTGGTCAAGGGGGAGGTGCACGGGACGGCGGCATGGCTGTCGCTGGGTCTGTGGGCGGTGCCGGCGGTGCTGGCTGCGCTGGGGTGGGCGTGCTGGGGGTGGATGAAGGTGTCGGGGTGGCGCCGGACGAATGCGTGGGCGATGAGCGGCTTCGCGGTGGCGGGCGTGGCCTATCTGTGGGGGATGTTCTCGGCGATGACGCGCGTGATGACGGGGATGACGGACGGCGAACCGACCCCGATGGGGATTTTCTCGATCTTCTTGGGCATGCTTCCGATGGTTTACGCGGGCGTGGGCCGCTGGATGGACGCCGGGGTGCGGAAGGGGAAGCGATGGTGGCTGTGGACGCTGGGAATCGGCCTCGGCGGGGTGCTGGCGCTGGTACTGCTGCTGGCTTTCCCGTTCCGGCATCCTTGGAGATTTGGCGTCGCGTGGCTGGCGGCCACGATGGCGGTCCTGGGCGTGGGCGTCTACGTGTTCGGCACCTTGGCCGCCCTCTTCGGGCTGTTGAGGATTTCCTACTGGTTGGGGCGCAAGCGCCGCGAGGGGCCGCACCGCGAGGCGTGGCGCATCGGCGAGGCGCTTCTGTTCGGGTTGGCGCTGCCGCTGGGCGGGCTGGCGCTGAACTTGAAGTTTCCGTTTCCGGCGGACTTCGCGAATCCGTGGACGTGGGGAATCGCCGTGGTGGCGGGCGTGGTGATGTTGACGCCGCTGCGCGGGGGCTTGGCGGGACTTCTGGCGTGGGCGGCGCGCTGGGCGGTTGGGGTCTACGTGCTCTACTTCTTCCTGCTGTTCCTGCCGTTCCTTCCGCTGACGCCGCTGGCGATGGCGGTGGCGGGGCTGGGCATCTTGATGGTCGCGCCGCTGCTGCTGTTCCAGTTCTGGTGCGGGGACGTGGCGGAAGGGTGGCGCATGCTGCGCCGGGAGCGTTCCGCGGGGGCGCTGGCGGCGCTCGCGGCCGTGGCGGGACTGGCGCTGCCGCTTGTGTGGGCGGCGTCGGTGGAGGTGGAACGCGCCGACGTCAAGGCGCTGGTGGCGTGGCACGCGGGCGAGGACTTCGACAAGCCCGAGACGCCGCCGCCGATGGGGATGCGGCGGGCGCGGCGCGTCATGGAGGGGGTCAACGACTACCGCTTCGGCGTCGAGACGCCGTTCCTCACGGGCTGGCGGACGTGGCGCGTCTACGGCGGGATGCACATGGCCAACCCGCTGCGGCAGGCCCTCAACCGCCGCATTCTCGGACGCGAGGTGCGCGACGGGCGCGACTGGAAAAAGGCCGGGCGCAACGAGGTGGCCAACGAATTGTTTGCGGCGTCGCGCGGACGCAGCGGCTGGCGCGGCGGCGGGGAAGGCTTCACCGCGCCGCCGCCCACGGACCTCTTTCATGTGCAGCGGGTGGACGGCGACGGGACGGGCGGCTACGTGGTGGGGCTCACGGCGCACTGGCGCGAGGGGGCGTGGAGCGGATGGAATCCCGACCAGGAGCTGGTGCTGGACTTCCGGCTTCCGGCGGGCGCGTGGCTCGAAGGGGCGCGGCTCAAGATGCCGGACGGCGCGTGGAGGGACGCCCGCGCCAGCGAACGGAAGGCGGCCGAGTGGACGTATCTCAAGATCGCCCACCAGCGGGCGCAGGACCCGCTGCTGGTTACGATGGATTCGCCGACCGAGGGGCGGTTGCGCCTGTTCCCCGTGTCCAAGGACGGCCCGCGCGAGCTGGAGCTGAAGGTGCGGCTTCCCGCCGGGGGCGCGGCGGCCGCCGTCGCCGAGTTCCGCGCGCCGGGGTGGAAGCGCGAGCGGACGCGGTGGGAAAAGAACGAAGAGACCGGCAACTACGAGTCCCGTGAGGAGACCGACGAACGCGACACCGGCGACTGGGTGTCCGCCGCGGCCCCCGAGGGCGCGGGCGAGGCGGCGGCGGGGATGCAGGTGGCCGAAGGGGCGGACGTGACGCGCATCGGCGCGGCGTGGTTCGAGGCGCACGAGGGGGAAGCCGTGCGGCTCAAGCCTTCCGGCGTGGCGGGGTTTTCCGCGGATGATCCGGATTTGGCGCGCAAGCTGCGCCGGGAACTGCGCGGCGCGTGGCGGCGTCTGGAGGCCGACGGCGGGGAGGCGGGCGCGCCGATGCCGGGAATCACCCAGGCGGGGGAGCTGGCCGATGTGTCGGCGTCTTCGCTCTCGGACGCCGAAAAGCGGATGCTCCGCCGCGAGTTCCCGGGGCTGGAATGGCTGGGCGACGAGCCGCCGGACGGTTGGTTCTTCCTGGAGAAGGAAGACGGCGGCAAAGTGCCCGTTCCGTGGCGTCGCGGGCAGGACGCCATCGTGTTCGCGCGGCTCGCCGGGGCCGCTCCCGTCGGCGGCGCGTGGGCGGAAGGCGCAAAGGCTTGGGAGATCGAAGAGCGGGCGTTCCGATATCCCGGCGAAGACCACCGCGCCGAGCTGCTGGCGAAAACCCGCGAAACCGGCGTCCTGACCACCCAATCGGCCTACATCGTCCTCGAAAACACCATCCAGGAAAAGGAACTCACCCTCGACGAAAAGCGCGCCCTGGCCGCCGACAAGTCGATGGACTTCCACGAAACCGCGCCGGAGCCGCCCGTCTCCACCGCTGCGCCCGAACCGGGCACCCTCGCCCTGCTCGCCCTCGGCGCCGCCGTCCTCGCCGCCATGAAACGATTCACGCGCAAATGAAAAACACGGAGAATCCCATGAAACTGGACCCCGAAGGCAAGAAACGCCTGGAATCGATGAAGAAGACTCTCGCCGCTGGCCTCCCGTTGGCGGGGCTGCTGGCGGCGGCAGCGGTCTGCACGCCCGAGGCGTCGGGGCAATGGCGAACGGCCGGAACGCCCGTGTACCGGCCGCCGGAAGAGTGCAAAATTCAGGGGCGAGTTGCCCCGCCGAAGGCCACTCCCCCCGAAGAGGCCGCCGCCACGCCCGTCGCCCCTTCCGAAGCCCCGGCGCAACCACCGTCCGAACCCGGAAAACCGGCAATGGAGGAACAACCGTGAAGTTGGAGCCGGAAGGCAAAAAACGCCTGGAATCGATGAAAAAGACGCTCGCCGCGGGCCTCCCGCTGGCGGGGTTGCTGGCGGCGGCGGCCACGGTGGGCGCCGCGACGCAGGGCTGCTCCTCGGGCGCGGTCATGGGCAAGATGCCCGCCCCGCCGACGGAGGAGGAGCGGGCCCTCGACGGCGACGTCATAGAAGTTCCGGTGGAGCAGCTGCTTTCGGAGAGCAGGGTCACGGTGGTGACGGCAGGGCTCATGGCGATGCCGGAGGAGCCGGAGGCACCGGACATTCCGGAAATTCCGGAGGGCGGGGCGGACGCCCCGGCGGAGGAAACGGCACCTTGATTGCGCTGCCCCGGCGGCTCTCGCTGGAACTGACGGCGCGGTGCAACTACGCGTGTCCGTTCTGCTACGGCGTGTGGCACGAGCAGCCGGAGCTGGCGGGACCGGAGCTGCCGACGGAGGAATGGGCGTCGATTCTGGACGAATGCGCGCGGCGGGGCGTGGAGGAAGTGCAGTTCACCGGCGGGGAGCCGCTGCTGCGCGACGACCTGGACGAGCTGATCGACCACGCGCTCGCGGCGGGACTGAAGGTGGCCGTTTACACCAACGCCAGCCTCCTCGACGAGGCGCGGCTGGAGGGGTTCAAGCGTCGGCGGGTGGCGATTTCGACGAGTCTGCCGGGGTTGGCGTCCTACGGCGCGATGACCGGCACCGGCCGCGAGGCGTGGCCCGTGCTGGAGGCGGTCGAACGCGCGTCGGAACTGGGCTGGCCGATGGGCGTGGGCATCACCGTCGCGCGGCCGAATCTGGCGGAAGCGGCGGACCTGGTGGCGGCGGCGGCACTGGCGGGCGCGTCGGCCATCCAGGTCGGCGCCGCCATGTGGGAGGGGCGCATGAAAACGCACACCGACTGGATGCTCACTGCCGAGGAATGGGCGGCGGCCAAGGCGGCCGTCCGAAAGGTTCCCACAGGCAAGGCGCATCTGGTGTTTGCCGACGAATTCTTCTGCGCCTGCCGTGAACAGTCCGGCGACCCCGCGTCCCGCTGGCCCTCGCCGTCCGGCACCTGCCCCGCCGGACGCTCCTTCGGCGCCATCGGCCCCACCGGCAAGCTCCGCCGCTGCCTTCACACGCTGGAGGAAACGGATTGGCGCGAATCGTGAGCCCCTCGCGCGTGGCCCCCCTTTGCGAGTGATTCAGCTTGGATAACTTGATGTGGAGGGCGCGTCCTCCCCCTGGCGCTGCGCGCCACCCCCCTCCCGGAGGGGGGCAAGGGCGGAACATCAACCCCGTTAGGGGTTGCATATTGGTAGCCCCCGGTTGGACGCGAAGCGGCCTACCGGGGGATGCTTTCGAAAATGAAACAGAACCCCAGAGGGGTTCCATGTGCGTTACGATTGGTGCGCGAATATGGAACCCCCACGGGGTTCTATGGCTTTGTTTTTTTCTCACCCCCCGGTGGCCCCTTCGGGGCGACCGGGGGCTACCAACATGGAACCCCTCTGGGGTTCGACAAGGAACGGCGCGGGAGGAAATTCGCCGTAAAACATTAGCGTATGCCCCCCTCCGGGAGGGGGGTGGCGCGCAGCGCCGGGGGGAGAACGCGGCGCGGGCTTCCGCCCGCGCTGGGGGAGCAACTGTCTTTTTTCTGGTAGTTGATTTTTCATGTTTTGTGGGGTTTTGGAGGTTGGAAGTTGTTGAAGAGAAGAAGGTTGCAAAAGGAGCTTTTTCGCTTGGGGAAGGGAGGCCGCATTGACTTCGGAGGGCT
>JAEEGL017254176.1_pt1 | contig 13343 bp, 9 predicted proteins | sample 9134231 | NCBI WGS metagenome assembly JAEEGL01 (sample SAMN16246548, study PRJNA631951) | gut metagenome | biome: gut microbiome; feature: rumen; material: fiber-attached | host: Bos | place: Iran: Karaj | collected 2018-10 | reverse complement strand
GTGCAGAAGTGGGTGGACCACTCCATCTCGGTCACCATCAACCTGCCGAAAGACACGACGCAGGAGATGGTGGGCGCGCTCTACCAGAAGGCGTGGGAGTGCGGCTGCAAGGGCATGACGGTCTATCGCGACGGCTCGCGCGACGGCGTGCTGGTGTCCACCTCCGAAAAGCCGAAGGAGAAAGAGAAACCCGCCGTTAACTTGAAACGCCCCAAGGAGTTGCATGCCGAAGTGATTCGTTTCCGCAACAACAACGAACCTTGGGTGGCATTGGTGGGCTTGCGTGCTGACGGTACCCCCTATGAGGTCTTCACCGGCAAGAGCGATGAGGAACGGATGCCCATGCCGAAGAGTGTCACCCATGGCGTCATCATCAAGAACCGCTTTGAAGATGGTACCAAGAGCTATGACTTCAAGTACGAGGATTGCGACGGATATCCCATCATTATCAGCGGGTTGAACCGCTGCTTCAATCCAGAGTTCTGGAACTATGCCAAGATGATTTCCGCTATGTTGCGCCACGGCATTCCGATTGAAAATGTTTGCGACATCGTCGGCGGGCTCAACTTCCGCGAGGAGACCATCAACTCATGGAAGAACGGCGTCATCCGTGCCTTGAAGAAGTTCATCAAGGACGGCACCAAGGCCAAGGGCGTGATTTGTCCCCACTGCGGTGCCGAGAACACCATGGAGTTCAAGGAGGGCTGCCTGGTATGCACCAACTGCTCCTACTCCAAGTGCGGCGGTTGATAATCCGATAGCAGAATGATAATCTTCCCTGCCATGCGTTTTTTGTGGCAGGGAATTTTTTTTAATTATTTATTCAAAATATCGTCAATAATATTGAAAATTTAGTATTTTTGCAAAAAAAATAAAGAGGCGGATTGTGAAAGATTATCTTTATAAATTACACAAAATGAAGTTGTTTTCGTTGAAAGATGTGACTGTGATAACGAATAACGAAAACACTGCAAAATCAATGCTTTCAGCAGGCATTAGAAATGGAACAATATGTCGTATTAAAACTAATTTGTACGCTGTTACGGACTTGTCCACTTTGAAATGTGCAGCCAACAAATATGAGATTGCTTCCCATATTACTGAAAATGCTTGTCTGGCCTACCACTCTGCAATGGAGTATCATGGATTGGGGCATCAGATTTTCAATGAGGTGAGTGTAATGGCTGAGGCGGCTTTTCGGACTTTCGAATTTGAAGGGATGACCTATATTCGTCGTCAGCCTACCATAACAGATGGTATTGAGCAACCTTTGATGAATACTATGGTCAGAGTGACAGATTTGGAGCGTACGGTTATCGACTGTATTGACAGAATTAAATATGCTGGAGGAATTGAGGAGTTGCTGAATAACTTGTCTGCTATATCTTATCTGGATGAGGGTAAGCTGCAGCATTATCTGGAAGAATATGGCAAGGCTTATTTATACCAAAAGACGGGTTTTTTGTTGTCATTACTGAAAAATCAGATGCATATTTCTGCGAGCTTCTTTCGTTTTTGCAAAGCTAATATAGGACGAAGCACTCGATATTTGACTGATTCGCTTGACTCCTCCATTTATGAGGCAGACTGGAGGCTCTGTTTTCCGGCGAATCTGGCGGTTTTATTAGGAAAAGGAGGCGCTGATGTTTAGTCGTTATGATATTGATAATCTTTCGGTTGAATTGAACTTCATACGGGACAACATTGAGAAAGTGGTGAGGCTGTGCTCCATTTTGGAATTTATCAATTCGGATGCGATGCTATCAGAACTACTGTCTCTAAAAGGTGGTACAGCTATCAATTTGCTCGTAATGCCCATCCCAAGGTTGTCGGTTGATATTGATTTGGATTTTACCGAAAATTGCGACAGGGCTTCTATGCTACGTAAAAGAAAAAATATAGCTGATAAACTTCACGCTTTCTTGTTTCGCAACGGTTACCGTTTGATGCCTCGCAGCAAGTCGCCTTTCTCCGTGGACTCGTGGGTATTTCAATATACCAATGTTTTAGGGAATTTGGATAATATTAAAATTGAGATTAACTACTCTCTGCGTTGTCATTTATCCCCCATGGAGTTTCGGCCTATTCTATTGTCTCCTTTCTCAAATATTGAAGTGAGAAGTTTGGCATTAGTGGAATTATATGCTTCCAAAATCAAGGCATTGTTTGAACGTGGTGCCGCCCGGGATTTATTTGACGTGCACAATATGATAACGGCTCATATCATTGATGATGCGCAGCAATCGCTGTTGCGGAAAGGGATAGTTTTTTATAAAGCTGTCGGGGGAAGCGCAGAACTTCCTGTAGAGTTTTCTTTAAAATCAATAGAAAACATACAATTCAAACAGATACGGTCCGCATTGTTACCTGTTTTGAAGAAGGGGACCTTTTATGATTTAGATAGGGTTAAACAAGAGGTGTGTGATTATTTGCAAGATTTGATGAAATTGTCTGAAAATGAGCTCCTATTCATAGAACGGTTTAATGCCAATGAATATCACCCCGAACTGCTATTTGAAGATGAGAATATTGTAGAACGTATTCAGAATCACCCTATGGCTATTTGGAAAACACAAAAATCAATGAATAAATGATAATCATGAAAAATATTATTCCAATACTATTTTGTCTCCTTCTATCCCAAATCCCTTCCGTCTCCGCCCAGACGCAGGACTCTGTCGCCACCGCCTCCGATACGGTGGCTCGCCAGCCGTGGGCCCACAAACTCTCCCGTCAGGAGATGATCCCCAAGTTCACTGCCACCGTGTTGGGGCGCTACGAGTACAACACCCAGCAGAACCTACACCACTTCGAGTTGCGCCACACCCGTATCGGTGTGTCGGGCGACCTTCACAGCATGTTCTCCTATATGGCATTGGTTGACCTGAGTTACGGCGGCAAGTTCTCGCCCGTGGCCATCTTCGCCAAGTTCAAGCCCGTGAAGGGCTTGTCGTTCCTCATCGGCTACGACAAGATGCCCTTCAGCAACGAGAACCTGCTCTCTCCGTGGCAGTACTATTTCTCCGACAAGTCATTCCTCACCCAGAGGCTCACCGCCTGGAGCGATGTGGGCGGGGTGGTGGAGTACTGCTGGGACGAGACCGTGCCCTTTTCCATCAAGGCGGGCGTGTTCAACAGCGGCGGATTCAGCAAGCAGATGCAGTTCCAGAAATCGCTCAACTACGTGGCCCGCGGCGCTTTCCGCTTCTTCAAGGGCTTTGAGCTCACCCTCAACTACGCGGCGGTGAAGTACGAGACGGTGCGGATGCACAACTTCGATGTGGGCATGATGTACGACATCGGCGGTCTGCACCTCGATGCCGAGTACATCTACAAGGCCTATTCCGACAAGAGTTTCCAGCCTACGCATGCCTTCGAGGGGTTCGCCTGCTACACCTTCCGCATCGGCAAGCCGTGGCTCGACGACATTGCGCTGGCTTTGCGCTACGATGCCATCACGCCCAACTGCAACGGCAAGTTGGCAGAGTCGGGGATGTACGAGTGGGACAACTACCGGCAGCGCATCACGGCCGGTTTCACCATGTACTTTATCAGCAAGCCCGTGCGGGCCGGCATCAGGCTCAACTACGAGAAATTCTTCGCCCATGCCGCCGACGAGTGCAAAGACGACCGCCTGATACTGGAACTGATTGTGCACTACTAAGCGGCTGCATTCATCATTGCCTTTTTGAGTTTTTCTTCCAAACTGGTGCTGTTGTGCACGGTCTTTTCCCCTATGAAATGGACAAAAATGTGTCATTGGAAGGGGGGAGGTAAAAATTTTTTTATTCCTCTCTAATATTTTGATATAAAATAGTTTGTTGGATTGGGCTTTCTCCTAAAAAAGTGTCATTGGAGAGAAGAGTTGAAAAAATATGAGAAATCAGTTGTAAAAAGCATTAAATTTGCCTACCCAATCATTAAAAATCAACAACTATGAAAAAAATGTTTTTATTTTCGGCCATCATTATCGCCATTGTGTTCATGTTATCCTGTGAAAAAACAAAAAACATCGTCTCTGAGCCAATTGACGAATGGAATCGTGCGGAGCTCATCAACAATGGGATGAGAACGGGTACGCTGTACAATGTTTCTTTCCAATGTGGGCATTCTGGTGCCACTTGCCCCGGTTGTATAACGCAGAATGGGCATACTATACATATTGATTGTCAGGGTAACGGTACTCTTTGCAATCGATCGGGAGTGATTGATGTACAACTTGTATCGGCCAATCTTTACACCGCCACTACGCAGGACAGCACCGATTTGACATCCGATCCCTATTTCAACATGCCGGCGCGTTCGCTGTACACGGGCATGGACGACACCGGGCTGCCTCGCTGGCTCAACATTCCGGCGCAGTTTGTGCTGCGCGACAGCACCACCCGCCTGTTCACCTTCACGGGCGTGTTTTTCAGTCAGCAGCAGGTGTATAAGAATCAGTAAATAATAAGCAAAAAAAACAAAACCATGAAAACAAGAAAATTTTACCAATCCCTGTTCCTCCTCGCCCTGCTGCTGGTGGCGGGAGGCAAGATGTACGGACAGCAAATTGTTTATGAGCCGTACGATTTCCGGCAGGTGAATGCGGATGGCGACACGCTATACTACCGCATCACCTCCGACAGCGAGCCCTACACAGTGGCCGTGACCCGATGCCACGACTCCACCTACCACCAGCTGCCTGTTCCCCAATATTTCTATCAGGTTGGCCAGCCCGGTTTCGCTTATCCGGTTTATGACTACGATTCGCTCATCAATATCCCTTCTACCGTTACGCACGACGATGTGACCTACACCGTGACGGCCATTGACATCGAGGCTTTCTATTATCAGAGAGGACTATGTGTGGTGAACCTTCCGCCCACCATTGAAACTATTGATTCCGGTGCTTTTTATCTGTCTTCTTTAGCTGAAATCACGCTGCAAGAAGGTTTGCAACGCATCAACAGTAGTGCTTTCACGAGCACAGGGATTAGAGGAGTATATCTTCCTCAATCTGTGTCTCATATTGGCATTGGAGTTTTTGCTAGTTGCAAGCAATTGCAAAACATTGCCATTCCCAGCAATATAACAAAAATTTCATGGGGAAGCTTTATGCGCTGTGATTCCTTAAACCATGTAGAGTTGCCTGATGGAGTTGACACCATTGAGGCATACGCCTTCTATTCAACACATTCTTTAAGTGAAATCACCATTCCTTCCCAGGTGAGATACATAGGAGAGAGTGCCTTCAACGCCGCCTATGTTGGCGACAAATTGTTCATCTCCATCAAATGTCAAGTTCCTCCTGCTCTCGAATATCATTCCATAGCCGATTATGATTCTCTCACTTTTGAGGTGCCTTGTGGCACATTGGAAGCCTATCAGAATGCCTGGCAGCCTGACCTTGACTTGTATGTGGCAAATTCGGTGACATTTATTGAAGACTGTAATGCTGTGGAGGAGTATGCTGATGCTGGAATCAGAGTCTATCCTAATCCGGCAAGTGATTTTCTATATATTGAAGGAGATTTTGACATGGGAAGTCAAGTTTTTATCTATGATATGACGGGGAGAATTGTTGAGACTGTAGAATTGACCTCAAACAATACAGAGCTCAACATCTCTTATTTACCTGAGGGATATTATATTGTGAGAATAGGGGATGGAAATGGTAAACTCCATGGTATTAAAGTTTGTAAAAAACGTTAAATGAAGTGGTTATGAAAAGACATTTGTTTTGTTTTCTTATCGTATTATCAGTCACCTACGGATTGTATGGTCAAGGTCTTTCCAATCCTGGAATGCCCATAAACACCAATGAGGATGGGGTTAGAGGTGATCGTTCTCCGCATGTTAATGGTACCTTTTACACCCAATACTATGGCGTACGCAATGGAAACATTTCGTATTTACTGTGGGCAGTTGGTGATACCTGCTTTTATTTATTGGATACGGATGCAGCGGTTGGAGTATTTCAGATGGGACAAGGGTCTGACACACCTCCCAATATGCCAAATTCGTTTTGTAATGGATCAACTACTTGGGGGAATCCTCCAAGTCTGATTTACGAGAATTATATTTTGGATGCCTATTGGGCTGCTACGAAATACTCGTACTATTTACAAAACCATTTCAATTGTCCACGAGATTTTTTTCAGCGGCATTACATATATCCATTTGGGAATTATGAATTGTGTGATAGTATTACTCCAATCTTTATCGCAGACGATGCCTGCGTTGACAACACTCATTGGGTAAAATATAGCTCTAATGGAGTCTATGGCATCAGGGATCAGTCACCGCCATGTTATCACCATGCAATTATTATTGGCTCTCCAGGTACAGACCATGCCCCCAGAGCATCCTTAGATGATGTGGTTCATGAGTTTGCCCATATATTTTCTTTTCAAACATGGCACACCTCCAGTGTCAATACAGCGGATGACAAATTGGCTGAAGCCTGTGCTGATATTTGGGCTGCTATTATCACACATGAAATCTATCCCAATGATGAGGATAAAATATGGAAAATTGGGGAAGATGTGGTTCTACCCAACTCGGGTTACTCCTGCATCCGTAACCTCGCTGTTCCCAATGACCCAACTGCTGAGATGCAGATGGATACTTGTATTTGTCAGAGTTCAGGTGGAAGTGCTTACCAGCAAAGCGGCATCATCTCTCATTGGTTCTATTTGCTCACTCATGGGTTTTCTGGAAAAGGATGTGACGGTAAGTGCTATGCTTTCCCTGCTGTCCCCATTGATTCTGCGGCAAAACTTATGTATTATTGTGAGAAGTACCATTTTCACGAGGGTATGGATTTTTCTGACATTGTCAGTGCAACAGTTGAGGCCTCTGGAGTGTTCAGCAACCCTGTTGAAATGAGACTGTCCATCTGCGGGGCTTGGAATGCAGTGGGGGCAAGGACTTGTGATTTTGATTTAAACAATGATTCAGGGATTGAACTTCACGGGCTTTCTTTAGATAGAGTCAATTGCGATGACTACTATGTCGGCAGCAATATTGTCATTGACTCATTACAGACACTTAACCTGACAGGAACCATACACATGAATGATTCTTGCCGCATCATCGTCCGGCCCGGCGGGAAGCTCATCGTGAACGGCGGCACGATCACCAACGCCTGCGAAGGCGAGATGTGGCAGGGCATCATCGTGGAGGGTAACGCCAACATCCGGCAGGCCGCCCTCGCACAGGGCAGCGTCATCCTCACCAACGCCACCATCGAGAATGCCCGCGACGCCATCTGCACCAGAGGTTCAGATACCAATGCCGTGTTCGAGCATACTGGCGGCATCATCCAAGCCACCAACACCCTGTTCCGCAACAACCGCCGCTCTGTGGAGTTCCTCAAGTATGAGAACCACACCATCGGCGGCGCCGTGATGGACAACGTGTCCTACTTCACCCGCTGCACCTTCACGGTGGACAGCGACAATCTGTTTGCCGCCAACGACGTCACCTTCAAAAACCATGTCACGATGTGGAAGGTACGGGGCGTGAAGTTCAACGGCTGCACCTTCCGCAACGAGACGGCCAACCACGGCGGCAAGGCCATCTACACCATAGGGGCGGGCTTCACCGCCAGGCGCGTGTGCCCGATGCCGACCATCGAGCCGTGCGTCTGCAACAACTACGGCACCGACACCGTGAGGCGCTGCCTGTTCGTGGGCTTCGACACCGCCGTGCACGCCACCAACACGGAGGGCAGCTACCTTGTCACCCTCGACAACTGCGATTTCGCCAACAACTATATCGGGGTGGAGCTGGCGGCCGCCGACAACGCCCGAGTGAGCTTCTGCGACTTCAACCTCTCCGCATTGTCTTCATTCTGTGGGATGTGTCTGGATAACAGCACGGGCTACACCATAGAGGATAACAGCCTTCATTCAGAGGGCAGCACCAACTTCCCCTTCGCCATCGGCATTAAGACGGTTCACAGCGGAACGGCCGAGAACATTATCCGCAGGAACGAGTTCCACTACCTGATGACTGGATGCCTGGCGCAAGACACCAATGCCACCACACCATACTCCAAACCGCAAACCGGTCTTCAGTTCCAATGCAACGACTTCTCAAACTGCGACTATGATATTGCCGTGGTCAATGGGCGGATAAGGAGTACGCAGGGAAGTGCGTCTGCGGGTTCCGACAACAGTTTCCGCTATACGACACACAACAGTTTCCTGCTTTCATCTGCCGGTACTTTCACCTACTGGTACAGCAACACCGGCTCCCATGCGCCCTACAATGCTCCGACTCCGGGCGTGACCCTCAAAAACACTGCTGCCGCCAACAGCTGCGCCTCCACCCTGTGCGGCGACATCCCGCTGTACCCGCGGGGAACAGCCGCCCTGTCGCAATACCAGGCGATGGCGGAGGAGTATGCCGCCATCGTAGAGACGTTGCGCGATGTAGAGACGTGCCATGGCGCGTCTCTACAGACGGATGCCACCGACCCGCAGGACGATACGGATAACGCCGACCTCATCGCCCGCCTGTCCGACCTGTCTGCACAGATGGGCGACCTTGCCCGTGCAGAGATCCGCAACATCCTGAACGACAGCGTGCCGGATATGGCCCTGCTGAAGGAATGGTACCAGGCCATCACGGCCGCCGCACCCGCCGCGGGCGACATCCCCGTGTCGGCCTACCAGCTGGCGGAGGTGTACAGCATGGAGGGCGACTTGGCCGCCGCCGCTGCGCTGCTGTCCGCCCTGCCGCAGCTGTTCATCCCCGACGAGGCCGCCCGCAGCGAATTTGCCAATTACATGGCCTTGCAACAGTTGCGTGAAACGGTGGCCGGCAATTGGTATACCATGACCGACACCGACATTGCCGCCATGCGGCAGGTGGCGGAATACGACAACGGTCGCGCCGCACGTATGGCGAAGGAGATCCTCTGCTTCTTCCACCATATCTGCTACGAGGACGACCCGCTGTGGGATTTGGACGGGATTGAGGAACGGAACCTGCAGGGTGGACGCACGGATGGCGGACGCACGCTGTGCGTCCCTACAATGGACGATGGTCTGGTCATTTATCCGAACCCCACCGGCGGCACCCTGACGGTGGAATCGGCCAGCCCCATCCGCGAAATCACCGTGTACGACCTGTCGGGCCGGGTGGTTGTAGGGACGCAATATTTTGCATCCCCACAACCACAATACGCCATCAACGTATCATCCCTGCAAAACGGCCTCTACCTCCTGAAGGCCGTGACCGACAGCGGCGTGCAGACAGCACGGTTTGTGAAGAACTGAAAAGGGGAAACGGAAAATTGAGAATGGGGGTGGATTCTTCGTGGGAAATGTCTTACATTTGCAGGCGAAAATTGTAGAGGCGAATAATGATTCGCCTCTACAACCAAACAATTCAACAAATAAACGATTCAACGATTCAACAAACCAACAAAAACCATACCACGTCACAATGTCCATTCGCATTAAAAAAATCGTTTTTGTCATCGTCCATCTGCTGTTCTGGGCAGTTGTGGGCTATCTGTTTTTGGCGAATTCTTTTCTGCGCCCCATGCACCCCTCGCTATGGGTGGAGGTGTGCGCACTGCTTTGCATCGTAGCGTTGTTTTATGTGTCGTACTTTGTGCTTGTTCCTAAATTGTTGATGCGCAGGTGTTTTGTATCATTCTTTGTCTGTACATTCTTGCTGATTTTGCTGAATGGATTCATAGAACTGGCTATGATGGAGGAAAATCTGAAAGCTGTTTATGGACAGATTGGTGAAACTGCATTGTACAAGACAATACGATGGAATATATTCTTTTTCCTGTGTTTGCGGAATGCCTGCTTCATTATTGTCGGCGATATTGCGAAATTGTGCGAAATGCAGGCCATACAATTGCAACAGAGAGATAATGCCGCTATTGAAATGATTGATGGCTGTATTTTTGTTGACCTTCCATCCCAAATGACCGCACTGTTGGCTATAGATGACATCGCTTATCTGACGTATGAAAAGAGGCGAGTCACTATCGTTCGCAAAACTGCTCCGCGCATTTACACCTACGCTTCTCTCACGTATTTTGAAGAACACTTGCCCTCCGATCAGTTTGTCCGAATCAATCGAAACACCATTGCTGCCTACTCTGTGGTTGAATCGTACAATGAAACCACCGTTTGCCTTGTTGCCCACAATATTGTTAAGGATTTTCCAATCCAGCCAACCAAGTCAGAAGATATTTTGGACCTGCTCCAAGCGTGGAATCCCTCGAAATACCAGCCGGATTAGTCTTGTCCTTATGCCCTCTCCTTCAGGCACTTCACCAGCAGTCCGAGCAGCTGCTGCCAGGTGCCTTCTATCACCTGCGCGCGCTGGCGCGGGATGGAGAGTTTCTGTGTGACCGTGCCGTGCGCTGAGGCCACGGCAATCCACACCGTGCCGACCGGCTTTTCGGGCGTGCCGCCGCCCGGTCCGGCAATGCCAGTGGTGGCGATGCCAAAGTCGGCATGAAGCTGCCGGCGCACCCCCTCCGCCATCTGGATGACGGTCTCCTCACTCACTGCCCCGTGGGTGACCAACGTGTCGTGTGAAACCTGCAACACGCTTTCTTTCACATCGTTGCTGTACGACACCACCCCGCCTACATAGTACTCGGAAGCCCCCGGTAGGGCCGTCAGCTGCGAGGCTACTGCGCCGCCGGTGCAGCTCTCGGCCGTGGCGAGGGTGAGGCCGGCGGTGGTCATGGTATGCGCGATATATTCGGAAAGCGTGTCGAAGCCATCGCAGAGGACGTACTGGCCGGCGATCTGCATCAGTCCTTGCACGGCGGTCTCCACCTGCTGCTGCAAAACGGCCGGGTCGTTGCCGCGGGCGGTCAGCCGCAGACGGGTGAGGCCGGGCTGGGGCAGGTAGGCGAGCCGGATGTTGCGGGGCAGCGCCAGCTCCCACGGCTCAATAAGGTCGCTGAGAAACGACTCGCCGATGCCTTGCGTGATCAGGGTGCGATGCAGGATGTGGCCGGTATGGAAAGCCTCGCGCAGGCGCGGCACCACCTCGTTCTCCATCAGTCCCACCATCTCGAACGGCACGCCCGGCAGCGACACCACCACCTGATGGGGGGCATTTTCGTTCTGGAGGTCAAACCACATTCCCGGCGCGGTGCCGAGCGGGTTGGGAAGCACTGTGCAGCAGCGGGGCACCCAGGCCTGCTGCCGGTTGATGTCGGTGAGCTCGCGGCCGAAGGCAGCCATGCGCCTTTTCACATTCTCCAAGGCCTCGGCATCTTCGTACAGCTCGCTGTGGAAAAAGTCGCACAGCACCTTTTTGGTGATGTCGTCCTTGGTGGGACCGAGTCCGCCGGTGATGATCACGATATCGCTGGTTTCGAGACATTTGCGTAGCGTATTGTGGATGGCATCGGCATCGTCGCCGATGGTGAGAACCTGGGTGACTTCGATGCCGGCGGCACCGAGCATCTGCGACATCTTGGCCGCGTTGGTGTTGACGACCTGCCCGATCAGGAGCTCATCGCCGATATTGATAAGGCTGCTGTTCATGGTTTTGTAGATTGATTGTCTTCTGTTTTGTGGTTCGTTTGAATATCCAATACGGGGAGGCAAAAGTACAATTTATTTTGGAATCATCCTTTTGTTTTTAATTCCAAAGTGATTCACTTTCTATTAAATGAATTTTCATTATAAATAAAATGTAAAATTTTTAATTTATTTAAATTTTCAAATTAAATTGATGAAAATATTGTTAATATATTGTTTTTATTTGTAAAAATAATAGTATCTTTGCAATATTTTTTTCTGATTGTGTTATGGAATCGAATAACGATAGATACCAAAATCGATATCGCATCTCATCAATCCGATTGCAGAATTGGGATTATGGATGGAATGCCATTTATTTTGTAACCATCTGTACAAAAGGCAGAATTCATTATTTTGGAGAAATTATAGATGGCAGAATGCATTTATCGCCCGTCGGTGCCATCGCCGACGTTTTATGGCATGAATTATCCCATCATTTTGGCAATATTGAATTGGATGCGTTTGTGGTTATGCCCAACCATATACATGGCATTATCGCAATCAATAATGCGAATGGTGGTGGCAATGGGGAAAACGGTGGCAATGGTGGAAACGGTGGAAACGGTGGAAACGGTGGAAACGGTGGAAACGGGAAAACCGGGAAAAACCGTAGAGACAACGCATGCGTTGTCTCTACCGTATGCGATACGCCCACGTCACGCGATACGTCCGCGTCATGCGATACGTCCACGTCAAACGTTCCCCCCACGTTATGCGAACAACAATTGTCCCCAATGCCCAAAACCATCGGACAACAACGTTTCCAACACCAAGGGGAAAAAACATTATCATCCATTGTTGGGTCGTATAAATCGGCGGTTTCGCGGCACGCGCACCGTTTGGGATGCGATTTTGCATGGCAATCTCGTTTTTATGACGCTATTATCCGTGATAACCGTGCATTGATTCGTGTTCAATCCTATATAGGAAATAATCCCAAAAACTGGAAGGAAGATAAATTCTGTGAACGATGACCGAATCAACCATTTTATCGAAAACAGGGGATATGGATATTTCCATTTATGATGATAGTGATCCTGTTTGAAATTCCCCAAAAAAGTTGTATCTTTGCAGCCTTATTTTGATAGTGAAATCTTTATGAATAAAGACCTTTTTTGTGTAATAATGGCAGGCGGCGTGGGTGCCCGTTTCTGGCCCATGAGCCGTTCGCATAAACCAAAACAATTTATTGATATACTGGATGATGGAAGTTCTTTGATTCAAAAAACTTTCAACCGTTTCGCCCAGATTTGTCCGCGCGAAAATATCTATATCATCACCAACGCCATCTACGCCGAACAGGTGCGGGCGCAGATTCCTGGGCTGAATGATGACCAAGTGGTGCTCGAACCGGCACGTCGCAACACCGCCCCCTGCATCGCTTACGCCAACTTCAAGATCAAGGCGCGCAACCCTAACGCCGTGGTGGTGGTGGCCCCGTCCGACCATGTCATCCTCAAGGAGGAGGTGTTCCGCGAGGTGATTACCACAGGCCTTCAGTTCGTGAAAGACAATCCCAAGCTGCTCACCATCGGCATTCGGCCCTCGTCGCCCAACACGGGCTACGGCTACATCCAGTACAATGAGGACCGCCAGTACGAAGGCACTTCCATCTACGATGTCAAGATTTTCACCGAGAAGCCGGAGCTGGAGGTCGCCCGCCAGTTTGTGGAGAGCGGCGAGTTCCTTTGGAACGCCGGCATCTTCATGTGGTCGCTTCCCGAAATCGAGAAAGCCTTCATGACCCATCTTCCCGAGGTTTACGAACTCTTCAAGCGCGGT
>JAEEGL015332588.1_pt1 | contig 13343 bp, 6 predicted proteins | sample 9134231 | NCBI WGS metagenome assembly JAEEGL01 (sample SAMN16246548, study PRJNA631951) | gut metagenome | biome: gut microbiome; feature: rumen; material: fiber-attached | host: Bos | place: Iran: Karaj | collected 2018-10 | reverse complement strand
CTGCGAAGGCGGCCAAAAAGCGAGAGAACGATCGAATCGCCAAGGAACTCCAGACGGCGGCGACCCTGCAGGCAGATATTCTGCCCAACGTGTTCCCTGCCTTCCCGGAGCGAAGCGATTTTGAACTATACGCCACCATGGAGCCGGCGAAGGAAATCGGAGGAGACTTCTACGATTACTTCCTGGTGAACGAAGACCACCTGGTGCTGGTGATGGCGGATGTCAGCGGAAAGGGAATCCCCGCGGCGCTGTTTATGATGCTGTCCCGGACCCTTCTGAAATCCGCAGCGCAGATGGGCATGGGTCCCTCGCAGGTTCTGCGGGAGGTCAATGCGCAGCTCTGCGAAAACAACAAGAACAATATGTTTGCAACGGCCTGGATCGGCGTGCTGGAGCTTTCCACCGGAAAGCTGGTCTTTTCGGACGCCGGCCATGAACGGCCCTTCCTGTACCACGATGGAAGCTGGCAGTGCCTGAAGAAGCACGACGGCGTCGCCCTGGCGCTGATGGAGCCGGAGCTGCTCGATCTGGAAGAGGAGCCCCCCTTCGTGGACGAGACGGTGATGCTCTCCCCGGGCGACGTGCTGATGCAGTACACGGACGGTGTCCCGGAAGCGATCAACCAAAAGCAGGAGCTTTTCGGCCTGGAACGCCTGCAGCAAACGCTGGAGCGGGCGGACGTCGAACCGCAGCCTCTGCTGGAAGAGCTGCGCGCGGCTCTGAAGCAGTTTGCGAGCGCCGAGCCGCAGTTTGACGATATCACCATGCTGGCTGTCCGCTATTGGGGCCCCAACGGAAAAGGAGGGAAGGCATGAACAAAAACCGACTGCTTTCCCGTCTGCTGGCAATTCTGCTTGCCGTGCTGCTCCTGAACGCTGCGGCCCTGCCCGGACTGGCGGCGGAGGACAGCGAAAGCTTTGAGGCGGGATACGCCGGCACAGTCTACGACTATTTCTCCGGCTTCCCCTTTACCGAGGCGAACGTCATGGCGCAGACGCCGGACGGCTATTTATACATCGGCAGCTACGGCGGCCTGACGCGCTTTGACGGACAGAACTTCGAGGTCATTTCCGACATTTCCAGTGCGGTCTGCCTCTATGTGGACCCGCAGGGGCGCCTGTGGGTAGGCACGAACGAAATGGGCGCGGCCTGCCTGGAGCAAGGCAAACTGACCGTATACGGACAGGCGGAAGGCCTGCCCTCCGATTCGATCCGCGGCTTTTGGGAGGAGCCGGGCGGCGGCCTCTACATTGCAACCGTCAGCGGACTCGTTCTCCTCGAGCCCTCGGGGACCGTGCTCCCCGTTCTGGACAAACGCCTGCGGACGGTTTCCGTCACGATGCTTTCGGGAGACCGCGCAGGAACGATCTATGGCGTCACGGTGGACGGAAACGCCTTTGCATTGCGGGAGCGCTCCGTCGTTAGCTGGTGGTCTGCCGAGGAAATCGGGGCCGACGTGGGCTGCATCTATGCAGACCCGGAGAAGGAAGGGGTCTTCTGGTGCGGCACCGAGGGATCGGAGGTCCTGCGCTGTGCGGCGGACCGGCCGGTTTCCGACTGGGAGCACTATTCCATCCGCGGGGTCAGCGGCGTCAACTGTCTGCTGCTGGAAGGCGACAGACTCTGGGTCTGCTGCGGCGACGGCATCGGATGGCTGGACGCAGGCGGCGCCTTCCACCGACTCAATCACATCCCGGTCAGAAGCGCCGTAGAGCATATCCTCCAGGATTTGGAGGGAAATCTCTGGATTTCCTCCTCCCGCCGCGGCGTGCTGCGGCTCTCAAAAAGCCGGTTCACAGACGTCAACGTCCTGGCCGGACTGGATAATATTTCCGTCAATACCGTTTGGGTGGAGGACGAAACCGTCTGGCTGGGTACCGATACGGGGCTCAAGGCGCTTAACGCCGAGGGAAATCCCGTGAAATTGCCTGCGCGGTTCGACGAGCTGTCGGATGTTCTTGTCAGAACCGTCGTCGGAGACGGAAACGGCAGCCTCTGGATCTGTACCGACAGCGGCCTGGGCCTTGCCCGATACGTGCCGAAAACCCGGCGGCTGACCTACATTACAAAAAAGGACGGGCTCCCCTCGAATCAGGTGCGCGACGCGCTTGTGCTGGACGACGGGACCCTGCTCGTCTCCGTGCCGGAAGCGCTCGCTCTGCTTCGCGACGGCGCCGTATCGCGTACCTGGACCCGGGAGGACGGCGTCTGCGACAGCGAGCTTCTCACCATGTGTCAGGCCCCGGACGGCACGGTCCTGCTGGGCAGCAACGGCGACGGGCTCTTTGTGCTGGACCGCGAGGAAATCCGCCCCTTCTCCGGAGCGAACGAGCTGCAGGGCGGTACGATCCTGCGCCTGCGGAGCGATCCGCAGCGTCAGTGCGTCTGGGTACTGAGCGGCAGCGGAGAGCTCGGCGTCTGGAAGGACGGAACAATTCGCAATCTGAACAGCTTCCTTCCGAACGCGAGCCATTCCGGCAGCCCGTTTTATGATTTGCTGCTGTATGAAAACGATCTCTGGCTCCTTGGAGGTACCGGACTGTGTGCGGTCAAGGCGGATTCTCTTCTGGCAGGAGCCGCGCAAACGGGAAGGTACTACGACCGAAGCAACGGGCTTCCCCACGTCACCAAGCCGCATTCCAGGAGCTTTGTCACCGCGGACGGCACCGCGTGGCTGAGCGGCAGCGACGGCGTGACGCGCATGTCGTTTGCCGACGCGGAAGGACCGGAGCACATTCCGATGTTTGATATTCCCTGGGTTGAGGTCGATGAAGAACGCTTCCGGCTGCCTGACGGTCAGGAACTGGCGCTCAATTCCGACAACAAACGTCTGCGCATCCACGCCGCCGCGATCACCTTCGCGCTGGAAGACCCGGAGCTGGTATACCGGCTGGAGGGCTATGAGGATGAGTGGACCCATGCGACCGCCGGAACGCTCTCTGACATCGTTTATACGAACCTGCCCGGCGGCGACTATGTATTTCGTTTTGGTTCTCCCGGCGGAGAAAACGGGGAACTGCTGGCAGAGTACTCGTTCCGGATTCACAAGGAGCTTGCGTTCTATGAGCATCCTACCGTGTGGATTCTCGGGATCCTGCTTCTGCTCCTGCTGGTTGCGGCGCTGATCTGGCTGATCCTTCACCGCCAGCGAAAAGCTCTGACGCGAAAACACGAGGAAGCGCGAATCAATAACGAATTGAGCATGGCGGCAAAGATCCAAATGGACATGCTTCCCGGCGATTCCACCGTCGTTTCCGAGCGGGAGGAGTTCCAGATCGAGGCCATGATGCACCCGGCAAAGGAAGTGGGAGGAGATTTCTATGACTACTTTCTTGTGGATGAGGATCATCTGGCCCTGGCGGTTGCGGACGTCAGCGGAAAGGGCGTTCCCGCCGCGCTGTTTATGATCATCTCCATGGCGCTGCTGAAAAGCGAGACCAAGGTTCGTCTCAGTCCTGCCTGCGTTTTGGAAGCGGTCAACGCGAAGCTGGCCGAAAACAATCCGAACAATATGTTTGTCACGGTATGGCTCGGCGTGCTGGAGCTCTCCACAGGCCTGTTGACCTGGGCGGACGGCGGACATGAAAATCCCCTTCTGTATCATAACGGAACATGGGATTACCTGAAAAAACACAATGGCGTTGCATTAGCGCTGATGGAGCCGGAACTGCTGGCGCTGGAGGACGAACCGCCCTTTGTGGATCAGGAGATCCATCTGCAGCCCGGGGATATCCTTTTCCAATACACCGACGGTGTTCCGGAGGCGACGAACGCGAACAAACAGCTGTTCGGGTCCGAAAGGCTTCTCGATGCGCTGCGAAGCGGTTCCGCTGTGCAGCCGAAGGCCGTGCTCGATCAGGTCAAAACCAGCGTGGACGGCTTTGTCGGAGCCGAGCTGCAATTTGACGATATCACCATGCTTGCCCTGCAATACCGCGGACGATGAAACCGAACTGTATGAATCGCGTTCCGTGATCAATGTGTTTCTTGATCATTCAATAACAATATAAAACAAGAAGGAGAGAGCAAAATGCCAAAGTATGAGTTTCAAATTTTAAGCTGGGAAGAGATGGATGAGTACTTCGAGAGCATGAAAGTAAATTCTGATATCGACCCGGAATTTAACAGCGGCTTCGGGATGGGCAGAGCGACGGCCAAGAAGAAGGCGGAGCAGGAGATGGCGGAGCTTCCCGAGGAGGAGCGGAGCATTTCCACCTTCCTGACCATGTGGGAGGGCATGTTTTCCAAGTATTCGCAGCTCAAGAAAGTGGATACCTACTCCACCAAGAACAACGTAGCGAGTGAAAGCATTTACAAGCAAATCCCATCATTTGCCAAAACGGTCGGTAATCAGATTTTGGAAGGTGATAGGACCTATGCAAGGCGCGCCGGGCTTGACGTAATTTACAGTTTGATTCGCGGCATCAAGGAGGAGAAATGGGCGGAGATGCCTGAATTCGCGCACTATGCGAAGCTGCTGCTGAACAGATGCTATCTGCCGTTGCCCATCCCCCGCACAGAGGTTCCGACCCGCGGCGATGCAAAGGAAGCCTATCGGAACTCCATCAAGACCGATGAGGCGTCGCAGGAAAACCTGAACGCGATGCTGGGCATGCTTGCCGTGCAGGCGCCCTTCGAAAAAAATGTGGATGTCCTAATTCCCTATTCAGGGGAGCATCCGGAGTATGAATCTGTAAACGATGACATGTGGGTGATGTACGAGAGAGACGCCCACCCCATCATGACGGCGGCGAAGATCTTTGAGCTGAGCCGGTGCCAGCCGCTGATGGAGTACCTGAAAACGCCGGAAGCGATCAAGAAGGCAAAGGAAGGGACGCTGAATTACGCGGAGCTGGAGCACCTCATGGTGGACCAAAAAGAGGTGGCCAGGGCGAACGAGTACGAGGAGAAGCTCGATAAAGAGCAAAAGGAGGCGCAGCAGAAGCGCCAGGCGGAGGAGAAGGCTGAACGCGGCAAGCAGGTGCAGGCGAAACGCCAGAAGGATCTGCGCGAAATGCTCGAGCGCCTCGGCGTGACCGAAGAGGACCTGACCAAGAATCCCAAGGACCTCAAGCTGAAGGGCAGCACGGAGTACAACAACATGGCGCGGGCTGCCCTGGAGGCCTACCAGTCCGCCATAAGCGACCAGGTTTACGACATCGACAACGACGAGAAGGTGCGCCAGGCCTGCTTCGCCTACACGAAGGGCAAGAAGTCCGTTCGTACCTTTGAGTCCGGGCGCAAGCGCTTTGCAGCCTGCCTTGATCTGATGATGAGCGTCAGCGAGCCGAACGCAGACGGCGTGTTCCCCGATGGTATCGAGGAGCAGTTCGAGCGGATCAACACCGTGCGCAAGGCGAAACCCGGCGGCCCCAACTACGTCAGCCCGCGCCATTTCAAGTTTGCAGAAAACCAGGCCACGGTGAGGGAGGCGATAAACCACTACATCGAAACCCATCAAGAGGACTTTGAAGAAATCACCATCCCTGGTACCACACAGACAGCGTATAGCGAAGAGAAAGCCCAGTACATCGTGAATCACCTGAAGGATTCCATGCCGAAGCTCCCGAACGGCGAGGTTGACTACGATGCGTACGTCGACAAAGATACCCTCAAGGACTGCTATGGCCCTAACAGAGGGGTTGACCGGATCGATAAGGCGTTCCACGATTACAAATGGAAGTTTAAGTACGATAAGGAAACGAAAGAGAAAAGCGAGGAATACAGAAGGAACCAACAGGCTGCAGAGGAACGGAAGGCCAGGGAGAAGGCGGAGAAAGAGGAGCAGGAGCGCCTCAAACAGGAGCAGGAGAAGGAGCAGGAGCGCCTCAAAAAGGAGCAGGAGGAGCAGGAAAGAGAGAAGCAGAAGCTTAAGGAGCAGATGCAGTCGGAGTTTGTGGAGCAATATGCCGAAATCATGCAGTTTAGCATCAATGCACACGAACAGCAAGCAAAGCAGGAGACAGAAGCGCTGGATCGGGAGAATGCGAAGAAGATTGGGCAGAAGGCGGATTCGTTCAACGAGATGCTGAACAGCATCCTGGCAAATAAGCAGAAGGCAGTGGACGATAAAGCGGCCGCGGAAGAAAGAACCCAAGAGAAAATCATAAAGCGGGGGGATGAATTCTCCCAGTATCAGAATGAGTTGGCCGATGCGTGGCAGAAGTATTATTCTGAAACTCGTCTCGAGCAGCAGACCCGTCTGCAAGGGCGTTCGAAGGATTATTCGAAGACCGCCGTCGCTGTCTATGAAGATTGTTTGCATACGGCCTATACCACAAGTTCAGCAGATAAAGCGATGCTCAACGCCTCCCGCGCCTTTGCCATCACCAGGCTGTTCAAGCCTGACGAGCCGGTGAATTATGAGCAGATCAGAAACATGGCGGCCAAGATCCAGAAGGATTCATCCTGGAGTCGGAATCTCGCAAATTGCATCGTCTTTGATAAGAATAAAGGTATGCCTGTGTTCGATCAGAACGACAAACGTTTCGATGCCGTAGAGGATAAATTCAGACAGGAAATCCGCAACCCCTATGTGTTCGCCGAGGATAGAGAAATAAAGGGACCGAAGCAGAAGCTCACCGTCGCCGACGTGCGGGATACGCTGCTGAAGGCGACCGTGAACTCTATGGAACTCTGGAAAGGGGATAAGCAGATATTTGACAGCAATGAGGCGCAGCGAAAGACGGAATGTACTGTCCAGAATCAGCTGTATTTCAATTACATGAAAAAATTCCATACTATGACGACCGAGGAACAGCAGAAAGAACTGGGCAAGAAAGACGCGCCCATGCCTACGTTCTTCAAGCAGGGAGAGATGGGGGAGGACATGCACGCAGCGCGCAGCATGATCATCCGCGCCACGGTTGCGGGCCGTCTTCTTGAGAAGATGTACCCCGACCAGAACGCCACCCCCGATCTGGAGAAACTGCAGCAGGAGACGGAAAAGGTCGTTAACAACGGCGAACTCATGGCGGAGTGCGCGAATCGGGAAATGGACCAAAGTCTGCTGCAGGAAATCTGGCAGAAGTGTGATACGCACCTGGAGAATGAGAGAGCAGCCGAGGAGCTTGCCAGGGAAGAAGAGCGGAAGGCCGAGCAAGAAAAGATCAATCAACAAAAGCAGAAGGAAGAAAATAAGCGGGCTGCATTGAATAGGCTCAAGGTTTGAAGCAAAAACCCGGAATGAAAAACTGAAATAACAGCGCAGGGGCGCCCATTGGGTGCCCCCGCATTTCCACGCGCAGCAGTATGACAGTCAAAGCAGTATAAGGGAGACGGACTATGCCAAAGTATCAACTTTTATCCTATGAACAGATGGACGAGTACCTCGACGGGCTTGCGGGAAACTCTGACCTTTATCCGGGCTCTTCAAGCGCCTACGGGATGACCAAAAAGCAAGCGCTGGCCCAGGCGAAGGAGGAGAAGGAAACGCTTCCCGAGGAGGATTGGAGCATTTCCACCCTCCTGACCGAGTGGGACAATATGTATCATAATCATCCCCAGCTCAGGGATCCGGATACCTTCAGCACAGAATCCGGCGTGATGGGCAAAATCAGTGCGCTCGCGTCCTACACCCGGAATTTTTACCCCATGCTGGCGGATAATATTTTAGGCGGCAAGGAGACCAATGTGGGAAAGCACAAGGGCTTCCTGTACCTTTACGGCATGATGGCCGGCATCAAGGAGGAAAAATGGGCGGAGATGCCTGAGTTTGCCCACTATGCGAAGGTACTGCTGCGGAAATGCAACCTGCCCCTGCCCGTTCCCCGCAAGGACGTTCCGACGCGCGCAGACGCGGAGCGCAATTATATTGACGCAATTGACGTCAATCAGCAGCCGGAGAAAAACCTGGACGCAATGCTGGGCATTCTGGCTGTGCATCAGAAATTCCGCGAGGGGGAAGCCCTGTACCCTTATGAAGAGCATCCGAGCTCAGAGAAAAAAAACCAGAAGCTCAAGGAAATGTTTACGGTCGACGCCCACCCCATCCTGACGGCGGCGACGATATTTGAGCTGCGCCGAAACAAGGAGCTGATGGCGTTCCTGGAAACGCCGGAGGCGGTCAAGGCGGCAAAGGCCGGGAAGCTGCCCGAGCAGGTGAAGCTGCAAGTGACAGATCGTGTCGCGGCGGCGAAGGCGAAAGAAGAACAGCAGGAGCGCGAGCGCCAGAGCCGGGAGGAGGAAGCGCAGCGCCAGGCAGAGAAGAAGGCAAACCTCGGCAGGGCGGTGCAGGCGAGACGCAGCGAGTCGCTGCGCGACATGCTCACGCGCCTCGGCGTGAGCGAGGCGGACCTGACCAAGAATCCCAAGGACCTCAAGCTCAGCGGCAGTAAGGAGTACAACGACATGGCGCGGGCCGCCCTGGAGGCCTACCAGTCCGCCAGCGGCAGCGGCGCGTACGACATCGATCTCGACAAAAAGGTGCGCGAGGCCTGCTTCGCCTATACGAAGGGCAAGAAATCCGTGCGCGCCTTCGAGTCCGGGCGCAAGCGCTTTGACGCCTGCCTCGAGCTGATGATGAGCGTCAGCGAGCCGAACGAGAAGGGAGAATTGCCCGAAGGCATCCAGGCGCAGTTCGACCGGATCAACGCGGTGCGCAAGACGAAGCCCGGAGACTACTACTTCGTCAGCCCGGATTATTATAAGTTTTCGAAGAACCAGCTCACGCTGTTAGAGGCGAGGGAAAAGCTGGACGGCCACGAAGCCCTGTATGATACAGTTAATGGTAAAAAAACGCTGAACACGCCGAAGTACAACTATGTCATGTCAGAGCTGAAGAAGCACTACCCGATAAACTCCGAAGGCAGAATTATCGGCAGTGTGGTGGTTGAGGCCGATACCTTCCGGTACAGCTATGGTCCCGACCGGGGAAAGACGGATCTGATCGCGGAGCTGGCGCAAGCTTACGAAGTAGAAAAAACAAAGAAGCGTGAGGAAGCGCAGAAACAGCAAAAGAAAGCGCTCGAGAAGGAAAAGGAAGTGCAGGAGCGTAAGCTGCAGGAACAGAGAGAATGGGCCAAGAAGGTGCTGGAAGACCAGCAAAAGGAAAAAGAGCGTATCCGGAATATGACCCCGGAGGAAAAGGAGAAGTACGACGAAGACCAGAAAGCCTTTCATAAGAGGGAAGAGGAGGAATATCAAAAGATAGCGGCCGAAGCCCAGGCGCAGTACGAAGCAGCGCTGACAGCCGCCAAGGAAATGCAGGATAAGCTGATGGAGGAAGAGCGCATAAAAACGGACAAGGACCGTGCGAAGAACGAAGCGCTCGCCGATACGAGTTTTCAAACGCTGCTCGAGACCGGCCTGCTGGAAATGAAGCAGGCGAAGGCAGACGCGTATGCTGACCAGCTTTTCCACAGCACGGAAGAATGCGAATATCGCAAGACGATGTTCGATTCGAGGCAGGTGGAGCTGAGAGAGGCCTGGAAGTACGACTTTTTCTCCCTCGAAACGGAAGGGGCGCAGAAACGCTATGCGCAAGCGAGAATGAACGAGCTTAGAGCTCCCTGCGGCGCAGTCCACTTTTACAACAAGATCAATGCTGGATGGTACGATGCGTATGGATACTTAGGAGCGCTCCGAAGGCTTGAGACATTGAAAAAAGAGAAAAAAGAGGGACTGGAACTCAGTATGGCGCAAAATACCGTCTCCAATTATGACAGGAAGAGGCTCGAATCTGCGTGTCACGAGATCTGCGGCGCTTTTGCCTGTATCACGCTGTTCAGACCGGACGAGAAGGTGAACAAGGCGCAGCTGGAGGCGGCGACGGATACACTGTATCACAATGAAGCCATGAGAACCGCACTCTTAAGAAGCGTCGTCATGAACGCCGAAAAGAAAGTACCGGAGTTCAATATGGCTTCCGAGGACTTCCACAAGGCGCAGAAGCTGTTTAACGAGATCGTTCGCGAACCCCATATCACACAAGCCCAATTCCATAAAAAGGCGGAGCAGCAGACGCTCTACGCCAGCGAGGTGCCGGAGCTGCTGCTGGAGGCAAGCCGGATCGCCGCCGATAAGGTCGCGGAAGAGAAGAAAAAGTATGAACAGCTCGAGGAGGCTCGCCGCCAGGATACGACGCGGTTCTTCTATAAGGGAGCCATGCCGTCCGATCTGCATAAAGCGCGCAACATGGCGATCCGCACCGCCGTCGCGGGTCAGATCGCCCGGAAGCTGTTCACCGACCCGAACGCCGAGCCTGATATGAAAAAGCTGATGGAGGAGTCCAATCGGGTTCTCCGGTCCGGAGACTTCATGGCGGAGGTCGTTGATATGGAAATCGATTCGAAGCTGATGGAGCACATCAAGAAGAGCTGCGATGCGCTGTATGAGAAGTCCGTCGAAGAAGTGCAGGAGGACGTCAAAAAATCCGCACCGGTCCAGGAGCAGAGCCAGCAGAATACAGTCAAGAAAAAGAAGCCGGGATTGAAGATGTGACCGTCAACCCCGAAATCAGGAAAAAGAAGCAACCAAAAAGCCAGCCGCTTGAATGCCAGAGGCTGATAAGGAAGTATTCCTGAAATCATAGTCCTGGCATTGTGAGGCAAGAACAAAAGCCTGTAGTTCAACCTATAAACGGTTGTTCTACAGGTTTTTGCTGTATATATGGGTCTGCGCAGATCGTATTTCTATTGTACCACCCGTGTTGTTGCTGACAAACTCGTACATTATCTATGCATCTCGAATCGTGTCAATACAGTTTACCTGTGTTACTCGGAAAGCTGGAATTAAACGAAAGCCCGGAATGGATGAAAACGCATAGCAGAGGATCAGCCAAATCGTAGAGGGATAAATCCATACAACAAAATCAATGAACCCTCAGTCTCACATCTATTGTAACGCTGCAAGCAAAAATCCAGACGAAAGCAGAAGACCTTTGACAAATGAAACTATTTATGTCATAATATTATCATGTTTGTATCGTTTATCAACAATGGAGGTATGAAATATCGATGATTCTATACGCCGCGATGATTGACGATCCCCGCGAGCAGACCCGGTTCAATGAGCTCTATGAGGGATATCGCGGACAGATGTACGCTGTGGCCTATCGGGTTCTGAATGACCAGGGGCTGGCGGAGGACGCAGTCCACGAAGCCTTTTTTGGAATTGCCATGTCTATGAAAACAGTTCCGGAGGGAAACGGACCTGAGCTGCGCGCCTACCTTTTCACCTGCGCCAAACACGCCGCGCTCCGGATTGCACAGAAAGAATACCGGCAGGAGCAGGTATATGAACAGCAAACTCCAATTCTGGAGCTTGCTCCTTCTGCCTTCGAAGAGGTAGAACGGTCCGAGGATTATGACCGGCTGGTAGCCGCGATCCGACAGCTGGACCCCATTTATCGGGACGTGCTGTTGATGCACTTCGTTTATGAGCTGTCTCTGGACGAGGTTGCCGATCGGCTGTGCCGAAAAAAGAAAACCGTCAAACAGCAGTTGACCCGGGCGAAGAAGCTGCTGACCGAGCTCTATCGAAAGGAGGACCCTGCAAATGAAGCAGCTGTCAACCTTTGAAAAGGCCTTGCTGGACGTGACGCTGGAGGAATACGCTGATATTTCCCCGGACCAGGATGAGGAGCCGGAGCTTTCACCGACGTTTCTGCAAAAAATGGAGCGCCTCTCCCGGCGGGTAGACCAAAAGGGCAATTACCGTCCCCGCGTCATAAAAAGGCGCTTGTTCCTGGTGGCGGCAATCATTGTCTTTGCGCTGGCGGCAACCGCAGCAGCGGTTCCAGCCATCCGAGAGGGGCTGATTAGGTTCTTTACAAGAAACACCGGTGTCGCCTACACGATCCATTTTCAGCCGGAGGATGTGGCGAGCGCACCGAAAGAAATCGAAACTTTCCTTGCCCCATCCTATTTGCCCAGTGGATTCGAGGTATCAGGAAATGTCAGCAGCTCTAGTTTGAATTTGTGGCTCTACGTGAATACTGCAGGCGATAATCTTGAGTATGAGCAAAACAGATTATGGGAAGATCAAGACATCATCGCGTCAGAAGAAATACCAACAAAGATGGCAATCAACTCTGAGGGAATGGAAGTCCGTTATTTCGTAGTAGATGGTTATGAGGTAATGGCAATTGAGGCAATAGATCAGGGAGAAGCACATTATTTGTGGACAGACTATAATTATTTGTATTCAATCAGCGCAGTTCCTGCGATTGATACAAATGAAATCGTAAAGATGATTTCGAGCCTAAAGCCTCAGAAGTAAAATAGTGAATCTTTTTCGCACGGTCATTTACGATGACCGTGCGAAAAATTTTTTCCTCAGCATTGTAGTCTTTTTTCCTTTTTTTGCCTTTTATATATTAGAAGCACCCAAAAAGGTGTTCAGATAATTGAAGGCAGGCATCTCTGCTGTGCTTTCAGTAATATATGGAGGAGTAAACAATGAACAAAATCTGTATGAAGATAGCAGCTATGCTGATGACTGCATTATTGACAGTCGGACTTGTAAGCGAGGCGTTTGCCTCCCAAGACGCCCAAGCTTTTTCGGATGTGCCAAATGGTGCTTGGTATGAGGAAGCCGTGTACTATGTAACCGCAATGAATGTCGCTTCTGGCGTGGAAGAAGGTCGCTTTGGCCCCAAGGTGCTTCTCTCGCGTGCTATGTTTGTTACGATGCTCTACCGGTTGGCTGGCTCACCAACCGTAGATGACAGCAAGCAAATATTTGACGATGTACCGCTCAGCACATGGTACACGAAGTCTGTGGCTTGGGCCGTTGCCCAGGGAATCACGGCCGGTACAGGTGAAAGCCGTTTCAGTCCTAAAGCCCCTGTTATCCGCCAAGACATGGCTGTAATGATAGTGCGTTTCGCCCATTCTCAACATGCGGAGTTTCTGACGGACGATATGATCATTGAGATGTTCTTCGCGGATATGAATTGCGTTTCCGATTATGCCAAGAGGGCCGTGGTTACCTGCGGTCAAAAGGGCATCTTCGGTGGTGACAAAGAAGGAAATTTCATGCCCAAGAAAAATGCAAACCGTGCGGAAGCTGCGCAGGTAATTCGAAATCTGGCTCTTCTGATGAATCGGGTTCCTGCCCAAGCTGAGGTAATCGATGCGAGTGGAAGCCGTACTCTCTCCGCCGAGGATACCGTTCGAGCCTATAGGCTCTTTCATTCCAATCTTTGGACTCCAAGTGAGTATGCAGAGTTTATTCCCGCCTACACGCTGGATTTATGGGGTACAAAGTATCTGATTCCTGCCAGAGAAGAAGGATACAATGGATTCAACAGCATTTTTGGCGAACGCTATTCCGGATATATCGGTGATCCTGAGGATTTAGCGGCCATTTATTCCCTGATAGAGAGATAAAACAAATCACAT
>JAEEGL015248152.1_pt1 | contig 13343 bp, 6 predicted proteins | sample 9134231 | NCBI WGS metagenome assembly JAEEGL01 (sample SAMN16246548, study PRJNA631951) | gut metagenome | biome: gut microbiome; feature: rumen; material: fiber-attached | host: Bos | place: Iran: Karaj | collected 2018-10 | reverse complement strand
TTCCGACTTTCAGGGGTACAATGTTCTTGTTTCTTACGCCTTGTGCTTGCTGTCAAAAATTATTCTCAAATATCGTCGGCAAATTATTGCCAGTTGAATCGTGTTTTTCAGTCCGAAACAACGATGCAAAGTTACGAACATTTTTCAGTATCCTCCAAATCTTTTTGAAACTTTTTTCAAAAAAAATTTCAATGAAATGATTTTCAAAGATTTGCAAGGGTCATTTTTCAAGTGAAAAAACGTCGTTTTTTGCTGTTTTTTCCGTTTTTTACTGTTTTTGCTCCTTGAGAATCACATCGTGCGCTCCGCCTTCGATGATTCCGGTGGACGAAACGAGCGTGATTTTGGCGTTTTGCTTGAGGTCTTCGAGGCTTGTGACACCACAGGAACACATAGTCGATTTGATTTTGTCGATTGTGACCTGGAGGTTGTCCTTGAGCTTGCCGGCGTAGGGAACGTATGAATCCACGCCTTCCTCAAATTTCATTGCCGCATCGCCGCCCATGTCGTAACGCTGCCAGTTGCGGGCACGGTTGCTGCCCTCGCCCCAATACTCTTTCATATAGGAGCCATTGATCATCACCTTCTTGGTAGGCGACTCGTCGAAACGCGCAAAGTAGCGTCCCATCATCAGGAAATCGGCACCCATAGCCAATGCGAGCACCATATGATAATCCTGCACGAGACCGCCGTCAGAGCATATAGGAATATATACGCCTGTACGGTTGTAATACTCGTCGCGAGCTTTGGCTACATCGATGATAGCAGTTGCCTGTCCACGTCCGATGCCTTTCTGCTCACGTGTGATGCAGATACTGCCGCCACCGATGCCAACTTTTACGAAATCGGCACCAGCTTCGGCGAGGTAGTTGAAGCCTTCGGCGTCCACCACGTTGCCTGCGCCAATCTTGAGCGACTCGCCGTAATTGTCGCGCACCCACTTGATGGTCTCTTTCTGCCATTCGGAAAAACCGTCGGAGGAGTCCATACAAATGACGTCAACACCTGCCTCCACGAGCTTGGGGATGCGTTCTGCATAGTCGCGAGTATTGATGCCTGCGCCCACGCGGAGCGACTTGTCGTCGTCGAGGAGCTCGAGGGGGTACGTCTTGTGCGAATCGTAGTCCTTGCGGAACACAAAGAACTTGAGGTGCTGATCGTCGTCGATGATAGGCAGCGCATTGATCTTGTTGTTCCAGATGATGTCGTTGGCCTCATTGAGGTCGAGGGGATAATGACCTACGATGAGCTTCTCAAAGGGGGTCATAAACTCCTTGACCTTGCGGTCTTGCGGGTCGCGTGTGGGGCGGTAGTCACGACTGGTGACGATGCCAAGCAACTTGCCATTGGAAGTGCCGTCGTCAGTGATTCCAATTGTAGAATAGCCGGTCTTTGCCTTCAATGCAACCACGTCGGCGAGAGTGTTTTCGGGCGTGAGGTTGGCGTCGGAGACTACAAAACCCGCCTTGTATTTCTTCACCTTGCGCACCATCTCCGCCTGGTCGTCGATGGACTGCGAACCGTAGATGAACGAAATGCCGCCGTTTTTGGCAAGGGCAATCGCCATATTAGAATCCGACACCGACTGCATTATGGCCGATGTAAACGGAACGTTGAGCGAGAGCGATGGAGTTTCGCCCTTCTTATACTTGACAAGCGGCGTCTGAAGGTTGACGTTGGCCGGGGTGCACTCCTTGGTGGTAAGCCCCGGAATCAACAGGTACTCGTTGAAAGTCCTGGAAATTTCGTTGATTATGTGTGCCATGGTCTGGGTTTTGTGAAAAATTTTGCAATATTAATAATAAAAATTGAAACTGCAAAAATTTTTTTAGTTCTCGAAGCGGATGTCCTTGATAATCACGTCAGAACCGCCCATCGTCCAGAATCCAGCGTAGAAGATGTGCGTAGGATACACCCTTTTGCCATTTTCGCCACGCATATTTTCAAGGTCTATCTTGACGGTGCTGTTGCTGCCAAAACGGAAGATGGCGGCATTACCACCAATATAAACGTCCTTGTCATAAAGGCGGAACGAAAATTCATACGTGCCAATTGCCGCGCTACTTGGATCAAGCTCCACAACGAGGTATTTCGCAGAGGAAAAATCTGCGCCTTCGTCGAAATGCCATCCTGCGAATCCATACTGACCGGTTTGGAAAGTTTTGGTATCTGCATCATAAGTACCCTGATCCCAAATGCTGGGGTCAAATTTTGAGAAATCGAAGGCATCTTCCTTGGCTACTTTGCCAGCAGGGTCGGTGTCTTCATCCACCAATATCTCCTCGACTTCCTCCTCGTAAGGGATGTTCATCAATTCCAACATTTTGTATGCATACCTCCTGCCTATCGTTCTGTATCCCGATGCCAAGAAATGCAATGCGTCGTCTTTGCCCGGACAGCTTTCAGAAGATATTACATACGAATTAGGAAGCACATTGGGCAGCTTGGCGATTACAGTGTTGTGCCAAGAACAACATCCGCCCATATCCTCACGCAAAGTCTCGCCAGCAAGAAGCGGACATTCGCTTGGGTCAAGTCCAAGGTCGGAGACGAGGTCGTTGTAAATCTTCTTCACCTTGTTTGGCCAATCGGACTGACCATTGTTGCTCTCGCCCTGATGAAGAAGGATGCCACAGATTTTGCCATATTGCTGAGCCACTTTTGCAGCCTTGACGAGTACCTTGTAAGGATTGGCGTCGTACTGGTCGAAATAACCCTTGAGCCAACCATCGTTGGGCAACTTGATGCTCTTATAGTAGCTCTCGCATTTGTCCTTGTCGAAGCCTTCAATAGCCGAGCCACCAATTGCCACCATTACAATGCCGATGGTGTCGTTCTGGGGAAGATATTCGCAAAGCTTACGTCCGAAATAGTCGGCTGGAGTGAGACCCGTAGTGTACCTTGCCAACGGCGGATCGGCCTTGCGCCATGTGTAACGTGACTGACCATAATGCTTGGCGTCATCCTTTGCTACAATCATATTGAGCATATTGTTGGGGACGTTCTGCCTATCCTGATCCTCAACAGCGGCGTTGCCTTCCATATTTGACTGACCGAAACACAGGAATATTTTCATATTCTTGGGCCTGACTGCGGGGATTTCTACGTCGTCGATGGTGATTTCGGCGTTTTTGTTGTCCTCGTCGGTCTTATTATTTTCGTTATTTTTATTTTCCTCGTCAGGTTTGCTGTTGTTTTCGTCGTTACCGGGGGTATCTGGGGTAACATTCTCCGGATTGTTGTTCTGTGGTGTGGGTTCGTCGTTGTCGTCGTCGCCACAAGAGGGGAAAAGAAGTGCCGCGAACAAAGCAGCTATCAATATTTTTTTCATTTTTATAATAATTAAAAGTAGGGACGCACCATAGCACGCCCCTACCGATTAAGGAATTTGTTTGATTATAATTACTCTTTTACAAGTTCTACTGTGTAGTCCTTGTGCGAAGTGTCATGCCACATATTGTATGACTTAATCTTGTCGTAGGTGAGAGTAAAGTCGGTAACGTCCACCTTTTCAGCATCCGGCACCTCAACCTCTTTTGCTTTCAAGAGGCTGTTCAAGTAACCAGGCTGCTGCTGCGAGTGCCATGCAAGGGTATGACCGTAGATGGTGAGTCCCACAGACTTGGCTTTGTCACAGAAATCCTTCACAGTGCCAAAGTTGAGAGCACCGCTGCCATTGACGCAAGAAGAATACTTCATCGAGTTGCCAGCCGCAATTTCGTCAAAATGCAACGCCATAGTGTCGCGGAGCTTTTGGTTGTTATTGAAGTCCCAAGCCTCGATTGCACCACTAAACTTGAAAATAGGATGTGCAGTGCGGTCAACGTATGTCTTAAGAGGATTGAGCGCGTTGGGAACAATCAACTCTCCAAAGGTAGTACCAGCAAGGCCTTCTGCGAAACCTTTGTAGGCGAGTTTGCGCTCCTTGTAGCCCTGCGTCCAGATACCCACAGGTTCGCCTCCACGCCAACCGCTGCCAAGCTGTCCACCGGCATCGGTAGTACACCATTGACAAATACCATATTGCTGATCCGGAGGTACAAGTTCAAAATAAGAATCAAGGATAAACTTGTACAAATCAGCCATTTTCTGGTGTTCTGCAGGGGTTACCTGTGATGTGGCGATGCCCCTATTGCTGCCTTTGCGTACATAACCCATGTCAAGCTCCGACACCCTTACAAGCCTGCCCGTAGCAGCCATGAGTTCAAACATCTTCCTGATATGCGCTTTCTTGCTCTCGTTGGTACCTTCGTCCTCGTAACAAGAAATGTGCATCTGTGTGCCGATGCCGTCGATGTATGTCTCGCCGTCGGCTTCCCATTTTGCAATCCAGTTGATAAGCGACTTCAACTTATGGTTGTCGTCCCAATCGGACTCTAGGTTGTAGTCGTTGATGAAGAGTTTCAAGTCTTCCGGGTTGCCCTTGAAGTGCTTGCGCGCACTCTTAACAGCGGTACGCACGTATTCGAGGTCGCCCATGTCGTCCTGCCAGAAGAAGAGACCGTTCTGCACTGAGGTTGGGTCTGTATTGCGGCTGCTGTTGTGCTGGAGGGGATAATTGCCCTGCCCATCGTTGCCGCCGCCTGAGATAGCCTCGTTGACCACATCCCAAGCAGTTACAAAGCCGTCGGTGGCTTCCATCATGCCCTCAATCCAATGATCCATAGCCCAGATGAGGGTGTCGCGTTTCTCCTCCTTGGAGAGAGCTTGGGTCTTGCCGCTACCTTTGTGGGTAATTTTGATGCTCTCAATCCAGATATCACCTACAAATGCTCCCGATTGGAACATTACGTGACCATCGTCCACCACAGCGTCGAAAGGCACTGTGTATTCCTGCATCTCCTCATTGACATCGATGGAACCTGTGAAACAGTCGGGGTGGAAACCACCAATCTGAATGGTGATGGTAGCAGGAGCGGAAGCTTTCACTTTGGCTGTCATTTCATAATGAGTGCCTTGCTTCAGACCGAGTCCGCTTGCAACTACATACTGCGCAGCGTACACGGGATCTGCAACAGAATTATTCTTGATGTGCAGATATGTGGTGCCGCCCGTGGATGGATTAGGTTCGGGCGTTACTTCCTGATTTGGGTCGGTTTTTCCTTCGTTGTCGACAGGCGTTTGATTAGGATCGTTGTTGTTAATCGGATCCTCATCATCGTCGCCACAAGCACCCACCGTGAGGCAGCCTGCCGCCAACAACATTAGTAGTAGTTTTTTCATGTGTCTGTTTTTAATGAATTAATTTTAAGTGTTTTGATGAAAATTGTGACCGCAAAATTACATAATTAATCCGTGAAAAAAAAATATTACTTAACAATTAATTAATTTTAAGTATTCGTTTGCTTCACATAACATAAAAATAATGCGGTGCATAGGTAACAATGAGCCTATACACCGCACTATAATTTAGCTAATTGGGTAACTCTACTGGTATTTCACATAGAACTGGCGATTGGAAGCCGCAGCACCCCTGTCGCGAGCCACGAGAGTATCCTTGGTGGAATACTTGGTGGTGCCGAGGGTCACGGTGTAGTCTAAGTAGAGACCGTCGCGATCCTTGTCGCCCCAGGCCTTCTTCTCCGACTTGCTCTTGAACTCGCCCGAACCGCTGGCAGTAACGCCGTCGGTGGCGGAAGAGATGGTACAATTGTCGCCATTGAATGTAAGAAGCAAATCGATGGTGACGGGCGTTGTGCCATTGACCACCTTGATAGGCAATGTTGCTGTGGTGAGCGACTTGGTGGTGACTTTTACCACCGAATCCAATTCCACAAACTGCTCGTGACGCACCCTCTTGAACGAACCAGTGGCCGTTGTAACGTCGTCAACACCACGGCGGAGATAATTGCCGTCGTACTTGTTGATGAAGTTGACCATATAGAGCACGTAGTCCTGCGGGAGGATACGCCAATCCGCCATATTCTGGCGTACTTGCTTGCTGCCTTCAATCGGCGTGCCAGTAAGGATGTTGTCAGCACCCTTCTGTCCCGTAATCACAATCGGCACTACATAGTAGTTTTCAACGGCGTGGGGGTCTGTGAAGAATTCGTCCTTGAGCTGGACTTCGATACAGCCTTGATGACTGCCATTGTAGTGGATTGTCGTACCACTTGTGATTTCGTAGAGATTGCTCGGCAGAGCCGCAATCGGCGAGCCGTCGTCGAGGGTGAGTCCCTCTACGAGAGATTCGTCCACCTTGACATCCACGTCGATGTTTCTGCCCTTGTAAGAGCCACCCATCGTGCTGTAGATCTGGAAACGGTGCTGATTGTCGAGAGTGTTGTCGAAAGTAGCGAGGTCGCCCAAGATGATGGTACGAATCGGATACTGGTAGGCGAAGTAAACGTTGATACCGGCATCAGAATCGGGGAACGTCTTGTCGGCGTTCTTGCACGAAGACGCGGCGCACAACATTGCACCCGCCGTTATTGATAATATAAGATTGTTTAATTTCATCATTTTAGTGTTTTTTGATGTCCAACATTACTACCAACCACTGTTCTGCTTGAGGTTGGTCCATTTGAGGACTTCGGTCTCGGGAAGAGGACAATAGTACATGTAGTCTTCGAAATGGAAGTTGTCGCCCGGAATTGGCTCAATAGAATAGGTCCTATTTGTGCCATTTACAGTGATGTTCATCATTTTGGGCTGCTCATTGAGAGGCTCTTTCCAGCGACGGAGATCCCAGAAGCGGAAGTTTTCGCCCATAAGCTCGATACGTCGCTCGTTGTGGATGAGCTCGCGCATCTTAGCCTGGTCGCTCTTGATAGATTCGAGGTATTGGTCGTTGGTGATGCCGCCACGCTGACGAATGGCCTTGATGATTTCATAAGGCGATTTGCCAAGCGAACCAGCGGACTGCGGGCCTTCTGCCTCGTTCTGAGCTTCGGCGTAATTGAGGAACAACTCAGTGTAGCGGATGCGTGCATTGTAGTGGCGACGTCCGTTAGGCTTGGTGGAATTTGGATCCACTTCCTCGTTCATAAACTTCTTGAGATAGTATCCTGTTACAGTAGCTTTGCCGTTGGCATCGTTGATACCGTCCTGTTTGGTGCTGCCACGGAATGTTTCGATCTCCTTCTCTTTGAAGATGCTGCCATCGTGAATGATGTAGAGGTCAAGCCTCGGGTCACGGTTGTCATACGGATGTTTCGGGTCGTATCCGCTGGCGCTTTCTGTGATAGGATAGCCATTTGCCATCGGGAATGCGTCCACAAGGTTCTGGGTAGGATTGATTAAGCCAGAGCCATACAACGAGGGAGGATAGCAGTCCTTCTCGAAACTAACATCGTCTGTACCAGAACGGTCGCCCCTCCAAATAGCCTCGGGAGGCAGTGCGCCTGCACTGAGATCCTCAATTTCCTGGGAATGAGCATACCAAGTATTGCCATCAGGCACAAGTTCGTGACCTTGGAGCACAATGGCAACGTAGTCGGCTGCCTGTTTCCAGGTGATGTCGCTCTGCCCCTGGTAGAGAGGGCTTGCTGCCATAAGAGCCACCTGCGATTTCACCGCCTTAACGATGGTACCGTTGATAAGACCATTCCTACCCTCACCCAATACGAGGTCTGTGCCACTGTACTCATCAGGCAGGTATTTGGCAGCCTCATCGAGATCCGCCATAATCTGCTCAATAGAAGCCCTAAAAGTGGCCCTCGGCTGATTGAAGTTGGAATTGACGTCCTCCGACTTGGTGAGGAGCGGAATGCCGAGCATCTGGCTCTCGCCATCTGCAAACCCAGCACAGTCGCGGAGAAAGAAGTAGTTCATAATGCCGCGCAGAGCGTATGCCTCGCCAGAAAGACGCTTCTTGAACTTCTCGTTGACCTCCTTGTCCTTTGACCAGACCACCTTGTCCATATTTTCGAGGAAGACGTTGATGTACTGGATGGACTCCCTGATGTCGTTCCACTTGTCGAGCTGGTTGTTTTTGGAAGTCCATGTGCCCTGCGACATCTGCAGCCAATTGTCCGGCGTATTCTCGTAAAAATCGCCGGTGGCGAGATCCTCATGAATGCGGTTGGTGTAGAACTTGCGGTCGTCGTTGAACCTCGAATAGGGCGTCATCAGAAGACCATAGAAACTTGTCGGATTGGCAATAATCTGGTCGAAGTCCGGATGCTGCTCTATATTAGGCTCAAACATATCGTCGCAGCTCGCAAGCGAGAGTGCGGCGACAGCCGAAATTGTCAATATATTGTGTATTTTCATAATCATTAACTTGTATAACTAATTAAAATTTGGCTTGAACACCAATTCCGAAATAACGCGACTGGGGCGCACTGCCAATATTTAGCTCAAGCACTTCGCTCTCCTTGGATACGGTGAGCAGATTGGCTCCCATAGCAAATACCGTGACACCCTTTACGAAAGAGCCAGCGAACAAATGAGACGGAAGCTGGTACGTAAGCTGAATCTTGTCGAGGTAGAACACGTTGCGCTTGTAGCTCCAGAAGTCTGACGTTACAAAGTTGTTTTTGTTGGCTTTGGACGAGATACGTGGGTATTTGGCATTGTAATAGTCCTCTCTCCAGCACTTGCGGGCAATGACAGAATACTTGTCGTCGGCGTCCATCTGGTAGTACTGCGAATCTTTGAATGCAGTAGCACCCATAAGACCCCTTGCAGCTGCAAAGAATGTGAACGCCCTCCACTTAACAACGATGTTGCCGCCCAAAGTGGTGGGTGAGCCGTATGAGCCACGCTTGCCGATGAACACTTGGTCATCTTCATTCACAACGTTGTCACCGTTGATGTCGGCATACTTGAGGTCGCCAACCTTTACGGCAGAACCAAGGCTCTGCTTAATCTTCTTGCCATCTGGGCCCACGTAATTGTCGATCTCATCCTGGCTACGGAAGATGCCTAAACACTTATAACCCAAAATAGCGTCTTCTGCCTGGCCTTCGTATGCCTGATATTCTTCCTTGGGAGTCTCCTCGTACTTAGTGCGCTCGGTGTCATATACAGTGCCATTGAAACCGAGCGATACATCAAACTCGCCAAACCTCTTGTTGAATGTAAACTCGAAGTCGTAGCCTGTGCGGTGAACGATATTGTTGTTGCGCAAAGCCTGGAAGTTGGTCATATAGTCGGGCAAGTGCTTGCTGGCGAGGATGAGGTAGCCATCCATATCGTTCTGGAAGTAGTTGCCAGTCAAGGTAAACATACCGTTGAGGAAAGAGGAACGAAGACCAAAACGAACTTCCTTGCGCGTAATCATCTCGATTTCTTCGTTGTTGCCACGAGTAGGCGATACAGACTTGGCGTTTTTGCCGTCGCCGTAGGTGAAGCCCCATTCGTTGATGCTCCATGCGCCATTGTAGAGGTAGTATTTGTCGTTGCCATTTATGAGATCGTAATCCTCGTGGAGTTTGCTTGCCGATGCTTCAATCTGCAACTTGTCGACAAACGAACCCTTCAGGAACTCTTCTTTTGCCATATCCCAAGCAAGGGTGAGCGAGGGCGACCATACATTGCGGTGTCCCTCGGCAAGGCGTACCGAGTGAACGAGAGCGGAATTGAAATCGAAGTAGTACTTGTGGTCGTAATTGTAACCAGCATGGAATCCCAAGTGTGCGCCACAATCACTGTGGTATGTGCCAAGCTCGGTCTGCTGAGTACCACTGGCGAGAATCATACCGCTTACATTATGGTCGCCAAAGCTACGGTTGTAATCGAAGAAGGCGTTTACGCTAATCATACGGTCGTCGTCGGAGCCATCGATGCTCTGGTAGCCTGTATGAGAATCTTCACCTTCGGTAGCAAGGGACACGATGTACTCCTTGCCATCGACCTCGCCCCAGGTGGGCTTGAAGATAGCATACTTGTTGTTGAACTGAGTGGTGTACTGCGTGGAGAAGTCCATACCCATAACGGTCTTCAATTTGAGACCAGGCAGGAGATGACCGAGGTCGAAGTCGAGACCGGCATCAAACTGGAACTTACGGATAGTGTACTTTCTCGCACCTACTGCATACATATCGCCAAAGACGTGGGTCTTTTCGGTTTTTGATCCAGCGAGGAACATACCGTCGAATATGTACGAAGACGTGGAGAGAAGATCGAGAGCTTCCTGGTTGTTAGGATCCACCATAGAAACGGGAATCATCGGGGCAGCATTCTCAGGACGATTTGGCCTCTGTGTTGCAGCGGCGTTCCACCAGTTGGCGTTGCTGGCGGTCTTTACATCGTAGAATGTGGCATTGGCATTGATGTAAGCCTTGATGAAGTCAGAAATCTTGACATCCACGTTACCACGCACGCTGTAACGATGTGTACGGTTGTCCTTTGATTCGCCTACCTTGAGGTAGTCGCCCTCAGTCCAGTAGTTGATGCTTCCGTAATACTGCGCCTTTGCACTACCACCAACGAGTTCTACGTTGACATCGGTGTGGTTGTACACCTTGCTTACGTAGTCGCTCGAATAGTAGTCCACGTCAGGATAGTGGTAAGGATTGACATGGGATGCGTAATTGGCGATGTCTTCGTCAGAATACAAAGCCTTGTTGCCGTCGGATTGGCGCGCAACATTGTACAGGGACATGTATTCTGCCGAGGAAAGGTATTCCGGGAACTTCTTGGCTACATTGAAACCAGTTACCACACGGGTATTGATTTCGAGACCGTCCCTCACCTTGCCACGCTTGGTAGTGATGAGCATTGCGCCCTTGGCACCACGGCTGCCATACAATGCCACGGCGTCGGCACCTTTGAGGAATGTGATTGACTCCACTTCGGTAGAGAGGAGGTTTTCATATCCAGCAAGACCACGGGGGCATCCGTCGATAACGACCATATAATTGAGGTTGGTTGGGTTCATACCCCAGATAGTGCTGAAAGCATTGTTGGGGTCACCAGTAAGACCGCCCACATACGAAATCACATTGTCGAGGACACGGGTGCTGGTGTAATTGTACTCCATCTTGTCCTCGATGTTGACGTATGAGACACTACCCACGAGGTCTTCCTCGTTCACCTTGCGGAATGCAAGGTTTACCAATCCGGCGTCGGGATCTTTGGTAAGAACAATATCGCCCAATGTAGTGTGACCGCCTACTTCCACCTGCTGAGAGTAGTATCCCTTGAAGGAGAACGCAAGAATAGCGTCCTCCGGCGCATTGACTTCGAAATTGCCTTCACTGTCAGACAAAGTTCCCTTGGGGGTGCCTTGCACGATTACGGATACACCAGCAATAGGCTTGCCATCCTCGTCGATTACCCTGCCCTTGACAAGAATGTCCCCATAAGGCGAGTTGGCGAGCGGCATGTCGCTTACGTAGGCAGCCGTAGCAGCCACCGTGCCGTGAGCCTCCACACTTGCGCCAGCCGCAAAGGGAACTGCAGCCAAGGCAGCGCATATTATTAAACTATTGTGTATATGTTTCATCTTTATAAGTTTAAAATCTTAGAAAATGTTGGTTTACCAGCCCGTATTCTGTTTGAACTCAGGATAGAGATATACAATGGATTCCGGGAAGGGGAACCAATAGTGCTTAGGCTCGTACCTGCGAGTAAGAATATTCCTTTTTCTGAAATTGACCACAGGCATATCCTTCGAGTCGTGGTATTTGCACCAATTGTCAACATACCATTGCTCTTTGGTCTTCTTCTTGGCTTCGCGAGCCTGATCCTTTTCGGCGTCAGACATATTCTTCCACTCGTCTTTCTGCGACTCTGCCTTTTCCCATTCTTGCAAATATGCTTCCCAATACTTTTCGTCGTCTTCGTTCATATCGGCAGGATTGATTGCACGGTCAAATTCATGGGCATACTTGGTTGTGTACTTAGGCTCGGTGAGCAGCAGCCAACGCTGGAGATCATTGAAGCGGAAACCTTCGAAAGCAAGCTCCACGGCACGCTCACGGCGAATTTCGTCCATCAACTTTGTACCAGTCTTGTAGTCGGCGCCAAGTTCACCAGCTCCACAGCGTGTACGAATCACGTTGATAGCATTCACAGCTGCGGCTTCGTCGCCAGAGGCAGCGGACGCCTCTGCATACATCAGGTAGATGTCGCCAAGACGCATGAAGGGGATGTAGCAGTGGAATGCTCTGTCCCAATCATAATCACGGTCGGCGATGTTCATGGTGTGGGGAACGAGCTTCTGGATGAAGTATCCAGTCTGACTGCCGTTGGCCTGAGCGCGCATTGCGCCGCCGGTGTAGAGGCTGCAATAACGGAGATACTCCTTAGATTTTTCGAGGGTCTCGCTGTTTACGTACTTGAAACCATCGAATACGATGTCGTGATAGAACCTCGGGTCGCGATCTTTGAAAGGATGCGTAGGGTCGAAACCAGAATTCGGGTCGTCGATGGGAAGACCGTTGGCCATACCGTACTGGTCTATAAGGTTGGCGGTGGGCATGTGGATAACGTTGTCATGCTCCACGAGACCAGCCACCTTGGGACCGAACACCTTGGATGTATTCCAGTTACAGTTGTTGGCGTTGTTATTCTCTCCCGAGAGACCCTGCATAATCGCCTCAGTTGAGCCAGGCATCAGCCAATTGTTTTTCACTGTGTAGAAAATATCGGAGTAGCAGTTCTTGGCACCACTTGCCTTCTTGTGGTCGTATATGCCACGCGCCACGCCCGTAGCCTTGTCAACTGATTTGTCGAAGTTGAACTCAGCAAGCGAATACTGTGTCTCGCCACTCTCTACCAAGTCGAGAAGCTCCCTGAAAGCCTCAGCGGCCTTCTTGCAGTAGGTCTCATCGTAGATGTAGGTCTTTGCGCCACCAGCCTCGCCCACGCAACCGTTTTTCATAAGCGGAGAGCCAGCCCAGAGGTAGTTTTTGCCAAGATAGCCGAGAGCGGTAATCTTGTTGACACGCAGCTTGTTTTTGCCTGTGAGGCCGTACTGCGACGAAACCTCAGTATCGTCCCAGTTGATGGGGAGAAGATCGGCAGCCTTTCTGAAGTCAGCGGCACATTTTTCTGCACATTCTTGGTAAGAAAGGCGCGCCTCCTTGAACTCCATACCGTCTTCAAACACCTTGTCGATGTACGGCAGACCGCCAAGGAACTCCATCATCTCAAAATGGAACCATGCACGGAAGAAGTAAGCCTGACCGAGAATGAGATTGCGCTCCTCATCAGTGCCTACCATCTTGCTGATGTTTTCGATTGCCATGTTGCATTTGCGGACAGCGCCCCATCCTTCCGTCCAAAGACGACCAAAATGGTATCCTGGGTTACCGTCGGTAGAATGGTAGAGCCAGTTGCCGGTCTCCTGCCAAGCCTTGAAGTTGCCGAGGTCTGCCTGGTGCGTAAAGCGGTCGTCAGCCTCGGGGTTCATAAGCTCGTCGTCGCCCCAGTTCCAAGAAGGACACCAGTGG
>JAEEGL013414124.1_pt1 | contig 13343 bp, 9 predicted proteins | sample 9134231 | NCBI WGS metagenome assembly JAEEGL01 (sample SAMN16246548, study PRJNA631951) | gut metagenome | biome: gut microbiome; feature: rumen; material: fiber-attached | host: Bos | place: Iran: Karaj | collected 2018-10 | reverse complement strand
CAATATGTTTTTTTAAATTATATAAATTAGTTTTAATATGAGGACTTCCTATTTTAAATCCACCACTATTTATTATCTCTTTATTTTCTTTATAATAATCACTTATATATTTTATTAAATCATGAAAATCTTCTTTATTTAATGTTGTAACTTCTCCACCATGAAGTGAAATATTAAAAGGAATTATATTACTTTTTTTAAATTTATCAATTGCATATTTTAAAGTATCTAATGCCCTATAATTTGTTTTTAAATCTTTTGTATTATCTTCTAAATAACAATACTTACATTGCATATTACATGCCATAGTTGGAACATATAATAGATGTATATATTTGTAATCCATGATGTCATCTCCTATTAATATGCTTTTATATAGCCATATACTGCTGATGAATTCTCATCAGGTACTAATTCAATATAATAATAATCATTTAATTTATATTTAAATCTTTCTGTTAAATAAAATGTTTCTTTTTTATATCCTGTAACTTTAATTGTATTCATATTTTTAGATGAATTATATTGATAGTTATTAAAATATATTTTTCCAGTTCCAGGAACATCAACATTAGTTGTTGAATATAAAGAAATTACAAATGATTCTAAAGCTTCATCTTCAGATGTAAATACCTCACCTATTTTATGAACTTGAGTTGGTGATTCTTTAAATGCTTTAGTATTAACTTCTGTTTTAGCAGGTATGCTTATTTCCTTAAGTGAAACACATCTTCTAAATGCAGAAGAACCAATTTCTACTAGTTTACTATTTTCTGAAATGCTTACTGTAGTTAAATTAGCATCATCATAGAAAGCATGTCCACCTATTCTAGTAACTGAATCAGGAATAATGATTTCTACTAATGAAGTACATTCTTCAAAAGTATTACCTTTTATTTCCTCAAGTGGTGTATCATAATTTAAATTAATGTTTACTAATTTATAACATTTATAGAATGATTCTCCACCTAAATATTTTAAATTAGCTGGTAAATGAACTTTTTCTAATGAATAATCATATTTAAATGCTTCTCCTCTTATTTCTGTAATACTATCAGGTAAATATACTTCTTTTAAGAAAGGCATATTTGAGAATGCATTACCTCTTAAAGAAATAACAGGTTCACCTTTATAAGTATCTGGAATAGAAGCATAAGTTAAACTATTCCATCCAGTAAAATAAAATCTCATAGCATATCCACCATCAATTTTTTCATATAATATAATTGGATTTCTAAATATAATTAAACTACTTATGATTACTATAATTGGTAATACTATTGCAGTAGCAATAGATTTTTTAGGAACTAAGTTTTCTTTAATAGCACCTATAATATTATCAATATTTTCATTAGGTCTTGCTTTCACTTCTTTTGTAATATATTTAAGAAGATCAATTTTTCTTTTATAAAATAAGAATATTATTAAAATGATAAGACCAATAAAATATATGAAAGTATCTACATGATAGAATATTAAACCAATGTATAAGAATAACAATATACTAAAAATAATATTTAATATAACTAATCTTGTTTTTTCAGAAACTGGAATCATTTTACCACTTGAATCAATTCCTAAAGTTTTCATTTCTTCTAAGATCATTTCTTTAACAATCGCTTCTTCTGACTTATTATATATATCATCAAAGTCACTCATTTTAAGGGCTAATTCATCAGCATTTGGCGCTGTTACTTTAGCATTATCACCTGAAAATTCTTTACCACATTCAGGGCAAAACTTATCATCCACTTTTAAAACTGTATTACATTCAGCACATCTAATAACTACAGAACCTTCACACCCATTAATAGTTATACTTGGATCTGGTGTAATATTTTCATTAACTGATCTACGGATAGGACTAGAAATAACTCCTTGCGTAGCTAAAGTAATAGGAAAACCTAATAAAAAAACACTTGCAAAACTAATTATATAACCCGGAGTTGATAAAATAGTTATAAGTATAAAATTGCAAATAAATGCAAATAAATATTGTTTAAATGATGGTTGAGGGCCATCTCCTCTTGCAGCACCTAATAAAGGAGCTATTACCATAACCATATGAAAAACACTTATAAATAAAGAAAAACATATAATAGAAAATTTATTATCCAAATCTGTAGTTGAACTTGCAAATACTATTGTTGGGAATAATACTAATCCTATTATTAATATCCAAAGTTTCTTTTTCATATTCATCATCTTCCTATTATACATATATCATACCATATTCTAACACATATAAAAAGAAGAGATTACTAATTAATCTCTTCAATATTAACGCTTCTCGTATGTTTAATTTCTTTCCATTTAGTATCTCTTTTAATAAGACATTTGATATTAATAGGTATCCATGTAAGTAAGAAGAATGGGAATAATAAAATTCCTGACATTAAATTAATTACTTTACTAGATCTATTATATTTAACAATAAATATATTTAATATTGTATTTCCAATATATCCTAAGATAAAGAAGAATATACCAAATGCAAACATATATGAGAATATATCAATTAATTCAATACCATATATTCTAAATAAAACTAACATAATAGTTAATGCAAAAGATAATACTTGGAATGCAGGCGCAAAGAATAATAATGCCATATCTAATGCAGGTAAATTATGATTCTTAAAGAACGCTTTAATTAATTTCCAATCATATCTAGTAAAACATTGTAAATTACCAGTTGTCCATCTACTTCTTTGAACTAATGATGCACCAAATTGTAATGGTTGTTCATCATAAGTAATAGCATCTTCAACAAAGGCAATTCTTCTATTCTTAATTGCACATTGAGCAGTAAACTCAACATCTTCTGTTAATGTATAAGTTTGGAATCCTTCAGCTTCAATAACTGATTTTTTAATCATAAAACCAGTACCATTAATAGAAGCAGAACCTCTTATATGCATTCTTGATCTGTTAAAGAAGAAGTTTTGAATCCAATAGAAGATTGAATATGAACCAGTAATCCAGTTATCACCAGCATTTTTACTATCACGATAACCTTGTGCTACTTCAAATCCATCACATAATGTATCATTCATTCTTTGAACAAAGTTTTTATCTACTATATTATCAGCATCAAATATCAAGTAAGCATCATAATCTTTTTTGCTTAAGTAATCAAAAGTAAACTTTAATACTTCACCTTTACTCTTAACTGGAATTGTTACATTAATAATTTTAGCTCCAGCTTTTCTAGCAGCACCTTCTGTATCATCAGAACAATTATTAGGAATTACAAATACATCAAATAATTCCTCAGGATAATCTTGTTTTAATAAAGACTTAACTAATGAAGGAACAACGCTCTCTTCATTTCTTGCTGCTATTAAACAAGCAATTTTATATTTAGCTTTATGTTTCTTAATAACTGACTTATGCATTCCCTTGAATCCCCATAGTCCAGTGATTGCAAAATAAGCACTATATATAAGACAAAATATAAATAGAACATAATAAACAATTACTATCATATTTTATTACACCTCATTACATCTCATATAATTATATAACAAATTTGCAAAAAGATATAGTATAAAGTGTATTTTAATGCTTTATAATAGCATTTCCACCATATGGAGCAAGTGTATCTTTAGTACTTCTTTTTAACGTATATGTCTTTACCGCATCCTTATATTTATCAGGAATTGGTATCTTTTTTTCTTCAGGAGTTCTATTAATAGTAATTAAAGCATCACCATCTTCACTCGTTCTTTCAAATTGAAAATAGTCATCATTTATATCAACAACTTGTAGATTTGCTTTCTTTAAGAATTTTTCATTTTTTCTAATTTTACCCATATATTTAACAAAATCTACTAATTCATTATCTTCCTTACCCCAAGGGTATGGTTGTCTATTAAGCATACCACCTAATCCAATTACACCAGCTTCATCACCATAGAATACAGATAGTATACCAGGCATAAAGTTTAAACAAAATAAATATGTTTCAAATATTTCTTTTCCTTTTTTATATTCTTCAGGAGATAATTTAAAGTTGTTGAAATAATCATAATCATCTTGGTTTTTTCTTTCTCTATAAGTATCCCATGCCCATTCTTTATAGGCATCAAATTCTTTTGAACCAAATATATCAATAGGTCTTGATATATCATGAGTTGAAGTAAAATTCATTAATGTTTCTATAGTTCCTTCAGGATACTCATTTAACATATCTTGAATTATATAACTTAGTTTTGTTACATCATCATATTTAATATATCTAATTAATGCATCAACTAATGGATAATCCATATGAGAATCCATTGCTTTTCCAGATGATATATAAGATCTATTCATTCTAAAAGCATTTTTCCATACTTCTCCTAGAATAAATCCATCTTTTTTATTTCTATTAACAGCTCTTCTAATTCCTTCAATAAAATTATCGGATAATTCATCTGCAACATCCAATCTAAGGCCATCAATACCTAATGCAAACCATTTATCGATGATGCCACCTTCTCCATATATGTAATCTTGCCAATTTTTAGAATCTCCATCACATGTTGGCATTTTTGGCATCTCCCACCAATGATCATAATAAGTTTTTCCATCATCACCATAATGTTTTCTATAGAAAGATCCATAATAAGAATTATTGTCTTGATATGCACCAGTTGAATTATAATTGCCATATTCATTAAAGTATTTAGAATCATTACCAGTATGATTAAATACAGAATCTAAAATAACTTTCATTCCTCTTTTATGCGCTTCGTCACATAATTGCTTTAAAGCATCATTATTTCCAGCATATGGATCAACTTGTTCATAATCTGCACTATCATATCTATGATTAGATGCACTAGTTACAACAGGACTTAAATAGATTATATCTGTTCCTAAAGATTTTATATAATCTAATTTTTCAATAACGCCATACAAATCTCCACCATAAAAGTCAGTAGCCCATTTACCTGTTGAATCCGGACCATCTTTTACAGAATCAGACCATGATTTATGAATTATCCTATTTTTCATAGGTTCTAATGGTTTTTTACTACCACGATTAAATCTATCAACAAATATATGATACATCATAGCGCCTTTAGCCCATTCAGGAGTATCAAAATTTACTGATAATTTGTCATATGAATTGTTATCTAAACGATGTATTATATTTTTATTTCTATCGCAATATAAACGCATACCATTAGCTGTAAAAGTAAAGTAAGTTCTATATATTGCTCGAGTAGGCAAAAAAACATTCCCTATAAAATGAGCATTCTTCTCATCGTTATGGCTATGAGGTAGTTTGAAACAAAAATCATAAGCATCGCTTTTAACACAGAAAGCCATGTCTTCTATCCAACCATAACTCATAGGAATAACAGCTTCAATTTCATATTTGCAGCCTTCTTCTTTTTTCTCTAAAAGTTTAATAGAATAATTAACTCTCTCTTCCATATCTCCACCCTATTATCATTATACACCTAAAAAAACATAAAAAAAAGGGACTATTAATCCCTAATTTTCATATTTACAAAAATAAAAATCTTTCTTGTAAATCCATAATTTAAATTGGATTAACATGAATTACACATAAATATACTTCTTCAATATTTTTAACAATTTCATCTTCTAATTTATCTGCTATTTCGTGACTATCAAACGTTGATAAATTACCATCAACAAATATAGTAAATGATATTTGATATTTATATCCAATAGGAGTTGAATTAAAATGTTGAATTTTTTTGATTTCAGGATATTTAGCAATAATATTTAAGACTTTCTTCTTATCATCTTCGCTTATAGCTTTATCCATCAAAACATCATATGACTCTTTAAATATTTTAATTCCTGTATAACAAATCCAAATTGATATTCCAATTCCAGTTATACCATCAAACCAATATATATTAAACATACTTAATATAATAGAGATTAAAGTGAATGTTGTAATGACCATATCATTTCTATGATCATTAGAATTAGCTTTTAATAACAAATTATTTATCTTTTTCGATAATTTACTTGTATAAATATATAAAAACAATTTAACAAGTATAGTAATAACGCAAACTATTATCAACAAATAAGAGAACTCAAATTGTTCTTTAAATATTAATGAACAAAAAGAATTATATAACATCTTAAATGATACAACTATCATAGATATACTTATTAACATTGAAAATATATATTCAGCTTTACCATGTCCAAGATTATGATCATCATCTGAGGGTTTACTAGCAATTTTATTACCAATAAAAGTCATAAATGAAGATAAAATATCACCAGCACTATTGGCACTATCAGCAAGCATCGCTTGACTTCTAAATAATAAACTAGCAGTCAACTTTATAATAAGTAAAAATATATTTCCTATTATTCCAAATAAACTAGCTTTTTTTGTTTCTTTAAATCTATTCATAACTATCTCTTCTTTTCTAGGATTTAAAAACACTATTAAATAATAGTGTTTCTTTATTTGTATAAAAATTATATCACAATTATATAAGTAATCAATTATCCTAGATTAGATATTTGATCATATTCCCATATTATACATCCGTTTGTAACATTATTAGAGTTATCTTTAACACAAGTAACATCTGATGCCCATCCAAAAGGTGTTACATAACCACGTTGTTCCGGACTACGATACAATTCAAAATCAGCTTCAGAACTTTTACCCATTATATATATTTTTCTTAGTTGATTGTTATCAAAAGCGCCATTAAACAAATAATAAGAATATGGTTTAGCTTCAATCCTTTTTACACTTGCTGGAATTGTTAATTCAGTCAAATTATTATCGGAAAATGCTGCATAATTAATTTGTTCAACACCATTTCCTAAATCTAAATAGCTTATATCATTATACCAGAAAGCATCGGCTTCAATTACTTTAACACTATCAGGAATAACAACTGAAGTTAAATTGTTATCAGTAAAAGAACGAACTCCAATCTTTTCCAAAGTATTAGGAAAAGTAATACTTGTTAAATTGTTTTCGCCAAAAGCTCCTATTTCATCTGATCCATCTATTTCTTCTAACTTTTCTGGTAAAACAACCGAATTAATTCCCATATCATAAAAAGCATCATTTCCAATAATTGTAACAGGCAATCCTTGTAAATAACTAGGAATAACAACATCTTTTCCAACATCAGTACCCTTTGATGTTAATCGAACATTTGATATGCCTGCAAGAGAATATTCATCTTCATTCATATCATAAACATAATTTTCTAAAGTCATATCATATTTATCAGAACCACCAGAGCATAGCGATGACGCATAAAAATATGATTCATCAATATCATATCTATCAACAGTACCTATATATCTTTCTCCATCTGAATCATATTGATCAGCTAATACATCGTTGAAATAATTAATACATTTATTTTTATCATTTAAGGTAAATTCAACATTAGTTTGAGCTAAATCAATCAAGTATTTTTCAATTCTTACCTTATTATTTCTTATATAGTAATCATATAAGAATGGTTCTCTTTTTGAGATAGCTATATTTGATTTAACATTGAATTCACATTTGCATTTTGCAAATGCAACATATGGTATAACAAGTAAACTTATAACTAATATCATTATAAACTTACTATATTTCTTTTTCTTAATTAAGATATAAGATATTACACCCATTGGTACAATAATAAATAATAAGAAAGCATATGAATATATACCTGTTTTAGGATTTTCTAATATCTTTTGAATACCATTTGTACTTTCAGCTGATAATCCGACTACCATTGTGTTAACATCGTTATATACTGGAGTTAAAAATATATCATCTGGTACTTTATTATTGTATTTAACATTCAAATATAAAGTTTTACTTGAATTAGCTTTAATAACATTTGAATTATCTTCAGATTCAAATGAATATTCAAAATAATTAGATATTGAACTTAAACTATTTCTATCTATTTCATAATCTTCATTAGAATCATTCTTTAACTCTACTTTATATTTAGCTTTGTCTCCTACTTGAAACATTGTTAAGTCTATATTTATATCTTTATCTTTTACAGTTGCATCTATAACCTCATTAACATTATCAGATTTTTCAAGCAATGAAATATTACTAATTGAAATATTACTTGAGTTACATGTATCTGCTAATACTCCAAAAGGAAATAATAATATAATCATTAATAATAACTTCTTCATATTAATTATCCTTCCCATATAATACATCCATTTGGTACATTTGTGTCATTATTTTTAACACATGTAACATCACTGGCCCATCCAAATGGATAAGATATTTCACTGTGTATATTATCATGATATTTTACAAATTCATCAGCTGAAGATTTTCCTAAAATAGTTACAGATCTAAGTGGATTACCCCAAAAAGCACCAGCCCAATAATTAATAGTTACAAATCCAGGCCATAATTCTTTAACGCTTGCAGGTATTGTTACTGTAGTTAAATTATTATAATAAAATGCTTCAGCACCAATAAATTCAACACTATTACCTAATGTTAAAGATGAAATATTATTAGATCTAAATGCTTCATAAGCTATAGTTTTAACACTATCTGGAATAACAACAGTTTCTAATTGATTATCTGAAAATGCAAGCGGACCTATTCTAGTAATAGTATTAGGTAATATTATTTCTTTTAACTCATTTTGGCTAAATGCACCAACATCATCATATCCATCAAGTTCTTCTAAATAATCTGGTAATTTAACAGAACGAATACCTAAATAAAAGAATGATCTATCACCTAATTTTTTTACAACTTTTCCATCAATATAAGTAGGAATAATAACATCTAATCCAGCATCAGAACCTTTACTAGTTAAGCTAACATTAGATAATCCGGCTTCTGAATATTCTGATTCTCTCATATTTAAAATATAATTCTCTAAAGTTAAGTTTCTTTTATCAGATGCACCAGAACATACTGAAGATGCATAATAAGTAGCTTCATCTAAAGAATATAAAGGTACCCAATCATCCAAATCATAATCATAAGGTTCAACATGAGATAATTCATTTGAAATATAACTAATACATTTATTTTTATCAACCAATTTATAATCAACAGCAGTTTGTGCTGCATTCAACAAATAATAGTCTATTGTTACGCCACCATTTTCATAATAATAATCATATAAGAACGGTTCTCTTTTTGAAATAGCTATATTTGATTTAATATTTAATTCACATTTGCATTTTGCAAATGCAACATATGGAATTACAAGTGATCCTATAGCTAATATCATCATAAACTTACTATATTTCTTTTTCTTAATTAAGATATAAGATATTACACCAATTGGTACAATAATAAATAACAAGAAAGCATATGAATAAACACCTGTTTTAGGATTTTCCAATATTTTTTGAATACTACTTGTACTTTCAGTTGATAATCCTACAACAATATTATTAATGTCGTTATAAACAGGACTTATAAACACATCTTCAGGCACTTTATTAATATATTCAAGATTTAAATATAAAGTTTTATTTGAATTAGCTTTAATAACATTTGAGTCATCTTCCGATTCTAATGAATATTTAAAATAATCAGAGATTGAATTTAAACTATTCTTGTCCATCTCATAATCTTCGTTGGACTCATTTTTTAATTCGATTTTATATTTAATATTATCTCCAACTTGAAACATTGTTAAATCAATATTGATGTTTTTATCAGTTGCTATAGCATCTACAACTTCATTAACATTATCAGATTTTTCAAGTAATGAAATATTACTAATTGAAATATTACTTGAGTTACATGTATCTGCTAATACTCCAAAAGGAAATAATAATATAATCAACAATATTATCTTTTTCATATTACAAATTAACCTTGCCATATAATACATCCATTTGTAACGTTATGATCATTATCTTTAACACACGTTACATCATCTGCCCAACCAAATGGAGTTGTTATTTTCCCATCTTTTCCATCATAATATTTTTCAAAATCATCTGTTGAAGATTTTCCTTCAATATAAACAGTTCTTAATGGATTACGTTCAAATGCACCATTATAATTCCAATAAGCAACAAATCCAGATTGAATTGTTGTAACACTTGAAGGAATAGTAACAGTAGTTAAATTATTATAATAGAATGCCTCAGTATTGATAATTTTAACTCCATGTCCTAAATCAACATGTTCAAGGCCATTACCAGAAAGACCTCTAAATGCAATATGTTCAACACTGTCAGGAATAGTAATAGATTTTATCTTGTTATATGATAGAGACCAAGGTCCAATATATTTTAATGTGTTAGGTAAATCTATAGTTTCTATTTCATTACCTGAAATAGCGCCATTATCATCAAAGCCATCAAGTTCCTCTAAATAATCAGGTAGTTTTATAGTTTTAATTCCCATATTTTGAAATGCACTTATATTAAATTTTTTAACAATTTTACCATCTATATATGTAGGAACAACAACATTTAAGCCAGCATCTCCACCACGGGCAGTTAATTTAACATTTGAAAATCCAGCTAATTCATAATTACTAGAATTCATATCGTATACATAATTTTCTAAAGTATAATGTTTTTTGGCTTCACCACCTGAACAAACAGCAGTAGCATAATAATTTGCTTCTTCCTCATCTTTATAAAGATTATGATGGTCAGCCTCATCTGGATAATATTCATATTCATTTACAAATTTTTCAGTTAAATAATTAATACATTTATTCTTGTCTTCAATATTATATTCAATATTTGTTTTAGCTACCTTCACTAAGTATTCATCAATAGTTATACCATCATTCTCACGTGAATAATCATATAAAAATGGCTCTCTCTTTGAAATTGAAATATTTGATTTAATATTTAATTCACATTTGCATCTTGCAAATGCACCATGAGGAATTATAAGTGAACAAACAACTAATATCATCATAAATTTACTTAATTTCCTTTTCTTTATAACTATAAAAGAAACAATGCTAAATATAATTATAAATACAAATAATGGTATATATGAAAAAACACCTGTTTTAGGATTTTCAAATATCTTTTGAATACCACTTGCACTTTCAGCTGATAATCCTACAACAATGTTATTAACGTCATTATAAACTGGTGTAGAAAATTGTTCTTCAGGTACTCTATCTTTATAATTAACGCTTAAATATACTTCTTTAGATTCTTTACCTTTTATTACATTAGATCCATCTGGAATTTCAATAGTATAATCAAAATAGTCTGATTTAACATTTAAATTATCATCTAAAGTATAATCCTTATTTGAATCATTGTTTAGAACAATTTTATATTTTATTGAATCACTTGGTTGAAACATTATTAAATCTAAACCTATATTTTTTCCAACCGCTGATGCTGCCTTTATTTCCTCAACATACTCGGATTTGTCAACTAAAGATATTGAACTGACTGATACGCTTTTTTCATCGCATGTCTCAACAGCTAAAACCCCAAAAGGAAATAATAATATTAGTAATAAAGTTGTCATTAATAATTTCTTATTCATATAAACACACTCCATCTTAAATTTATTATAACTTTAAACAAGTAATAATTTATTAAAAAATCAATTAAAAAACGTAAAATTAGTAAAGTTTCAATAATAAAACTCACATATAAATGTGAGTTTCATTATTTATCTTTTTCATTAAGATAATCATCCACTAAACTTTCAATTCCTTTGATTGTTTTCAACTTTGATCTGTCAATTCTAGTTGGTTGAATTACAATACCATAGTCCTCTAATCTAGAAAAAAGTTCTATAAAAACATATGAATCCAATATTCCAGATTCAACTAAATCAATATCTTTTTCATATACAGCTTCATCTTCACATAATTCATATAATAAATCAGGAATATTAATCTTTTTTTTCATTATAGTTCACATAAAGCCTTTCTATCTATTTTACCATTTTGATTAATTGGTAATTTATCTATTATCATAATTGTCTTAGGCATCATATATTCAGGGATATATTTTCTAAGAGATTCCTTAATATATTTTTTATCTATATTATCATCTACTACTACAAATGCTTTAATGGTTTTAACAACTAAATCATCATCGTATTTAGCCACAACAGCACATTCTCTAACACCATCTATTAAATTTAAATTATATTCTATATCATTAAGTTCAATACGATAACCTTTATACTTAACTTGATTATCTTTTCTGCCTTTACAATATAATTTGCCATCTTCGATGTAGCCAATATCTCCAGTTTTATAGCAATTAATATTATTTTCTATATAATGTCCACCTACAAGGTTTCCTAAATATCCACCAAATACACTTTTACCTTTTAACACTATTTCATCATCAACAATTTCAATATCAGTAGCAAAAGTATTAACCTCACCAACAGGTAATAACTTCATATTATCTGACATTTCTTTTGTTATTAAAATAGCTGCTACTGCTGATGTTGCTTCAGTAGGACCATATGCATTTAATATTTTTAGATTAGGAAAAGCTTTAAATATATTATTAGTTAATTTTGGTTCTAATTGTTCACCACAAAAATAAACGCATTTTAAATTAGGAAAATTATTAGAATTAAAATCTTTATTTAATAAACATAATTTCATAAATGTTGGTGTAATAACAGCAACATCAACACCTGAAATAGTATCAAATATTCCATCATAAGCTTCTTGAGTAGCATAATCTACAGATACTAAAGTATGACCATTACATAAAGAATAATATAAATCGGCTACACTTAAATCAAAACTAAAACTTGCTTGATTTAATACTTTAATATCTTTATATTCATTTAATGGTTTTAAACTTGATATCCAATTAATAAAATTATTTAAATTATCTTTAGAAATAGGAACACCTTTAGGTATACCTGTACTACCAGAAGTAAATATAATATATACTATATCATTATTAGATTTTTTAATTTCTTCATTCTTATATTTATTTAATTCTTCTAAATATATGCAATCAATAATATCTAAATCAATATCTTCATTAGTAATAACTAATGAAGAATCAGTAATATCTATAATTTGTTTTACTCTATATAAAGGAGTACAATATCCAACCGGAACATAAGTCCTATCAGCCATTATACAAGCTAATATTGATACAATTGCATCAACACTTTTATGTCCATATACAATAACAGGTGATGTTCCTTGCTTTTTTAAAAGTTTTGAATATTTATTTGCACTATCCCATAGTTCTTTATAAGTAATACTTTCATCATTTACTATATAAGCTATTTTATTTGGATTTTGTTTTACTATTCTTTCTATTTTTTTTAACATCTTTATCATCTCTTATTTGATCTTTTGGTATTAAAGAATAATCATACATAACAGCTGAATGATTATCTAATATTAATTCTT
>JAEEGL013121032.1_pt1 | contig 13343 bp, 11 predicted proteins | sample 9134231 | NCBI WGS metagenome assembly JAEEGL01 (sample SAMN16246548, study PRJNA631951) | gut metagenome | biome: gut microbiome; feature: rumen; material: fiber-attached | host: Bos | place: Iran: Karaj | collected 2018-10 | reverse complement strand
TGCAAGTCCCGAGGCGGCCCGACAAATGAAACGTCATAGCGACAGAAAGGCGGCCCATCAGGACGGAATCCCCCTGCACATATAATACGAATCGCTTACTCCGTTTTTTTTGCCAAGCGATTTCTTTTACCTCATGGATAAAAAACGAAAAAAACTAAGGAAAAATCACATAATTCTTTATTTTGTGGCTTGACTTTTTTGGGGGTATGGTGTAAATTACGCATACGAATCGAAGACTTTCTTATAATCTTCGGTTTCCGAGCTCATTACATTGTTTATTTCAGCAAAAGTACATGTGAACCTGCCAAGTCTCAATCAACTCTTTTGCTCTCAAAAGCGAAATGAACCAGCAAGAAGCATTGTGTCTTCGTGTCTTGCTGGGCGTTTCTCTATCGTTTTGAGAGCGGGTTCTTGGCAGGACCTACATGTACACGCATGGGGAATCGTCCGGCTTTTTTTGTCTCTGGACAGGACCTCATGTACAAATTCGCAATCATTCCCCGAGGTCGCCAATGCTCCCGTTCGATTATCCCCGACAGATATTATCTTTTTCAACCGGAAACCTTTTCATCCGGTGATATTGGCGTATCTTCATAGAAAACGCCGAAAACAGTTTCTCTCAAGCCAGCAAGAAAAAAACTCGTTTACTAACTTGGTTCCATTTGATACAACTTTTTTCTAAAGATAAGAAAGGAGACAAGCGATGTTTCGCTTCCCGATTGACAATCGTCCCAGATGTTTAACCTGTCAGCACTTCAGGACGGAATACCGAAGGTGCATTATGATAGGCGGAAAACCTTTTATTGAGTATAAAGACCAGATCGGGGCATGCTCCTTGATACGTAGTTCCAAAGGGGACGATTTCCCACGGGGCGCTCTTTATCCCCCGCTCAACAATGCCGCATGTCACTACAAACCCTGGATTGAGCTCCCGTGAACAATAAACACAGAAAGCTCTGAAAAAAGATTCGGGATACCTTTTCAAATCATTCTGCCATTTTCTAAAACAAATATTTAAGCTATAAACGGCGGTTCATCCGCAGGAGGAAACAATATGGGTTGGTTAAAATACGTGGTTGCAGGAGTAGGTGGAGCAATTGTCGGCGGTCCGCTCGGAGCCGCAGCGGCAATAGGCGTTGTAAAAGGCGCCAGCGTCCTCATGGATACATCCGAAGACGATGAGGCTAAAAAGAATCAGATTGCATCCAAGCACAAAAAGAATGTCACGGAAATCGTCGATATCCAGGAGAAACGTGAAAAGCTTCTGGCAAAGGACAAGGAACGGAAGCAGACGGTCCAGAAACACACTCAAAAAGCACAACAAGAGTTCAAAAGTGCTGTCATAAACAATGCCCAACAAAATCGTGAACAGAATGCCCAACTTGTAATCGCCCTTTTTGCCGTTGGATTAGCCGCAGCAGAAGCCGACGGGCATATCTCCCTTGACGAACAACGTGAGCTCCAACAATTCATACACCAAATCAGTTCAAGGAATTATCCTGGGGGGAAACTTCCTGTTGCGGTAGTTCAGAAAGTTGAAATGTTCAAGAGCTTCAAGTTGTCGATGGAAGATGCTTTTAGTGAAATCAAGCGCCTTGAAAAACCGGATTTTGCGCTCTTCAGAAGGCTTATTGAACTTATCATCAATGCAGATGGAGGAGATCCAACTTCCGAAGAAACAAATCTCCTGAAAGAGTACGACAAACTGGTCCGGAAACATCGGTCTCAATAAAATCACTCGACAGAGGAGTAATGAAGGAATGAATTCACTTGAACAAGTCGAACAGATCGCGCAAAAATACGAAATCAATTCCCTTTCCGACACGATAGAAAAAATCCGCAATACCGCCAGCATCAAAATCGCGTTCCTAGGAGAATTCAGCGCAGGCAAATCAAGCCTGATCAATTCGATTCTGGGGACGCATCTGCCGACCGATATTCTGCCGACGACAAAGGCCATCTGTCTGATCGAACCAACGGAAGGGATTACAGAAAACGAATATTTCAAGGAAACAGACGGCATTAGAACAAGCGTTTCGTTCGGTGAGTTCTCGGAAATCGTCAGCGGTGAGAAAGAAGACGTTGCCGGAATGCTCATTGCGCCGTGCAAAGTTCTTCCCATGGGGTCGATCTTCATTGATACGCCCGGTTTCCATACGGCGGTCGGGAAAGAAGCCCAGCAAACCTTTTCGTATCTGTCCATGATCGATGCCGCCGTACTTTGCATCAATATCGCGGAAGGTGTGATTAACGCTCAGGTCATGGATTTCCTGACAGACCAGGCTTTCAGCATGATTCAAAACCATATTGTCTTTGCCCTGACCGGAAGCGACAGAAAATCCCCCACGGCATGTGAAAGGATTCGGGAATCTATTATCAAGCAATTGGAAAAGTCTGTTGCCGAGGGCAAACTATCCATCGACAACATCCCGGACAAGGTTTTTACCGTATCCTCCAAGGATGAAGGCAATGCAGAGAAAGTTTATGGTGTCATAGAGAAGGCAATTTTGAAGGATCATGCAGAGATTTGCGCACAGAGACAGGAAGCCGACACGAAAAAGGTTGCGGCAGACTGTATCGGCATCCTGCGTGAACTTCTCAAAGTGACGACATTTGATCCCGACAAGATCGACGATGAAATCCGAGAACAAAAACGCAAGTTGAATGCGATTACAAAAGAGATTCACGACAGAGAAGATAAACTGGATACTTTTACCTTCACTCTGCAATCTAAAATCGCGACTCATATGCAGGCAAATATTCCGGCTATTCAGTCGGCTGAAAACGATGAGGAGAAGGCTGCCTGCATTCAGAGAATGAACGAAAGTCTTTTCGAGATGCTGAACACTGAGGCGCAAAACTATCTTAAAATCGCACAGATTCCGCCTGGGATCTGTGGGATGTTGAGCGATGAAATCCTTGCCAGGCTGAAAACTGTTGATGCAATCAAGGATGTCGGCGTAACGATTGGCACGGCAGTATTGACAGCATGGGCCGCTCCTGCGGCCGGGGCAGCCAATCTTCTTGAAGCCGGTGCGGGCGCTGCCATCCAGAGGTCGGCTTTGTCTGCAGCGGATGAAATCGCGGAAGGTGTGGAAAATGTCAGTAAAGCATCGAAGTTTTTTGGCGCGGTCGGAAAGGTCTTGCATGACATCAATCCACTTGAAAAGGTCGGTTCCATTGTCAGCCTCTATATCGGCAAAAATGTCCTTGAAAATATGGTTGCGGAAAAATCGGCCTCAATCGCCTTGCAGGTTACATCGGCTTTGGAAGAACCCTATAAAAACGATGTGCTGGATCCCCTGATGAACCAGTTGCAGGAGGAGAACAGAGTTTTGGATTCCATTCGTCAGAAAGGCGACCAGGAATTCAATGACTTCAAGTCCAAACAGGCTGAAATCAAATCAGACATCATGACTCTTCAAAACATATCCTGAGATTTCTCAAAGGAGATAAAATGGACAAAAAGAAATCCCCCAAAAAGAAGAAAGATACATCTGCCAACGAGGCAAATGACAATGTTTTTGTTTCTTGCCCCAGCGAAACTGGCGAGGTCGGGACAGATGATAATATCCCCGCAGGGGACGATATGGATATAGCGTACAGGGTGCTTGAAAACACAATCCTGTTTGATTCGGAATTCATAGAGGAGCAAAAAAAGAAACTGGACGAAATACGGACCTCTTCGGGCTCCACAAGCATTTTCCATGAAATGCCGGAGGAGAACTTGAAAGTCGCGGTAGTCGGTTCATTCAGTTGCGGGAAATCGACCTTCATCAATTCTATTTTGGACGATAATGTAGCCCCCTCTGAAATAACCCCGATGACCCACGGCCTGACAAGCTTCATTTATGGCGAGAAGGAGCTATACAGAGCCGATAATGAGATCGTTTCCCGGGAAGATTATCAGAAAAAGGTTCAGGACAAAGAGGAAACCGTCAAGCATTTTATCATTGAGTATCCTTGCCAACAGCTGAAAGAATTCGAGTTTATGGATTCGCCCGGTTTCGCATCGGTCAGCACAAATGACAACAAAACGGCCACGGAAGATACTGCTTTGAGCGAAGAAGCGGTCCAACGTGCGGATGTCGTGTTCTTCCTGAGCAATATTACAGAGGGGACGATCTCCGGGGATGCAATGGAACGGCTGAAAGCCATTTCACGGAATGATGCAGCGGAAAATCCGCACCGGAGGATATTTGTCATTTTGACATGGGCGGACAGGAAACCGCCGAAAGCACGGGAAACAATCCGGACCAATATCATCAATTTGTGCGAAGAAAACAAATTGGCAGTTGATGGAGTCATGCTTTATTCCTCTCTGCTGAATAAAGTTCTGAAAAGTGATCTTCCGTTTTTTGAAAATGCCAAGAAGCAGCTCTTTGAAATGCTTGTCAAGCTGCGTGCGGAAGGACAGGAGATAAAAAAATACCGAATAGAACTGAAGCAGCAGGCGGCTTCTCACGTCAGACAGAAAGTTTTGTCGCAGTTTGTTAATGCATGTAGGCTGTATCTGGATTACCAGACGGACATATTGCAAAAACAGGCTGAAAAAGAGTTTGAAAAAGAATGGTCCGCTTTTATGAGACGGTGTGTGGAAAAGATTGCAACCGTCGCTTTCAGGAAGGTTAAACGTATGTTTGACCACAATGAAAAGGAATGGGTGGTATCGACTGCTCCACTGTCAGATCATTGGTTCAGCGACTATTATATCAAGTTCAATTATAAAAAATTGTTCTTGACAGACAAGGAAGCCGACGAGATCAAAAAAATAATCATGGACGCCCAAAAGGATAAACTTATCTTCCCGGAAGACAATCCGTCATTCATGCGTTTTTTCTGTCCTATGGAAAAAAATACAGATGATTCTCCGGATTACAGGACACTCCAAGAGGATATTTGCAAAGAAATACTTTTGCCCATGTACCAGTCTGGAGCATCATACTCGACGGAGGACAAGGCTCGGGAAGCGGCTTCGAGTTTTTGTTCGGATATTCTCAATTCTTTTAAACAGAAAAACATCGAGCTTTGGAAAGAGTATCTGACGGCTATTCTGAAAACCCCCATTCGCGAGGCAACGCTTTCACCATATTTCGAGGAGGTGTCAAATCAGGCGGATAACGCACAGCGTCTTTTAAGCAAACTGTCATCATCCGACAGTTCTGTTGAAACACTTAATCTCGACACAACCATGACCGAGTTCGATGTCTTTTCTTTGCTTAGTCTTTCTGACGATTAATACTGAAAGGTTTTACTATGGATAATCAATCAGCAATCACCCAGGATTTTGAGAAGAACTGGTCTATTATTACTGACGCGTTCAAGGAGCAAAAAGAAAAAGGACTGTTTCCGTTCAGTTACAGCAGCAGTTCGGAAGGCGAACAGCTGATAACCGAGGAGAGTTTCCAGAAAACACTGGACACGCTCCACGATGAGAAGTTCACCATTGCCGTTTGCGGAGTTGTAAAAGCCGGAAAATCGACGTTTTTGAATTCCCTGTTGTTTGGCAATGACATACTCCCGGCGTTCGACACGCCCATGACGGCAAAACTTACCTTTATTGAATACACGGACAAAGCAAATTATGCCACCATCACGTTCTATTCGAAAGAAGAATGGGCGCAGCTGAACGATGATTTAAAAGAGAAATTCCCGGAACAAAGCAAAGAACTGCAGGAGCGAATGAAACTATGCAGTGAAAAATATGGCGTCGCCATGCATCTCTACATCGGTAGACCTGACATAGAAATCAAAGACTTGAACCAGATAGAAGAATATGTGACAGACCCCAAAACAAAGGGCGGAAAATACACGCCTTACGTCAAGTGCGTTCATATTTATATCAGGAACGAATCCATCAAAAATCTGCGGATTGTAGACACCCCCGGCTTGAATGACCCGAACATCATCAATTCTCTTGAAACGGAAAAATGGATTCGCAATACGCATGCTCTGATCTTCCTTCTTCAGAACAAGGGCATGACCGAAAATGATCTCCAATTCTTCGAAGTGCATTTGAGCAACACCTCCGCAGGGAACCGTCTTTTCGTCATTAATAAGATTGACGATTTGGATGTGGACGAGTGGATAAAAACAAGAAGTTACCTGAAAGAACTCGGAAAAACGGAAGCGTTTATCAAAAGAGGACATCTGTTCGGTGACAATGAAACGATTTGCGGTTATTCCGCTCTGCTGTCAATGTTGAAAAACATGCGGGATAAAGGAATTCCATTGAATGAAGATCAAGAATGGAGTCTTGCAAAAGGAGAGGATGATGGCGTGAACCCTGATCCGGACAATATTGCCGAAAAACTCTCCGCAAAACTCTATTCAAATACTGGGATCAAAAGAATAGCCTCCGGAGTCAATCTGATTCTTCAAGTCTATTCCACTCATGTTAAACAACTTGAAAGAACGATCCTTGAATCCAAAAACACTCTTCTGGACTGCGGAAAGAGCATGGAAGAGTTGGGACAGGAAACAAAGGAATTGGAGCTTTTCCAGAAAAAACTGATGAATACAGCCTCGCAGTATAAGGAAGATGTCAATGACATTGTCAGTAAGATTTTGGCGGAAGGACTTGTTCGTCCCGCTGAAAGATCTTTGGACAAAATTGACATGAAAATCCAAGCTGAAATCCAAGCATGCAACAATGCGGAGGGATTACGGAACCTCTCATTTACTATTAAGGAAGAATGCGAGAAACAGTTCGGAACATTCGGAACGTTTAAAACATCAATAACCCAGGCAAAACGAGAAATCAGAGAGGAACTGGCACAGACAAGTGCCTTGATTAACAGAGATTTCTCCAGAAGAAGCATTGTTGCGGATATAGATTGCTCCGAACTATCCGAGATCCACTTTGAGGATTTTGATTTTGACAGTATATCAGAGGAAATCGCTTATCAGTTGTCCGCAGAACTTCCAAGCAGTTGGTTTGAGGAGCTATTTACCAAAAAAGATTCCATGCGGGAGATCGCCAGAAAAGGTTTCTTAAAGGCAAAAGCAACTATCCGGGAACAACTTGATTCCAGAACACGCTCTGTTCGAAAAAATATCATGGATCAGGTCCAAAACAATTTCAATGATCTTATTGAGCAAATACAAAACATCTGTCTGAATAAAAAGAAAATGATTGAAACAAACAAGAACGACCGCGAAAACATCAAAAAACAATCTCAGATGAATTTAGACAATGCAACGCAGCGTCAAAATGAAATCATAGAAATCAGAAGAAGCTTTGAGCTTCATCTTCCGCAGCAGGTCAAAAACATTCTCTAAATAAGGACTGAATTATGGGATTTCTCAATAAATTTTTAAGTAATCTTCTTGCACCGGGCCATAGAAGTAAACCTCCCGTGGCAAGAAAAGCTCCCGGCGCCTCTCCTGCACGTACTGCTTCAGGATCAACTATACAGCCCTCTCAACCGCAGAAAAAGTATGATGCGGCATTTATGCAGGAGTTGGATCAGGTCATTCAGAAATATAGACACGATGCTTTGGCCTATTATGTTTACGAAGCGGCAAATGAACAGGGGCTTTCCACCGTGGCTATTGAAAAGCTGTTCGAGCAGTATGGCAGATATTCCATTAAACCGTCTTTTCTCCCTTATCTTCCCAACCAAATGGAATCGGACCATCGACTTGTCGCAGCGGCTTCCGATTGGCTCAAGCAGAAAGGAATCGAATCTCCGAGTTCCAATTGGGAGGCTGCGATAGAAAAATATATATGGTCGTCTACCCAAAAAGAAGCAACTGAAATCGTATCGAATATAAAAAACAATTCCGCTTCTCCCGAATAAAAGCTAACCGAAAAGGAAATCGTCCTATGAAAAAAATGATTCTTTCTATCATCATGCTCTTGACATTAACTGTGGTGCATGCCCAGCAAACCGTCGTTATTCAACGCCCTGGCATTCTCACTGATTTGGCAGAGGCTGCAACGGCTTTGGTCACATTGCCTGCCGCAGCTGCGGTTGGCTTTGTTTCCGGAACGGTTGAAGCTGTCAGAGACGTAACAATTGGTTCCACAACCGTAATTACAACTTCGGCTCCTGTTGTGACTCCAGCTCCTGTTGTTGCGGCCCCCGTCGTCGTCACATCTCCCGTGGTAGTTACCCCTGCTGCGCCAGCTGTTGTTGTCACACCTGCGCCTCGTATTGCCCCGACCACGACCATCGTCACCAATTACGGAGATGGTACAACGATTACTGTTACCAGACCCGCATCTGCTTACGAACTTGGTCCAAATGTTGTGATTCCAGTAGATCCGGCTCATCGTGTAGGACCGAGTCCATTCGTCAATCCATATGTTTATCGCCATCGATAATAGAAAGGATACCGAACTAAGTATCTATCAGGCTTTTTACAATTAGCATAAACCTCTTTTTCATCAAACAGATAAACTCTATGCCTAATTCAAACAAGTCAAATGATGGTAATTGCCTTGTTCTTCTGCTATTTGGGGTTTTTATTTTTATGGCAAAAGTTATAGGTATTGTTCTTATTGCCGCTGTTGCCATTATATCGGATATTTTTTTCTCCTCGAAATCATCTAAGAAAAAAACAACCCCACCCACGGATAATGAATCAGAGTTGAATAAGGGACAACCGCACACATCGCCGGATGGCAATTCATATCATCATGCGGGTGATAGTGTTGCTTGTACGCCTTTTGCTTTTGATGACGATGATGACTGATTAAATGGAACAAACGGAAACGATTCAACCATTCTTCGCAAACACATAATCAAGGAACTATCATGACTCCTTCTGTTTATATCTTAGGAAAGCATAATGCTGGGAAAACAGCTCTTATCCGGGCGTGTGCAGACAATGCGGTATGCATTCCGTATCAAAACTTGGACGGGGTGGAACTTTATCAAACTCCTTGTGTCAACTTTATCAAGAGACAGGAAACGGATTTGTCTTGGATCCCCTTGGAGCAGGAGGCACAAGCAATCTGGTTTTGTATTGATGGCACAGTGCCTGATCTTTCTCAGGAAAATATTGATTTTATTAATGCATTGGGACGAAGAGTGTTGCTCGTTGTAACCAAGTGTGATCTTCTGAATGAGGAACAGATAAAAGCATTGAATGATTCATTGTTGAAGCATGTGCTGCGAGAGCAGATTGTTTTAATATCAGAACGGGAGAAATCTGGTTTCCCGCAATTGATTCGAAAAACAAAATGTGCCATTTTAAATACAGCAAAAAAACTTGGATATGGTTTTCTTTCGTTAGACTTTGAAACATCTTGGGACAATTTTTTCTCCTCTCGGCTCAAGATCTGGAGCCAGAAAAATGAAGAAGAAGCAAACTCCTATATTACCTGGGCGGCAGGACGTGCAGCCGCGATTGCAATCGTACCCCTTCCGCTTGCGGATGTTACTCCGCTTGTAGCTAATGAAGTATATATGATTTACAAACTAGCCGGAGTATACGGTATCGCCAACGATCAAAGCCTTATTTCCATGATTCTTGGTTGCACTGGCGGTTCTCTTGTGGGGAAAATTGGTGCAAGCTTTCTTCCTTTTCTCAAAATACCGATTGCAGCAGCAGTTACTTATGGTGTTGGAAAGGCAGCCAAAGCCTTCTTTGAATCTGGAATGGAATTAGATGAAGAAACTCTTTTAGACATTTTTGAAAAGGCAAAAGAAGAAGCATCAAATCTATTTTGGTAAAATAAGATTGTCTGATATTTGCTTGTTACACACAACATTCAATCTTTTTTCAAGAAAGATTGAATCCCGTTCAATTACATTTTTGGAAATACCTTTTGCCTTGTGCCCTGCCAGCTCCGCCTTGGAGCTGGCGGATGGTCCCTCTAAAGAACCGGGAAACTCGAACTTGGTGTTGGGGGTACGTGGCAAAAACATTTCTGTTTTTTGAAGAGGATATTGCGATTTCGTTGTCATTTCCCGGCTCTTGGGCAAATGTGAAGTAAATATAAAAAATGTTGTTGGAACAAAAACAGGAATCAACGAAAAAAAATAAACTGTCAATAGCGATGGCAGTCAAGGGAACCTATCAAAAGACTTCCTTATGAACTAAAAATATTCGCATCATGGTTACGATGTGACATTCTCTAAGTTTTACTGTCATATAATAACCGAATTAAGAAAGAGATTTGATATCCTCTTTATCTATCAAAAAAAAGAATAAAATCTTTTTTCTTTTAATGTCTCTTAAGATTTGTCAAGATAATGCAACGTGTATTGGCCTAAGCTCCAAGTCTCCAAGAAGGATATAACTCTGCCCTGGAGACTTGTTCTCCTGCCTGTAAAAGCTGTCTTGATAGGATGCAATATCTCTTCATTTCAAAAATGATAATGATGTTCTTTTTGGCTTGACACAAAGGTACGATTCAATTTGCAATCCACTTCATTCCAAGGTCAAAGGAAAGATTCGGAAACAATGACTGAAAATATCTTGTTATATCTTCGTTGCTGAGATCAGAAATAGGAATCTTGGAATAAAAGAAAGTCTTACCTGGAACATTGTTCTTCTGTTCGATCTTTGCTAAGTAACTGACTTGACGCAAGGCTTCATACAAGTCATAGGGAGAAAACATGTTACGTTCTATCATGATTCCGTTCCTATGTCCGTCATTGCATTCATTGATGCTGCCATAATCTCCACAGATGTTTCTAAGGACTGTTCTGGCATATTCAAAATGATAAAAAGTATTATTCGTTACGTTCCCATTCAAGAAAAGTTCCATGTGATGATGAATCTTAGCCTCTGAACTGAGTTCTCTGACTACGAGGTAAAGAGGATCATTCTTTGCAATCTTTTCTTTCTCAATGAAACGATGATTAAACATCATTATAAGTCCTTGATCCAAATCTTGAGGAAGATGTATATCCATTCTCATAACAAAGACTTTACAATGTCTGTTGAGAGACTGTATTAAAAGATTGTAATAGATGTTCTGTATCTTATTGAATAGTTTATATTTTTCAAGATAGACAGAGTTGTTTGAATAAGTGTAGGAATTCATAGTTGATCTTTCTGTTGTGAATAGGTTATATGTGAATGTGTTGTGTGTTGTTAAGATGGATGTGGCTTGTAGGGAGGGATATATAAGACAAAGAGGGTATATAAGTAACATATATTATCCGAACTATATAGCCCATGAATAAGTCCGTAATACATTGATGTTTTTCATATGTTAAACCTGAATTTTGTTCATAGGATATATCGCGACATAATTTTCAGTATGAATTCAGTTCCAACATTCTATGCATTCTATTATCCACGATAAAAACCAAGGAGGTAGCATGACAAATGAAATCATTCAACTTGAAAAAATCAGCAACTTAATAGAAAGATATTTGAACAGCTTTGGGCAAGCAAGAATTGGGCTTTATGTTTTTCCTTGTTTGGAGAATCATTATGATTTTACTCGTTACTTGAACGCTTTTATGTCCGCATTGAAACGTGCCAATAGCCGTCCTGCCTATTCATGGTCTTTCGATTCCACTCGCGGATGCTATAACCTGATAGTGATTGTCAGCGGGTACTTTAGAAATGACATGAATGATGTTACGGAAAGAGCCCAACGCATATGGACTCTGTATTCTCCGTTCCCTATCCAGTTTATAGCTGAAATGCCTTTATGTATGGAAACACTTGCCAATGATAAATTGAATCTTTTTGATACCATGAACAGAATGCCTTTTGTCCCCTCGACACAGCAAAGACTTTTACCATCGCATCAACGTGCTTTTGCCTGTTCCAAGTTGTAATAACCAGGCAAAAACGCGTAAAAAATGCCAAAAAAGCGGCTTTTTTCCCTGTTTTTGAGCCTTTTTACTTAAAAAACAGCCCTTTTATGCTGAAAAAGTGTTTATCAAGATTTCTCGCATATATATTCCTCCCGTGATCAAGTTGATTTGATATTTTACCCTAACCAAAACTATGGAGGAATTTATGGAAATCCCCGTAAACAAAAACTCGTTGGCCGGAGCCCTGTCGGCTCTGGGAAAACTGGTCTCTCGGACGTCCTTGATTAAGGCGTATCAGGGGATCGAAATCGAAGGCAAAGCGAACATGCTTTACTTCAGAACCCGAAACGTGATCGAGCAGATCGAATTCCGACTGTTTGCCGACTTGGAAGATGATTTCCCGGCAACCATCGTGGAGTTCGAGCAGTTCCGTCAGATGGTTCGCAACTGCAAGAACAAGACGATGAAGATGGAGATTGACTGCGGTGAGGTCTTTATCGACGATGTGAAGCTCGCACCCGTTAAAGGTAGCTTCCCGCCGAAGGAACAGATCCCGGATCAGGACATCTGTATCACGGAATTGCCAGCTGATACGTTATCCGCGCTGTCTCTCCTTGCGCCGATCACGGACAAGGGCACGGACATCCGCAAGGCTCTTGGTGGAATCAATATCAGCGGATACGGCTTCACCGCAACAAACGGCAAAGAGCTTTCGAACATCCCGCTCAAGCTCGAAACGAGCGGGAGTGTTACGATCCCGTTCCCTCTCGCTCTGCTTGCGACGAAAGCCTTTGGCGATTCCGGTCGTCTCTGTACCTGGCAGAAGGATGAGGACACGCATTTCGAGCTTACCCTCGGTGCGTGGACCTGGCAAGCCAAAGCGCTCAAAGGAAACTATCCGAACTGGAAACATGTCGTGCCCGAACGGACAGATGCGACGCACTATGTGAGCTTCCAGGAAGACAGAGCCGAACGACTTCAGCGTTACCTGAAGAGCATCCCCGACGACAAGGAACACAACAACGCTGTCAAACTCAGCCGTCTTCCTGAAGTCCCGGACAATCTTCACCTCGAAAGCTCGAACGGAATGCTGTTCAGCATCCTCGCTGAATTCGATCCGAACTGGAACGACCTGAGTTTCTGCGTCCGGAAAGAGTTTCTTCTGCGTCTGCTGGATGCTGGGCATCGGAAGATTGAACTCAACGACGCTTACGGCCCGATTGTCGGCACTGGCGGTTCCGGTCAGTACATCGCGATGCCCATCATCACCAAAAAGGCTCAAGCTCAAAACGAGCAGAAGTCGGAACAGGTCGAGTCTACTCAAACGGACGTAAAGCCAGAAGTCCAGACCGAGCAGAGCGAACCTCAGTCTGTCACCGAAACCACGGAATCCGTCACCGAACAGATTTCACCTCACCCGCAGGAAAACCCTACCTCAAAAACCACAAATACCAAAAAGGAAAACACCCCGATGAACGAAAACACCATCACCCGCATCGTGTCTGCTCCCGTGCAGACGTCCGCCCAGAACCAGGAACCCGAAAAAGAGCTGAACCCGCTCGACGAACTGCTCGCCAACATCGAAGACATGAAGGCCAAAATCAAAGTCATGTT
>JAEEGL013034026.1_pt1 | contig 13343 bp, 14 predicted proteins | sample 9134231 | NCBI WGS metagenome assembly JAEEGL01 (sample SAMN16246548, study PRJNA631951) | gut metagenome | biome: gut microbiome; feature: rumen; material: fiber-attached | host: Bos | place: Iran: Karaj | collected 2018-10 | reverse complement strand
GCGGAATTTGACGAGACCTGCCGAGAAGGCGTTATCGAATGGCTTCAGGTGCTTCCGGAGTACAGAAAAAGAGGTCTGGGAAAAATGATTGTAGATGTATTACTATGGAGGCTCAAAGGCATAGGGGCTGATTTTGTAACAGTTTCAGGAGATCTTGACAACACTACCAAGCCGCTGGAGTTGTATAAGAAATGCGGTTTTACAGGCGATGATATTTGGTATATTTGTCGAGTATAGAATTTAATTTGAAAAGTATGACAAACGGCTCCCACACTGCCATCACCGGCGGCGGGGAGCGGTTCGCAGACATGTTTCCTTGAACGCCCACGGTTGTCTGACTTGTTTCCTCGAACGGTCAGCGCATATCGGACACGGATACGAGAGTTCCGAGGCACGTGGAGTGCGTGGTGTTGATGTCAAATAAATAGGAAACTCGATAGTTGGAGGCATTCAAACATGAATAAAAAACAAATAACTGTTATGACAATCCTAACATTAATTTTAGCTTTTATGGATATATCCGGCTTGCCTGCGGTATTGTTTATCAACTGTCATTTATCCGACGTGACGCCATATATCATAAGTCTTATGGTAAATTTTTTGATTATGGGTTTTGGGACATGGATTGTACTAAGAATATTTGGAAAAGATTGGCATCTTGGTCTTAATACTTCGGGGATGCTGACAGGATTAAAAAAGTACGCACTTGCAGGCGTACTAGCCGGTGTTTTTTCTTGCATTGTATTTGTCATTGGACTAGCACCTTTTGATTATAAGCCGAGTGTATGGAAAATCCTGATTGAAGGCATTTTATATTATTTCGGAGTGGCGTTTATTGAGGAACTATATGTCAGAGGCTTGTTCCTTAACATTGTTGACAGACTTGCCCACAAAAAGGAGCATCATGCGGTCATTGCAATATGGGTATCTTCTATTGTTTTCGGATTAGGACATGTCCCAGGTATGGTTGGGATGGAGCCGCTTGTAATTATATTTAAAGTGATCTCAACGATAGGAATGGGCTTGTATTTTGGAACAATATACAAAAAGACAAATAATCTGTGGGTGCCTATTATACTGCACGGATTTATTGATATATGTGCCCTGCCGTACTGCTTTACTACATTCAGCGGATATAAAACAATAAGCCTAATCGGACTTGTTATTATATATACGCTATTGGGTATATATAGCATTGCTTTGATGAAAATGAAAAAAAGCTAAAATCCAGTTTGTTGATATGTTTTGTCAGAGCCCTCGGAGTATGATATGTTTCCGTATACCGTTGACAATCTTAATGACGTCTCTGGGCATGTTGAGACTGTTTGCCTAGCTTTGATACTGATGATAAGGCTGGTGTTGATAAAGCTCTGAAAAAAGCAAAAAGCACTCTCTTAAAAATCGTAAAGGCGAAGAACGCCAAGGTCACCGGTCTTAAAGTCACGTTCAAGAAACTTAAGGCTACTGTCAAGTGGAAAAAGACCAAAGGTGTTACGGGTTATAAAGTTGTATATAAGTTGAAGACCGCAAACCAAATATACAAACAAAGCAACATATCGTACTAAAGCCTGTACAGACAGCAGGGACGAGGTGAGACTATGAAACTTTCAGCAATATTTGAAGAAAGACCCGAAAGGTGGGGACTCAGGGGCGATCCGTATTTCTGGGATCACTTGAAGGATCTCGCGGAGAATATGGACATTATTACTCCAGACGAACTGGAGTCGTGGATAAAAGAGGAGTACTTGTCCCTTTCGGGCAAGCCCCTGACCGACGAATATATGGATTTTGCCGTGATAGAGCAGTTTGCCCACGGAGGTATGAGCTCTGGCGGTGTTGATAACACCTGGTGGATGGAAGAAGGCATCCCTCTTCTTAAAAGCAGGTTGGCCACGCTAATCAAACAGAAGGTGAATATAAATGAGTGAGATGACACAAAGCGAGCGCCTTGACTATCTGGTGGAAAAATTTAAAGAAGACTCCGGCAACTTCAGGGATATACCTACGCCGCACGACGCATTAGGTAAAAGGCGTATGCTGCGCTCCCTTATGAACGTCCGCATGCCTCGCTACATGGATCCCGAAGTAATAGAAGTACAGGATCAGTATCTGAAGGAACGCATCAGAGAAAACGGCATAGTAACTCTTGAGAATATCCCGACGGTTGCTGATTCCGGCAGCACTCATCCTTTTGCTGACAGGTTTTCTATATGGCAGGGCGACATCACCCGCCTTGAAATGGATGCCATAGTGAATGCTGCCAATTCTCAGATGCTCGGCTGCTTCGTTCCCATGCATACCTGCATAGACAACTGTATTCATACTTTTTCGGGGATACAACTCAGGGCGGAATGCAACAGGCAGATGGATCAGCTCAGGCTTAAATATGGAAATGATTATGAGCAGCCTACCGCCGTTCCCATGTTAACGGATGGATATAATCTTCCCGCAAAAAATGTAATCCATATAGTGGGACCAATCGTAATGGGAAGACTTACGGAGGAACTGGAAAAGAATCTTTCTGACTGCTATAGTAATACGCTTGATATGTGCAAGGAAAACGGGCTTAGAAGCGTTGCATTTTGCTGCATATCAACGGGTGTTTTTTGCTTCCCGAATAAGCGGGCAGCAGAAATCGCAGTCAGCACTGTGACAGAATGGTTGGGCAAGAATCCAGAAGCCCTGGACAGAGTGGTTTTTAATGTTTTCAAAGATGAGGATAAGAGATATTATGAAGAAGAATTACGATAACCTGCCAAACGGGTATCTTAAGACCATTGAAAAGGGAATCCGGCAAGTCCGCTCTTTCAGGGGAGGACTGAGCGAGGGGACCTTATCACGCAACGAGTCAATTGAGAGACTGAAAAACGAACTGGAAACTTTAGATGCAATAGTGGTCGGTGCCGGAGCAGGTCTTTCCACGGCGGCAGGATTTATATACAGCGGAGAACGTTTCGAAAAGTATTTCGAAGACTTCGCACGAAAATATGGCATCAGAGATATGTATTCCGGAGGTTTTTATCCTTTTCCGGATGCGGAGACTAAATGGGCATGGTGGGCAAGACATATTTACTATAACCGCTATGTGCCAGCTCCGAAACCCATATATAAAGACCTTATGTCACTGTTAAGCGGCAAGGACTATTTCGTGATCACAACGAATGTCGACCATCAGTTCCAGGCATCGGGCTTTGATAAGAACCGTCTTTTCTATACGCAGGGGGATTACGGTTTATTTCAGAGCGTAAATCCCAGAATCCGCAAAACGTATGATAATGAAGAGTGGGTTATGGAGGCGATGGAGGCGCAGGGCTTCATACGAGATGAAGACGGCGTTTTCCAACCGATAAAACCAGAAAAGTTACTAATGAAGATCCCGACGGAATTGGTTCCAAGGTGTCCTGATGACGGGTCTTTTATGACTATGAATCTTCGATCCGACGACTCTTTCGTGGAGGATGAAGGCTGGCACAGAGCGTCGGCTGCATACTGGGATTTTCTTGTAAGTCACGAAGGGCAGCATGTGCTTTTTCTTGAAATCGGCGTTGGAATGAACACGCCTGTGATAATCAAGTACCCCTTCTGGCAGATGACCTATGATAATCCGAAAGCGACCTATGCCTGCCTTAACTATAATGAAGCCTATTGCCCGATTGAGATTGAGGAGCAGTCTATACTGATTGATGGCGACAGTTGCGAAGTGATCAGAGCGCTTCTGTAATATGCCAACTGATTTTGGCTTTGAGATAAAAAAATTGTATTTCACCTTATGTTTTTTGCGACTCACCTTAAAATCCGAGACAGCATGGATAATATGTCGTATGATGGAGCCAACATAAGGAAAGGAGATCAGGAAATGAAGGTAAATCTGGATATTTCTGAAAAGTACAAAGAACCATACGCTGTAATATATACAGATAAGTTAACTGAAGAGATCCAGCGTATGATCGATGTATTCAGCATGGATGAAACTCCCATAACCGCTTTCAGAAATGAAGAGGATATGGTAATTTTGCAGCCCAATGAGATCTACATGGTCAGAGTCGAAGGGGGCGACACGATTATTTACGGAGAGAAGCAAAAATATCGCTCGCGCAAAAGACTCTACGAAGTTGGCCAGCAATTAGGACAGAAGTTCATGCAGATATCGAAGACCACATTGATCAATCTTTCCTATATGGACAGCATCGAGCCGGGATTCAGCGGAACGCTTTTGCTCAAACTGAAAAATGGCTCAAAGGATTATGTATCAAGGACATATTTACCTGAGTTCAAAAGGTATCTTGGGTTATAGGAGGTGAAAACAATGGAAAAGAAATCTGGAAAACTGTTAAAGAGTACGGTGATCAGCATCGGCATGGCCATGGCAATGTTCTGCTTCGTGGGAATTGTTTATGACATAAGAGACAAAGGAAACTTCAGCCTTGAAAATTATCAATTCACGAAAATGGTAATAGGCTGTGTCCTGGTTGGCCTTGGATTTGGCCTTCCCACAGTAGTCTATCAAAAGGATAATCTTCCGAAGGCTATAAGGGTGCTCATTCACATGGGTATCGGTTGCGTGGTCTATACAATCGTAGCTTACGCAGTCGGCTGGATCGGAAGCGGCGTAAGTATTCAAATGGGGCTTATCATATTAGCGTTACAGATTGCAGTTGCTTTCGTTATCTGGTTCCTGTTTGTAAAATACTATCAGGCAGAAGCAAAGAAGATGGACGATGCGATTAAAGCTGCAAAGTAAACTTTCTGTAAAATGGTAATAAGAGATGGGGCTGTCTAAGATGGACAGCCCCTGACTTGCATGTTTTGCGCTATAAAAAAAATTATAGGGCCGCAAAAAATTTTTTGCAATAAAATGATTAGTTTCCGGGTATACCTAATATAAGACGCAGTAAAAAAAACAAAATGATAGGAGGTATATCATGAAAAAGCTGATAAGTATTATTTTTGCGGTGGCTCTCGTGTTCAGTATGAGCAGCATGGGTTTTGCTGGTTCAAAGATCACGGAGAAAGAGGCAATCAACAAGGCATTAAAGAGTGCCGACCTTACAAGGGATGAAGTAAAATATCTGGAAGCAGAATATGACAGTGAAGATAACGTTTACGAAGTAGAGTTCATGAAGAAGGCCAACAAGGCAGAATATGACTTCAACATCTCTGCTTCAAAGGGCACAATACTCGAAAAATCTGTAGATTACGTTTACAAGCACAACAGTTCAAGAGATAAGATAGGAAAGCTTGCAGCCAGAAAGAAAGTTGCGAAGTTTTCCGGGATCTCCCTCAAGGTAATCAAGAAGGGAACCTGCAGATATGAGTATGATGATAACGAAGGAGTCTATGAAGTAAAATTCCGTTTCAAAGGACGCAAATATGAATATGACGTTCTGGCACCTACGGGAAAAGTTATAGGATTCGAGTGGAAACGTATAAAGTAGAAAGATGAGAGCTGCAGAACTTGATGAAAAGTTAATATTGAGGATCGCGGACGGGGACGGCGCAGCCTTCAGAGACCTGTATCATCAGATTTCAGGGACTGTCTATGGGTTTGCGCTCTCCCTTCTTAAGAACAAGCAAGATGCGGAAGACGTGATGCACGATACGTTCATCAAGATCCATTCCAGCGCCATGAGCTATCGGGAAACGGGCAAGCCTCTTGCATGGATTCTCACCATTGTGAGGAATCTTTGCTACAACAAGATCCGGTCAGGCAAGGTGTGTGAGGATATCGATGAATACGAGAACCTCGTATACCGCGAGGACACCGATACGGTAGACAGGATAGTTCTTAAGGAGGCGCTTAGCACCCTGGATGTGGAAGAGCGGCAGATCGTGGTTCTGCATGCCATGACAGGGCTTAAACACAGAGAAATAGCCGAGATTCTGGACCTGCCTACGGGAACGGTCCTTTCAAAGTACAGCAGAGCTCTTAAAAAGATGAGAAAGAATATCGAAGGAAGGGGGGAGTCAAGATGAAAAACAACTATACAGACAGAGAACTTGAAGAATATCTTGCTAAAGCCATAGAAGAGACGACCCCTGATATTCTGGACGACCTCATGGCGGAACTGGATTTGAACGATAGTAAGCCGGTAATGATGAGAGATCTTCTTAAGGAGGACGACGATCAGCACTTTGAAAAAAGAACAGTCAGACGTTTCGGGTGGAAAAAATCTCTGGCAGCCTTTGCCTGCGCAGCAGCAGCTTTGGTTATTCTGATAGGTGGACCATCGCTTCTTAGAAACGATTCCGTTGAGACTTTTGCTGTAGTCGGGCTTGACGTGAACCCGGGAATCGAAATAAGTATAGATGATAACGAGAGGGTAATCGATGTTACAGCTATAAATGAAGAAGGGAAGGATATCATTAGTGACCTGAAGTTCGAAGGAAGCGATATCAACGTAGCCTGCAATGCCATCGTAGGCTCTATGATGACCAGAGGATATCTCAATGACCTATCCAACTCGATTCTTCTTTCGGTCAGATCAACAGACGTTGAAAGGAGCAAAGCCATCGAGAAGGAACTGTCCGGTAATCTCAATAATTTCCTGGAAGAATACAGTTTGGCGGCAGCAATCCTGGGCCAGTACGTGGAAGAGGATGACGATTTGGATGAATTTGCAGAGAATAACGGCATTTCTCTTGGAAAAGCATGGCTTATCAGGAATCTGGTCGCATCGGGAAGTACGAGAATGACAGCGGAATCACTTTTGAAACTCTCGACTCAGGAGCTGATACTTCTAGGACAGGAAAAAAATCTCGCCAGCGAGAATTCATATGGCAAGGCTAATACCAGTAAGTACATCGATAAAGAAAAGGCGCTTGCCATAGCGATGGATGCTGCGGGTGTCGGTATGAATGAAGTGACAGGTCAGAAAATTGAATTTGACTGTGATGACGGAAAAATCGTCTATGAAGTGGAGTTCGTGGCATCAGGGGTAGAGTATGAATATGACATAGATGCTGTTTCGGGAGACGTTTTAGGCGTCGAAAGGGAAAGCGCGGACGACGATGACGAGTTCGATGACGACGACGATGACGATGAATTCGACGACGATGACGATGAATTCGATGACGATGACGATGATGACGATGAATTCGACGACGATGACGACGACGATGACGATGATGATGACGATCGAGAAGACGACGATTGATCGGATATCATGAAAATTCTGAACGAATAAAACAATTTTTTAGAGCACTATCACCCTAAGAGACAGTCATATGGCTGTCTCTTTTTGTTGGTGGAGCATAGGGGGATCGGGCTGTCTGCTATGCAGTCAGCCAGTCTGCGGCTCCTCATTCAGTCGCCTTGACCCGCTCCCTACTCGACAGTCCACCGGACTGTCTCGCTTACGGTCGCGCCCTGCCGGGTTCGCTCCCCCTATGTATGATTCTGTATAATAAAATAGCAGACAGCCAAAAGACTGTCTGCTATTCTATGGTGGAGCATAGGGGGATCGACCCCCTGACCTCAAGATTGCGAACCTTGCGCTCTCCCAGCTGAGCTAATGCCCCGTGCTCCGAATAAATATCAAAAAATAAAAAATGGTCGGAGTGGCAGGATTTGAACCTGTGGCCACTTCGTCCCTAACGAAGTGCTCTACCAAGCTGAGCTACACCCCGACGCGAATTATATTATAACACATATTTTTGGGATTTCAACTGTTTTTTTGGGAAATATAAAAATAGATTGAGCGGGGGAGTGCCCAAATAGTGATTTTTTGCGCATTTTATTGCTTGCCTAAAAGGCGCTTTGGTTGTATAATAACTTTGATTATGGTTAAAATAGTATTACTATGCTTTTAATATAGATAAAGGAGTTATATTAATGAAAAAGTTTTTGGTCTTATTAATTTCTTTGACCATGATATTGTCAGTATCTTTGGGGAGTGTTGGCACCGCCTATGCCGACAGTGCTGATGATATCAGCCTTAATGGGGCAACTGTTGCCCTGAGCCAAACCGTCTACACATATAGCAGCGGAAACGCAAGAACGCCTGGTGTTACGTCTGTAACTTTAGAGGACAGCACAGTGGTAGATCCTTCAAACTATACTGTAACCTATTCAAACAATTCCGGTGCCGGAGCTGCTAAAGTTACCGTAACAGCTAAAGCTGATTCCGGATATACCGGAAGCGCTACAGCAGACTTCTATATTCTTGGCGGTCTTGGCGCGCCCAGCGTGACATCCAAGACTGGTAATTCTGTTACCCTTTCTTGGCCTGAGTGGAAGAATAATGATGTTCCCATCGATGGCTATCAGGTGTACGAAGTTGTAAACGGCAACAAGAATAAGATTGATACAGTAAATGGTAAAGCTAATACTTCATATACTGTTACGGGCTTGCTTCCCAACACTACACACAATTACTTAGTAACTATTTACAAGCACGATAATGTTACAGGTAATGATGTAAGAGGAACTTACAGAAGCAAAACGCTTGAAGCTACTACCACCGTATCCTTAAACGGAGCTAACATAGTCCTTAAAGAAGATTGCTTTAAATATACCCAATATCCCATAAAACCAGTTATAGAGTCTGTTGCTTCAGCAGAAGGATATCCGGTTGATCCTGAAAGTTATACAGTATCATATTCAAACAACAAAGAAGCCGGTACGGGAACCTTAACGATTACCGGAAAGAGTGAGTCAGGCTATACGGGAACTACATCTGTCGAGTTCTATATCCTCGGAACTTGCGGTACTCCTTCAGTATCATCCAAGACCAGCAATTCAGTTACACTCAAGTGGCCTGCATATACCAAGGGACCTATAGATGGATACAAGATTTATGAGTATAATTCAGAAACCCGTGAAAACAAAGTAGTTAAGACTGTTTCCGGAGCCACCAAGACTACGGGTACTGTAAAAGGACTGGAACCCAATACAACTCATACCTATTTAGTTGCCGTATATAAGAAAGACAGCTTTACAGGCAAAGCCGTTATTGGCAAGTTCAGCAAAGGAATTGTAGTCACAACGGACAAGATTTCCCTTAAAACAGCTAAAATAGTTCTTGAATATAATAATGTTGCATATGACGGATACTATAAGAAGCCTAAGGTGAAGTCTGTGAAACTGGCAGATGGCACCTTAGTTCCTTCCACAGCATATACAGTAAGCTATGCAAACAACAAGTATTATGGTTTTGCAACGGTTACCGTAAAGCCGAAGGCAACATCCGTATATAAGGACAACGGAACAGCTAAATTCTACATCATCAAAAGATTAGCTGCTCCTAAGAGAAAGTCCAGAACAGCAACTTCCATCACTCTTACCTGGGAAAAGCATCCTGGAACCAGAGTGAGCGGATACAAGATTTACAAAAAATCTGCATCCGGAGAGTATCGTCTGTATAAAACTGTTTCAGGAGTAAAGACCACATCATACAAGGTAAAGGGTCTTAGCCAAAAGAAGGGATACAGATTTAAAGTTGCTGCATATGTCAAGGATGCAAGCACTGGGAAAGTCGTTATAGGTAAGCAGAGCACATCCGCATTACTCAAGACTTTACCCAAAAAACCGGCAAGACAGGAGATCAAGCTTACTTTAAGCAAGCCATATATCACCGTTGACTGGAATTCGCTTTCAAAGAAAAACGCAACCCAGTTTGAGATTTGGTATGCTACCAACAGCTCATTCACAAACCCCAAGAAGGTTCTTGTAAAGAATGACGGAAAGGTTGACTCATATGATCTCAAAGGCCTTTCAAATGGAACGAGATACTATGTTAAGATCAGAGCTCTTAACACATATGACGGATATACAGCAAAGGGTAAATGGAGCCCTGCAAAGAGCAAAGTTGCCAGCACTTCCGGATGGTGCACGATAGATGGAAGAAAATATTACTACAGAGGAGGAGCTCCTGTAAAGGGTAATCAGACCATAAACGGAGAAACCTATTACTTCGATGGAACTACAGGTGAATGCCACGGTGCAACCGCAACCGTTTGGGACAGAGTAAAGGCCACTCCTGCAGGAAATCATAAATATCTGGTTTCAATCTGTATTTCAAGACATAGAATCAACGTGTTCCAGAATGTTGACGGACACTGGGCAATGATGTATCAATGGTCATGTACGACTGGTTTAAACGATGAGGTTACAGAGGCTCAGATGTATACCCCGAGAGGAAGCTATGCAGTAAGATACAAGACGATTTGCTTCGGAGATACTTACTCAGTATGGTATGCTACAAACTTCACAGGACCGTTCTATATCCACTCCATCCTTTATAACCACGGAAGCAAGACCGTAGTTCAGGACGGAAGACTCGGAATCAGCGCATCTCACGGATGTGTACGCACATCCTTGGCACACGCTAAGTGGATATATAATAACGTAGGTAAGGGATGTCCTGTTATCTCAACGAAGAACTAATAAGAAAACAAAACAATAAAAGATAAGGGCACTTCAAAAAAACTTGAAGTGCCTTTTTCATTAAATCAATCACGAGCAGATTTTTTGCTCCTCGTCCGAGTCGGCCATTTCAATGAGCTCACCTTTATTCGTATCATAATAGAGAATCTTATCAGTCAGAACTTCAGCCGGCGGCACAATGTTTTCGTTTGAATCGTTTACCATTTCCTGAAGATCGTGCCAGTCACGGCAGGTGGATTCGGGCAGAATGATAAACTCATTTAATGAGCTGGGAATAGCGTAGTATCCCTCGCCGATTTTTGCGGCGATTTCTTCCTGAACGCCGGGATAGAACAGGGCCGCAGCGCCGAAATGCTTGTACTTATTTGTAAGCACATAAAAAGTCACCGGCTTAGTGACGGTGACTTCTGTATCGGGATCGAGAAGATTGATTGATTCGGCAATTGAGTCTGTATCACGGTTTATGGGATTCAGAACGGGAGGATCAATTTTTCTGACATTCTTGAAGGCGTTTGAGAAAAGTTCTTCTTCAGTCATTTCATCCTCAAAGGTACCTCTTTGGACAGCCGTCCTCCAGCAACCCTCATAGCCATCATCGAGATGCACATCGCAGACGATGGCCAGATCAAAGCCTGGGCTTATGTAGGGGCGTTCCTTAAGATACTTTATGTTCCTTCTCATGTCGACCAGTCTTAAAGCCAGATGGTCCTTTAAGGCAGGAATATCGAAGTCCGCTGAAGGTGTATTGGCCGGGCCCGGATTAAGAAGGGACGTAAGATATCTGTGAGCAAGTTCCAGAGCCGCTGGCTGGATGTCCTTTTCTTCAAGATATTGCTCATAGAGGTCTTCCACATAGAAAAGGGGAGCGGGCGCCTCGAGCTCAGTCTCAAAGGAAATGGCGTGATGCTCCGTGTCGTTTATCTTGGTTATGGTCACCGGTTTGCAGTTAAGTTTTTTGGTAAGGGATTCCGGTAGACATGTCATCACTTCTTTTGATACGCATTTGCTGAATTCTTCAATAGTTTTCATTTCTTCACCTCTTTTTCTTAATAATAAAACCCGGCTGTTAAAAACCGGGTTTGCGATATATTTATGTGCTGGATGGTCCTTTTCGGATTTCACCTATTAAATGATAACACATGTATTTTTTCCCTTCAGCCCAATTTTGAAATTTCTTTGTTTTTTTAGAAGTACAAAGCACGTCGAACTTGACACTATTTTTACAAAGTGATAGTATCATAATAAGTAATTTTGTGCTTATATGGAAATAATGATCTTATGCTCTTCCGGACGGCCGGAAATCGAAAACAGAATACCGAAAAACAACTCTTCCGGACGGCCGGGAAAACTTAATTAAATTATCTTAAAAGGAGCAAAGAATCATGAAAAAACGTCTTTTAGTAATCGTTTTAGCTTTCGCTATGCTTTTTTCATTCACAGCATGTAACGGAAGCGACACACCCGAACAGCCTGCAGCGGGCGCACCGGTGCCTCCAGGCGATCCTGCTTATGGCGGAGAAATTACCGTTGGTATCACCGCCGACCTGGATTCCAGTTTAGATCCCCATGTATCTTCTTCCTCTGCGGGAACCAGAGAAATCCTTTTCAATGTATTTGAAGGTCTCATGAAACCCGATGCAGAAGGAAATCTTAACCCGGCAATTGCCGAAGCCTATACCGTAAATGACACAGCAGATGAATATACTTTCACCTTAAGAGAGGGCGTTAAGTTCCACAATGGAAATGACGTTACTGTTGATGATGTCGTCTATTCTCTTTCAAGAGCCGCTGGTCTTGAGACCGGTGAGCCTCTGGTTGCAGACGTGGCAGGCATCAAGGATGTCAAGGCTACAGATGACAAGACAGTAGTTATTAAATTAGCTGCACCTGATACAGAGTTCCTTGCACACATCACTACTGCAATCATTCCTAAGGGTATTAACCCCGAGAAGGAAGTAGTCGGAACCGGTCCTTTCAAGTTTGCAGGAAGAAAGGTACAGGAAAGCATCACTCTTGAAAAGTTTGATGAATACTGGGGCGAAGGAGCCTACCTCGACAAGGTTACCCTCAAGGTCATCGACAACGCTGAAACTCTTGTAATGAGTCTTAAGTCCGGGGCCATTGACATGGCTACACACCTCGTATTCAGCCAGGTTAAGGAACTTACGGGACTTAACGTATATGAAGGCGCATCCAATGCGGTTCAGGGACTTTACCTCAATAACGCTGTTAAGCCTCTTGACGATCCTAAAGTAAGACAGGCACTTTCATATGCCATTGACAAGCAGGCTATCCTCGATCTCGCATTCGACGGACACGGTACACTTGTTGGTTCCAGCATGTTCCCCGCGCTCAAGAAGTATTTCGTTGACGAACTTACCAACTACTACACACCTGATCAGGCTAAAGCAAAAGAACTCCTTAAGGAGGCTGGATATGAGAACGGCTTCGATCTTGAGATCACCGTACCTTCCAATATGCAGCAGCATGTGGACACCGCTCAGGTTATCGTTGAACAGCTTCAGGCAGTAGGCATCAATGCCAAGATCAATCAGGTAGAATGGAACACCTGGCTTGAAGATGTATACAGAGGCAGAAAATATCAGTCAACCATCGTAAGCTTTGACGCTCACGGCGTAGCAGCTTCCGACATGCTTGCAAGATTCCAGTCAGATAATGGCAAGAACATCAGCAACTTTGCAAGCGAAGAATATGACGCTGCATATAAAGAAGCTATTTCCACAACCGATGATGCTAAGCAGACAGAAAGCTTCAAAAAATGCGAAGAGATCCTTACGCAGGAAGCAGCTAACGTCTATATTCAGGACGTTGCATCCTTCGTTGTCATGGGAAGCGATTTCTACGGCTTCGAATTCTATCCTCTTTACGTAGCAGACTTTTCAAAGATATTCAAGGTCGCAGAATAAATGAAATATGTTTTAAAAAAGACAGGGATATT
>JAEEGL012240654.1_pt1 | contig 13343 bp, 12 predicted proteins | sample 9134231 | NCBI WGS metagenome assembly JAEEGL01 (sample SAMN16246548, study PRJNA631951) | gut metagenome | biome: gut microbiome; feature: rumen; material: fiber-attached | host: Bos | place: Iran: Karaj | collected 2018-10 | reverse complement strand
GCTATGCCCGGGACGATCCGGAAAAGCATGCGCTGACGCAGTTCCTCGGCATGTACGGCATGGACGAGGTCGATGTACTGCTGCATCCTCTGCCGCTGCACGACGGCGACCGCTTCCTGCTTTGTTCGGACGGCGTGGCGGATATGGTCCCTAAGGATCTTCTGCAGCAGTGCATGGAAAACGAATCGCCGGACGCGGTCTGCGCTTCGATCGAGCAGGCAGTTCTGGCGGCAAACAACCCGTATCAGGACAACTATACCGCACTGTTTGTGCAGTGCAGTTATTAAAAAGGAGGAACTCCCGTGAAAAAGAGAGTGCTCACGCTCGTTATGGCCCTCGTTTTTGTTCTTATTCTGAGCGTGCCCGCGTTTGCATTTGATTCCCAGGCGGCAAGAAACAGCGTCGTGGTGGTCTACACCTGCCTTGACCTTGACGGCGGCGAATACGGCTTCGGCTGGGGTACCGGCTTCTTTGTCGGCGAGAACGGCAAGAATCCGCAGTATCTGATCACCTGCTACCATGTCGTTGAAGATTTCATCGATTACGGCTCCGGCTCGCTGACCACGGTGTACGACGAATACGACAACGAGTATGTCGGCCGCGCCAAGATCCGCGTCTACTATGATTCCCGCGATTATGAAGAAGCTTATTACGTATGGGGCGATGATCTTAAGGACGTCGCCGTCTTAAAGCTCGGCAATCCGACGAACAAGCGCGCCGCGATCGCCCTGCAGTCCCCGCAGGACGACATGGTCGGCGACGCCGTCTATGCCATCGGCTATCCGGGTCTTGCGGAGAACATCTTCGCGGACGCCACCACGACCTGGGGCAATTCCGACGCTACCGTCACCAAGGGAACGATCAGCCGTCTGTTCCTGCAGTCCGGTACCGGCGTTGCCAAGATCCAGACCGACTGCGACTTCAAAAACGGCAACTCCGGCGGCCCGCTGGTCACGGACAACAATACCGTCATCGGCGTCTGCGCAAGCTCCGTCAATGATTCCGGCGGCAACGAGATCCGTTACTGCATCAATATCGACGAGGTCATCCCGGCGCTGAATCAGTACGGCGTAAAGTTTGCGCTCGGCGCGGCTAAGGCTGAGCCGGATGAGCCCGTGACGCCGCCGCCCCCGGTCGAGCCCGAGAAGGAAGGTCTCCCGCTGTGGGCCATCATCGCCATTATCGCCGCCGTCGTTGTGATCGCGGTCGTCGTGATCCTGGCCATCGTTCTTTCGAAGAAGAAGTCCGCCCCGGCTGCTCAGCCCGCCCCCGCGGCGCCTGCCGCTCCGGTCTATGCGCCGCCGCAGCAGCGTCCCGCGCAGCCGACCCGTACCGGCGGCGTGCGTTCCCTCTCCCCGCAGCATCGCGGCACCAGAGTTTCCGTCGGCCAGCAGCCGATCGTGCTCGGCCGCGGTCAGGACTGCGCCGTCGTCTACCAGAGCAATACGCCGGGCGTCAGCGGCCATCACTGCCAGCTCGCCTGGGATTCCGCTTCGGGCGACTTCATCCTGACCGATCTGCAGTCCACCTACGGCACTTATCTTGCCAATGGCCAGAAGCTGACGCCGAACATGGCTTACCGTCTGCGTTCGGGCGACCAGTTCTATCTGGGCGAGCGTTCCAATATGCTGCAGGTCAGCGTGGAGTGATTTAAATGCGCCTTGACAGCTTTGTTTTCTCCTCTGCCGGCGGCAGAGGCTATAATGAGGATGCTGCCGGCGAACGTGTGCGGTCCGACGCCGCGATCTATGTTCTGGCCGACGGCCTGGGCGGGCACCTGCATTCCGAGCAGGCTGCCGAAGCCGTGCTCCATCATCTTCTGGAAGCACAGCCCCCGGAGCCGGATGAGAAAAGCCAGGACTGGCTCGGCGCGCAGATCGAGCTTGCCAACAAAAAGGTGCTCGATCTGCAGGCGCAGACGCACATGAATATGAAAAGCACGCTCGTGTGCCTGCTCATCCGCGGCAGGGAAGCCATGTGGGTGAACGTGGGGGATTCCCGCGTCTACTACCTGCACGGAAACGAGCTTGCGGGCGTGACGGAGGACCACTCCGTCGCCTATAAAAAGTACAAGGCGGGGGAGATCACCCGCACCCAGATCGCAACGGACGACGATCAGTCCGCCCTTCTGCAGGCGCTCGGCAATCCCGAACGGCATATCCCCTCCTATTACGCGGCGTCGGAAGCGCTGGAGGAAGGCGACGCTTTCCTCCTCTGCTCGGACGGCGTATGGGAGTATGTGCACGATACGGAGATCCTTGTCGATCTGCTCAAGGCGGAGAACGCCCGCGACTGGGGCGAGCATCTGCTCCTGCGCGTCATAGACCGGATCGGGGACGGAAACGATAATCTTTCGCTGATCACGGTCATGGTCAGGGAGGAAGACGAATGAAGCACAGATGGATATCGCTGTTGATCGTCTTTGCCTTGGCGCTTTCCCTGCTTTCCGGCGTCGGCGCGGCAGCCGATCCGGTCCGCACGGCCGGCGCATATTACCTTGATAAAACTTTATATGTATTTGCATGGTTCCCCGGCTTTGAAGACGAGGGGAAGGAGACGAAGGCCGGCCTGCTTGTCAACAACGTGCAGGTGGGCGAACAGGTCGAGGGCGAACGCATCGCCTATACCGGCGAGCGGGCGCAGTATATGCTCTTGATCGACAATTCGACCTCCATGAACATCTACGCCGACAGGATCCAGGCTGTAGCCGCCTCCATGCTGGCGACGGAGAAGGATATCTCCGTCAGCATCGCTACGTTCGGAAAGGAATTCCATGTTCTGGAGGAGGGGATCACCCGCGCGGACGATGCGAAAAGGGTGATTTCCGGCCTGCGGTACGACGAGCAGGGCACGGACATTTCGGGCGGCGTCATCCATGCCGTCGACTATGTGATCGAAAACGGTTGGACGGTCGGTACGCTCTCCAATATCATCCTGCTGACCGACGGCGTCCCGTACTACGCCAGAGATCCCGAGAAGGAAGCCGAGAGCGAGGAGCTCGCCGCGAACGCCCTGACCAAGGTGCTCGCCGAGACCCCGCAGGTCTTCGTCCATACGATCTGCTTCGACGCCTGGGAGGAGAAGACCTACGAGGCGCTCCGCTCCGGCGAGGGCATGGATCTCTCCGTCGGCGATACCGCGAAGGCGGGGGAGGCCGGCACACGGCTTGTCGAGTGGTATACCAGCCTTTACAGCCTTGTTTTCCCGCTGCAGAACTATTCGGACGATCTCGGCCTGCGCATCGCCTCGATGCAGATGGCGTCCATCCGCCGCGTGGCGGATCTGACCCGGCGCGAGCCGCCGGAGAAGCGTCTGCCCCTGCCCGGCGTCCTCGATTCGGAATCGGACGAAGGGCAGGAGCCCGATGAACCGACCGAATCCGACGAGCCGCCTGCCGAGGAAAACCCGCCGGAGGACCCCGAAAAGCCGATCGGCGAAGCGGAGCCGGATGAGCCCGAACCTGAGCCCGAACCGGAAAAGCCCGTCGAAGACGAACCGGAACCGGAGAACGACGAACCGGCCGAACCCGAGCCGGAACCGGACGAGCCGGAGGACGGGAAGGAACCGGACGAATCCGACGAGCCCGAACCGGAAGATCCGGGCAATACGGCCGAAACGGGAAAAGAGCAGCCTGAGGACAAGGGAAAATTCGAAGGAAAAGGCACGCAGAAGACCGGAACGGAGCCGGATGCGGAAAAGTCCGTCTTCGGACTTTCGCTTCTGGGCTTTATCCTGATCGCCGCCGGCGCCGCGCTGCTGATCGCGGCGATCGTCGTGCTGATCGTCCTGCTCTCCAAAAAAGGAAAGAAGGGAACGCCCGCGCCGCGGACCGCCGCGCCGAAACGCTCGGCGATGCCGTCTCCTGACGCGCTCCCGATCCGGGCGGAGCTGCGCTTCGGCTCGATCCAGGGCGACGATACCCAGCTCTGGCTCTCCGATCAGCTGATGATCGGCACCGATCCGCGCTGCGACGTCGTGCTGCTGGACGATATGGCTGCGCCGCTGCATGCCCGCATTTTCCGGGAGAACGGACAGATCTTCATCGAAGATCTCAATTCCCCTACGGGCACGCTGATCGGCGGGATGCGCATCTACACACACAACCCGCTGCGCCCCGGCGACGAGATCCAGTTCGGCAATACGGGTCTTGCATTCTGGTTTTAAGTAAAGCATACGCCCCGCAGAAGATCTGCTTCTGCGGGGCATTTTTATCGGAAAAGACCTTTTGCCGGTCGCGTATCTGTGATAAAATAGGCTATCGGCAGAAAACGGGGGAAGCACGGTATGGAAGTCAGGTTCTATGATACGGCGCAGGACGATCTTTTGAAGTTTGCCGTGATCATCGCGCGGGCGGACGGCAAATGGGTGTTCTGCAAGCATAAGGAAAGGGATACGCTGGAGATCCCCGGAGGACACAGGGAGCCCGGGGAGTCCGCCATGGAGACGGCGAAGCGGGAGCTGCGGGAGGAAACCGGCGCGGCGGAGTTCACGATCCGACCGGTTTGCGTATACTCCGTCACCGGAACGAACCGGGTAAACGAAACCGGTGAGGAGACCTTCGGCCTTCTGTGCTGCGCCGAGATCAAAAGCTTCGAAGCGCAGCTGCACAGCGAAATTGAGAAGGTGATCCTTACGGAAGACTTTCCGGAAAAATGGACCTATCCGCTGATCCAGCCCAAGCTGATCGAAGAGGCGAAACGCAGAGGCTTTCTCTGATATATCGGCGTTGTCTCAGACTTAAAGTACGCAAATCGCGGAAGATTTCCCATAAAATAAAACAAATACGGAGGAAAGAAGCATGGCATTTTTCAACATCGAGTACTATTCGAACGCGCTCATCCGCACCACGTCCTTCAAGGTCCTGATCCCCAACGATCCGCGCGACGGCGCGCCCTTTGCCGACACCGAGGACATGAAGACGCTGTTCATCCTGCACGGCTACACAGGCAACGCCTTCAACTGGGTGCCGGACGAGGTGACGGCAAAGCATAAGTTCGCCATCGTCATGCCGACCGGCGAGAACTCCTTCTATCTTGACGCCGAAGCGTCCGGACAGAAGTATCAGACCATGGTCGGCGTGGAACTGGTCGACTATATGCGCAGGACCTTCCATCTGTGCCGCAAGCCGGAGGATACCTTTATCGCGGGCTTCTCGATGGGCGGTTACGGCGCGCTGCATCTCGGGCTTGCCTATCCCGATACCTTCGGAAAGATCGGGGCGCTGTCCTCGGCGCTGCTGCCGCACGGCATCGCGCACATGAAGCCGGGCACAGGCAACGGCACGGCCAATTACGAGTATTATCACACCTGGTTCGGCGATCTCGAGACCGTCGAGGAGCGCGACACCAACTGCGAAGTGCAGATCAAAAACCTCAAGGCCGCAGGCAAAAAGATCCCCGAAATGTATATCTGCTGCGGCACGGAGGATTTCCTGATCCGTCCGAACCGCCAGTTGCACGATTTCCTCCTGGCCGAAGACGTCCCGCACGAGTACCACGAAGGCCCCGGTATCCACGATATGAAGTTCTGGCATGAGTATATCGCCAAGATCGCCGATTGGATGTTCGAATAAGATGCGGTTTTTCCCGAAACAGAATAAAAGCGCTTCCGAGGCAGGGGACAGCCTTGCTTCGGAAGCGCTTTTTTGTAATTTCCTCCGGGAGGGAGCGTTTTATATTGTTTTCTCGAATGCCGGGTCGGTCAGCGCCTGACGCAGGACGCTGTCCGGATCGCTCTGCGGGGAGAGCCACGCGCCGACGGCGCTTTTCGGCAGGATCAGCGGCATGCGGTCATGGATGAAGCGGATGCTCTCGCCCGGCGCGCGTGTCAGGATCGTGAAGACGGGATAGGAAAAATCGCGCCGGGACTCCATGCGGTACAGGCCCGCGAGGTACGTCATTTCGCTGTCCGGAGTCTGGAGCATGAATTTGTCGCCGCTTTTCTTCTGCCCGGCAGCATTTTGCAGATGCTCCCATTCAAAATAATAGCTTGCCGGGATCACGCAGCGGCGGCTTTTCCACGATTCGCGGAAAGTCGGCTTCTGCGCGGCGGTCTCCGAGCGCGCGTTGATGACGGGGCTTGCGCGCCCCTCGAGCGTGAAGCCCCAGAGCATCGGAAACACGGCCTGCCTGCCCACGCGGTTCGGCGCGAGCACCGGCACGATGTCCGTCGGGCGCATTTCGCCCTGTGTTCTGACAGGTCTTCCCAGCGCGGCGACCATCCGCGCGCCGAGCGCGGAGCGGTTCGCCGCCTCCACGATGGGGCGAAGCTCCTCGCTCATCTCCATATAAAAACGACAGCACATAAAAACTCCTAATCGTCAAACGCTGCGCGGCGTCTTTCGGCGTCTGCCGGTCCGCCCATCGTTTTTCAGGTTTCGTCTTCGTAGCCGGACGGCGCGAATTTGAACACGGTTTTTGCGGGCAAATTTACGCCAATCCCGCGTCAAACGCCTTGACAATACACAAAGTATTCTCTGCGGCGTTTTCCTTGGCTTGACGCAAATTTGCTCCGCAAAAACTCCTGCGGACTTAAAACCGGTATTTTCAATCGATTTTTGTCTTTTCCGATGCAGGCGGGCTGTCGCTCGTCAAAGAGGAAAGGGCGAAAAGACGCCGTTTTAAGCATGTTCAAATTCGCGCCGTCTGGCTAGAGATCCAGATCGAAAATGCCGGTCTCGGACCGGATCTCCACGATGTCCGCAAGCGCAATCACGCGGTCCGCGATATGCAGCGCGCGCGTCGGCGCCGCGTCCACCTTCCATACGACGCCCGTCACGCTTTCATAGCTTCCCTTCACGCCGGGGGAGAAGCCGTCTTCGTCCGCGCAGGGGACGAAGAAGCGCACGCAGACCGTGACGCGGTTTTCCCGCGCAAGGCGCGCGGTGCGCGTGAGCGCGTGGAGGATGCCGATGCGGCGGTCGAGCTCCGCAAGCTCGTCCTCGCCGAGGACAAGCTTATTATAATACGGAATCTCCTCTTTGTGAATGCCCTCGTCGAAGCCGCGCAGCGCGTCGAAGGGCGAGAAGATCTTCGCGCGGCGGCCCACGTCCATTCCGGGATGCCTGCGCCGGAAGTCGTCGTACTTCCCGTGCCGCGGCGGCCCGTTTCGATAGACGGTCTTATAGGCAAAATCGGCGGGCATGGCCATCTGGCCAAGCGGCCTTATTCCGGAAGTATACACGGTTTGTTTCTCCTTTATGCTTTGTGTCCGCCGATCTGCGTATTGCGCTCCAGCTGCGTCGCGCCCTCGAGCAGGCTCATGCCCTTGAATATGGCGTTGAGGCCGTATTTCCGGCGCACGGCCAGCATCGCGCCCTGCAGATGCTTTTCCTTTTCCAGCGCTGCGTAATCGACGAAGAAGCTGAGCTGGAACGTGCCGTTGTCCACGCTTATATCGTCGGCGCATACGCCGAGCTTGCGAAACAGCAGGCGGCTGTCCGTCCTTTTGTCAAAGGCGGAGAGAAGCGCCTGCGCGACCATGTCCGCGCTGCAGGTGGGCAGCTTCGTGCGCACGCGTCCGACCGCGTGCTTCGGGTGCAGCCGTCCGTAGAAGTCGCGCACGACGGGCCCGTCGTAATTCGGCACGGCCTCAAGACTCTTGTGGTCGTAGCTGACCCAGAAGGAGAAGGACGGGGAGACGAGGTTTTTCGTGAACATGTCCTGGCACAGACCGTCGATCATCTCCCGGAACACCAGCCGCGCCTCGCCGAATTTATAGGGCCGGGGCAGCACCTGCCCGGAGGACAGGGAATGCGTATCTGAGCGGTAATTCTTGATGTCCCGCATGCCGACCGGCTCTATGCCCCAGGCGTGATCGATGAGGATCTCCGCGTCGACGCCGAACTTTTTGTAAAACCATTCCTCGTCCCACTGGGAACGCGCGGCGACGTCGCCCATCGTGAACAGGCCCGCGTCCTGCAGGGTCTTCGTCTTGCCCGGGCCGAGCATCCAGAAGTCGGTCAGCGGCCGGTGATCCCACAGAAGGAACTTGTAGGAATCCTCGCAAAGCTCCGCGATGCGCACGCCGTCCTTGTCCGCCGGGGCCTTTTTCGCCACGATGTCCATGGCGACCTTGGCAAGATAGAGATTCGTGCCGATGCCGATCGTGGCGGTGATGCCGGTGGAGGAGAGCACGTCGCGCAGGATCGCCATGGCGAGAAGGCGCGCCGGATGCACCCCTTCGGCGGCCGCGCGCGCAAGATAGGGCCCGAGATAATCCGTGCAGTCGAGAAACAGCTCGTCGATCGAGTAGACATGCACGTCGTCGGGGCTCAGATGGCGCAGGATGATCGAATAAATGTGCGCCGAAACGCGCTCGTATTCGGCCATGCGCGGCGTGGCGACGACATAGTCGACTTTGGTATGATGCATGGCCTCCCAGCGGCGGATCGCCTGCTTCGCCTCGAACAGGCGCGGACGGCTCGGCACGCCGATGGCCTTCAGGGCGGGGGAGACGGCAAGGCAGATCGTCTGATCCGAGCGCGATTCGTCCGCGACGAGCAGACGCGCCTGCAGCGGATCGTAGCCCCGCGCGACGCATTCAACGGAGGCGTAGAAGGATTTCATGTCGATGGCTATATAGACGGACATGACAGATCACCTCGATGTGTACCCAGTGTACCATACGAACAAATGTTTGTCAACCATAAATCGAATATTTGTTCTATAAAATTTTGCCCGGCGTTCGTCTTTACAAACACGCGTGTTTCCGGTAAAATGAAATCAGATTTTTCACGCAGAATACGGATACATCCGGGAGGGAACAGTATGGCAAAAATCGTTCTGGTCGGCGCGGGCAGCGGCTTCGGCGCGCGCTTCGGCACCGACATCATGGCAAACGAGACCCTGCGCGATTCCACCATAGCCCTGTGCGATATCCATGAAGGCCGGCTCGAAGCCGTGCGCGAGTATCTGCAGGCGATGGCGGACGAGCATAAGCTCCCGACGAAGATCATCGCGAGCACCGACCGCCGCGCCATGCTCGACGGCGCGGATTTCGTGCTGACCTCGATCTCGGCGGGCGGCGGCTCCTATTTCGGCGAGCCGTATAAGAGCGAGGTGATGATCCCGCGCAAATACGGCATCATCCAGAGCGTGGCGGACAGCTATTCCGTCGGCTCCACCTTCCGCTTCCTGCGCACCGCGCCGGTGCAGCTGGCGATCTGTCACGATATGGAGCAGCTTTGCCCCGATGCGTGGCTTCTCAACCAGACCAACCCCATGGCCGCGCTGACGACCGTGCACACCCTCGGCAGCCGCATCAAGAACGTCGGCCTGTGTCACGGCGTCGTCAATACCGCGCAGGAAGTCGGCGTGGCGCTCGGAAAGACCTACGACGAGATCGCCTATAAGGTGGCCGGCCTCAACCATTTCGCGTGGTTCCTCGAAATGAAGGACAAGAAGACGGGTGAGGATCTCTATCCTGTGCTCGAAGCCAACCTGAAAAAGACCGACGATCCGACGATCGCGGCCTTCCTCGAACGCGAGGCCGTGCGCGTCTCGCTCTACCGCGAGTTCGGTTATTTCCCGACCGAGAGCACGCCGCACGACTCCGAATACGTGCCCTATTACCGCCGCTCGCCGGAGATCCTCGAGCAGTATCATCTGAAAGAGCGCGAGCCCTCGGACAAAGCCTATGTCCGCCGCCTGTGGCAGCAGGACGAGGCGAGAAATCCGGTGCTCGGGCCGCTGGAGCAGTCCCTTGAGTACAATATCCCCATCATGGAGGCCATGGTCACCGACAAGCCCTTCCGCTTCAACGGAAACGTCGTCAATCACGGCTACATCACCTCCTTCCCGGACAATGTCTGCGTCGAGGTGCCGTGCATGGCGGACAAGCACGGCGTCAATCCGACCTTTATCGGCGAGCTTCCGCATCAGCTTGCGGGTCTCGACCGCTGGCATATCGCGCCGATCCAGCTCATGGTCGAAGCCGTGCTCGAGCAGGACAGACAGAAGGCCTTCTGGGCGGTCGCGGAGGATATCAACGTCGCCGCGCATCTGACCCTGCCGCAGATCCACAGCATGTTCGACGAGCTGTGGGAGGCCGAGGGCGATCTGCTCGCGTACTTCCGCAATGGCAAGGTCGTCGAGCGCTGCTACGTCGATTGAGAAAAAAGTACTATAGTATAACAGGGCCGGGGCAGAAGCCCCGGCTTTGTTTTTTGTCCGCGGTGGGAAATGTCTGAACGAAAATGTCTGAGATCGCCTCATCTCAACGAAGCGTTGTTTGACAATTCGGTGTAAATCTGTTATTTTTATGATGTCGGCGGGGGAAGACACCCATAAGAAAAAACGAAAGCCGAAGATTCCGCGTCCGGACAAAGGGGGAGATACCCATGGAAAAAAACGTGATTGTCGTGGACGAACAAGGCAAACAAATCGGCGTCACCTGGCCGAAACGGGCGAGGGGACTAGTGAAAAAAGGCAGGGCACGCTATGTGGATGCATGCACGATCTGCCTTGCGTGTCCGCCGGATGAAGATTTGGAGGACATTCAAATGAACGAAAATATCATAAATATCCCGGAAGAAGAATTCGAGCAGACGAAGGAAGCGGCACAGGAGACTTTTGAAGAAACAATCACACCGGAATATATTTTGGAGTCAGTCGCAGAGATCATCAGAAGACAAAAGTATATTCAGTCAGTGATTGCACAGCTTGAGAATCTTGGGCCGGAGGCCGCCATTGCGCTTAGTCAGATCGTTGAAAAACATGAAACGACCAACCAGAAGCTGATCGAGTTCTATCAGGAAGCCTATCAGAAGATGGTTACGCCGCCGGATATGACGCAGATTCCGGATATCGCCAAAAACGATTATAAACGGGATATGTCCAAACTGCTGATCGAGGAGATCAAAAAAGCGGAGGATGCAGACACAAAGAATGCGCTTTCGTCCGCGCTGCGCGATCTGTTCGTCGGCTGGTAAAAACAGTACCGGAACCGCCCGGAGGGAAATCCCCTCCGGGCGATTTTTCTATCCTGCTTCTTGCGCGTTTTTCGGAAATGCGCTATACTATACTCAAAAAATACTATGGGAGGCAAGTATGGCGAAGCTTACGAAGGAAGGCATCCTTTCGCATATCGCGCATCCGCAGGAGCATTACGATGTGATCGTGCTCGGCGGCGGGCCCGCCGGGATCGGCGCTGCACTTGCGGCGGCGATGTGCGGGGCGAAGACCTGCATACTGGAAGAAAAAGCGTTTTTCGGCGGCGTGGCCGCCGTATCCGGCTGGATGCCGATGAACCGCGTGCTGCTTGACGGCGGCATGCGCGGCGGCGTGTTCACGCCCTTTGTCGAAAAGCTGCGCGCCTACGGCGCGGGCGCGACCAGACAGGGCAAGACGAGCTGGGTCGACGGCGACGGCCTGCACATCCACCCCGACTATCTGCGCTACGGCATGATCGAGCTGTTTGAGGAGATGGGCGTAGCCTACCGCCTGCACAGCGCGGGTACGAGCGCGATCATGGACGGGAACCGCATCATCGGCGTCAACTGCGACGGCAAATACGGCCACGCGGCGTTTTACGGCGACGCGGTAGTCGACGCGTCCGGCGACGGCGACGTCGCCGCGGCCGCGGGCGCGACCGTGATGATGGGCCGCGACGGCGACGGCGCGTTCATGCCCGTCACGCTCGGCTTCGTGATCTCGAACGTCGATTACGACCGCTTCTACGACTACCTCGGCCCGGAGGCCGTTTCCCCGAAGTTCATGGAGCTGATGCGCCGAAAGGAGCAGGAGGGCTATGCCGTTTCCGGCTTCTACGCCTTCGATAAAACGACGGTGCCGGGCGTCGTGTCCGTCAACAATTCCGGGCAGAACGGCCTCGGTGTCATCAACGCACTCGACCTCGACGATCTCAACGTCGCCGAACGCGCGGGTCTGCAGGTGGCGATGGATTTCATCAGGATCGTGCACGAGGAGAAGGTCCCGGGCCTCGAAGCCTGCGAGCTCGTGCGCACCGGGCAGGCGCTCGGCGTGCGCGAAACGCGCCGCATTTTGGGCGATTACCTTTACGACATCTCGGACGCCCAGCAGGGCCGCACCTTCCCGGACGCGGTGCTGCGCCGCTACGGCACGGTGGACACCGGCGGGCTCGACGAGGACAAAAACTATCACGGCACCGTCCGAAACGGGCATGAATTTCCGTACCGCGCGCTGCTTCCCAAGGGCGTCGAGGGCATGCTGATCGCCGGACGCTGCGCTTCGCAGACGCATCTGGGCGCGACGACCTGCAAGAGCATGGGCAACATGATGGCGATGGGACAGGCCGCGGGCGTCGCCGCCGCGCTGGCGAGCGCGCAGGGCGTGACCCCGCGCGCGCTCGACGTGAAAAAGATCCAGGAAAAACTGCACGTGATGGGTGCGGAGAAATTCTAAGGAGGAAATATTATGTCAACCAATTCCGGCATTCAGGTCATTTACAGCGATAACCAGAGCCCCCCGCATCCGAATTATCTTTCAAACGTCGTCTACGCCAATCACGACGGGATCGACCTGCACCTCGACATCCTTACGCAGGCGCGAAAGGGCGACAAATCCCCGTGCCTTGTCTATGTGCAGGGCTCGGGCTGGGGGAAGCAGCTGACGCAGCTGTATCTTCCGAAAATGGTGCCCTTTGCCTTCGCGGGCTACGTCGTCGCCTGCGTCGAGTACCGCACGGCCGAGCAGGCGCCGTTCCCGGCGCAGATCCAGGACACGCGCGCGGCGATACGCTATCTGCGCAAAAACGCCGGGGAATACGGCATCGATCCCGAACATATCGCGCTGATGGGCGATTCCTCCGGCGGCCATACCGTGCTGATGGCCTCCATCGCAGACGGCTTCCTCGAGGACACGCCGGATTATCCCGAGTATTCGAACAAGGTCAACTGCGTCATCGATTATTACGCCCCGACCGACATGCTCGCGGGCGGCATGGAGAGCCGCTGGGAGAACATGCCCGAGGAGCGCAGAAAGAGCTTCGCGTTCCGCGGAGAGACGAAGGAAGAGATGTACGAGATGCTGCGAAAAGGCAATCCGCTCGCGTATATCTCCGAGGACAGGCCGCTTCCGCCGATCCTCATCATGCACGGCGACCGCGATCCGATGGTGCCGTTTTCGCAGAGCGTGATCCTGTATGAAAAGCTGCGCGAGACCGGGCACGAGGTCGAGTTTTACAAGATCGCGGGCGCGGGACACGGCGTAGGCTTCTGCATCGATCAGGTCTACAAGGTGTGCAAGGCGTTCCTGCGCGCCTATATCACGACGCCGTTCAAATAAAAGAAGCCGGAAAGAAAAGAGAAAAACAAAGAGGGTTTTGCTTGTATGCAAAACCCTTTTGTGCTACAATGGCGAAAG
>JAEEGL011429466.1_pt1 | contig 13343 bp, 5 predicted proteins | sample 9134231 | NCBI WGS metagenome assembly JAEEGL01 (sample SAMN16246548, study PRJNA631951) | gut metagenome | biome: gut microbiome; feature: rumen; material: fiber-attached | host: Bos | place: Iran: Karaj | collected 2018-10 | reverse complement strand
TGGTGTAGGCAAAGTCGGCGACAAAAAGTGCATTATTTCGCCATGGCCCGAAATCGGGGTTGTTAACGTAGTTAAGCAACTTGTCAACATCGGCCTCGGCTTCTTCGACCGAGGCACAGGGAATACGCCCCACTCCTAGTCTCAGTAACTCACCGGGAGGATTTGCTCCCGAGTTGTTGTCTAGAAAGCCGAAGAAGTCGTCACTAACGAAGCTGTTGTTCTCGTCGTTGCTCACTTTCGACTCGTAGGTTATGATATTGCAGGGGTTCTTTGCTAGCAGTTGGCGGTTGTCGTAGCTTCCAGATCCAAACATGAGTAGATATTTAAACTTGCCTAAAACGCTACGGTCGTAGAACATCTTGTTCATGAGTCTGATAGCCATAGGGTCTGGTGTGCCGCTCGAAAACTCGTTAAATATTTTCTGCTGGTCGAGCACGTGCACCACCATGTTGTCGTTGTCGCGATGCATTTGTGCCACGCGCTCGGCTTGTGGCAGCAGTGTCTCGTTGGTGACGATTACCATGTTGGGGACTTCCAAGCCGTGGATGTCTTGGTTCTCAACAACCTCATATCCTGCGATACTCTTCAAGTCCTTAGAGGGGTCAAAGGCGATGAATTGTGTGTAATCTACGCTATATAGAGGGGTGAATCCACTTACTCCATTTTTTTGGCTTATGGTGTAGTTCTTTGGTATCAATGGGTTATCAATATTCCATAATTGAGTTGATGAGTTGGCACCGTTGATGGCGATGATATCAGTCGATGACACATTGTCAAATCCCATGCGCAACTGGTTGCCTGAAGCGTTATTGAGGTTGTTGGTGTGGTAGTAGGTGATCATGCAGTAATCAAGTCTTGCCCAAATGTAGGGTGAATAAGCGTTGATGCTCATGGTCACTTCTCCTGTTCCAGGAATGGTAGTACCGTTTCCTTTTTTAAAAGTTGCCACAGGCTGGCTGGTGTTGTAGAACACGTATTCAGAAGATGCACTATAAATCTTTGATTCCTGAAGGTCTAGCTCAATGTTCTCGCCATTGAGTTTTAATGCCAAGTAAGAGACGTTTTTGCTCTTGACGGCAACTCGGGGGTTGATGATTATTGTTGAGTCGCCACATAGCTTGGGGAGTGTGTAGGGAATGGTTATTGTGCCGTTAGTCATTAGTTCACCTAGGAACTCCTTGCCAGATTGTGACATTGATGTCTCTTCTGTCTCGTGGTGGAAATAGTCGAGGCTTGTGTTCCTGACTTTTGAGCCAGTAATGCCGTAAGTTATTGTTTGAGGCTGGAGAGGTGTGTCTTCTATCTCGCCAATGAAGTAATAGCCCATTGTTGAGCAGGTGTTCGCTTTTTGTGTGAAATGTGGAATAGCTTCTGACGTGTTCATGGTGTATTCTACAGGTCCACAGGCATAGAAGCATAACTTGTTGCCATATATCTTGCTAGGCACTTGCTTAAGGTCGTCAACTGCGTAGCCATCGAGCACCTCGCTCAAAGGGTGCCCACCAGTGCCAAAAATGCCTACTTTTTGCGGGTTGCTAAAGCCCATCAAATTCAACTCTGAGAATGTGATTTGGTACATTCCATCTTCGGGGATGGCAATTTTCACCCATCTGCCTTTACTGAGTTTTGATGTTGTTGCATAATTCTTGAGAGGAAATGCCGAAACTGTGCCAAAGCCTACAATAGAGAGGGCAATGACACATAAAATGCTGAATAAAAATTGTTTATTCATGATGATATGCTATATATGTATGTTCGTTCGTTAATTACATTATATATATTAACGCGGAATATAGATATTTATTGTAGTTGTGATTTATAGATTTGCAGCTTAGTTGGCTTTGAGATAGTTAAAAAGCATTTCACACCATTCAGGCGTGAAATGCTTTTCCTATAACTCCTCGCGATGAGGCTTGAATTATTGGTCGTTGCTACGGTATGGATCGATGATTATTAGGCGTCCTATTTCGGTACCTCCATAGCTGTTGTTGCCTTTGTAGGTGCCATAGAACTTATAGACGCCTGCTGACAGTCGATTGCCAAATCTGTCGATAAGGTTCCAGGTGTAGGGGAAGTTAGATGTGGTTGTGCTCCACACGAGGTTGCCCACATTGTCAAGAACCTTGATGGTGACTTCGGGAGTTGGTGACAGCGCTGTGCTCACGTTGAATGTAGCCTCAGTCATTGCAGGTTCCTCGTCGATGGTGAGGCTGAGGTGAGAGTCGTTGCCCACGAGGAATGAGATGGTCTCGGTGGCTTTGTTTCCTGCGGCGTCATAGACGGTGAATTGCAGCGTGTGGCGGCCTTCTTGTAAATCCATTGGGAACTCAATAGATAGAGCTTTGCCCTCGTCTTGGAGAGTGGTGTGGTTCTGGATGAATGGGTAGGTCGTCTTGCCACCGTCGAGCATCAGGCTCATAGTGTTACCTACAGCCATCGCCTGGTTGTTGAATGAGTAGTCGTCGCTAGCACGAATGTAGAGAGTGCTTCCCGAGGGAATCAGGGCTCCATTAGAGAAACTTTGCTCGTCGTTAAAGTAAATGGCCTCGATCACTGGAGGCATGATGTCATGCACTGTGAGTGGATCATTGTCATTGTAGGAATTTAATTGAAGCATGTCGAATGAGCCATTAACCATATCTTCGCTGTCGTCTTGGTGTGCATATACCTTAACCGAGCCAAATGAGCCAGTCGAGAGGATGAATCGAGGAATAACAGCCTTAGCGGTGAACACTCCGTTCTCGACGCGTCCGTTGACACTTGTGAGCTGGTTTTGTGGGAAGAATATCTCACGTGTTATATCTACGCGGTTTACACGCTGAGTATTGTCTCTTTCTTTCCTCTTGTAGTCGTAAATAGAGAGTGTGGCGTCGCCATTGAAATTAGTGTTGACAGTAGTTCCGTCGGTGTTATATACCTTGGCCTCAACAGTTACCTCTTGCATTGCTCCCGAGTTGATTGCAGCAGTGCCTACATCGGTTCCGTTGATTTTGGTGATTTTGAAGAATGGTTTAGGATAGTTAATCTTCATGGCTGGGTCACCCAATAGCAGGAACGACATTTTATTCCAGTTGGGTTTATTAGTTCCAAACGACTGCTTGCAGAGCATATAAGCCTCGCCAATTGTGGGCATGTAGCCCTTTATGCCGTAACAGAACATAGCTCTAACGAAGGCCTGATTGAGGGCATCGTTATCGGTGGCATAAACCGAGCGTGCAGAAGTGACTATTGCTATGGCGCCACCTCCAGGCTTGTGGAACATGATTTCAACTAGTCCTCGCTGGTTGCAGTCGTAGCGTGCCACATCACAGCATGCCGTGGTGAGGATAGGGAGATGAGGATATTCCACATTGTTTGATTGGTTGGTTGTCCATAGTTGCACTGCTTTGGTGAGATAGTTTGGATTACCGTGTCCCACGTAGGTCATGAAGTATTGTCCATCGGTAAGTTTGGAGATTAGCTCTTTGCGTGCATCAAAGGCGAATCCCGATACGGGGTCGTTGGGGAACTGGTGTATATAGACTTTGTTGTTCATCAGACCAGTGGCAAGCGAATCAACAATGATGTTGTTGATGCCCTCGGTTTGGAAGTCATGAAGTCCATTGTCATAGTCATCGGCAACAAGAACGACATTGTTTCGCCATGAACCGAAGTCTGGGTTATTGACGTAGTCTAGAAGTTTATCCACATCGCTTTCGGCTTCTTGGATTGAGACGCTGGGAATGCGTCCTACACCAAGCCTGAGATAGTCCTTGGCGAGCTCTGTTCCCGAGTTGTCGTCGAGAATACCAAAGAAGTCGTCGGTAACGTAGCTGTACTCCTCGTCGTTGCTGACGGTGGCCTCATAGGTGAGGATAGTGCATTCGCGCTTGGCGTGCAGTTGACGGTTGTCGTAGTTGCCAGCGCCAAACATTAGCAGGTGTTTGTATTTGTTCTTGTTACGGTCATAGAACATCTTGCTCATCAAGCGGATGCCCATTGCATCGGGGGTGCCGCTTGAGAACTCGTTGAATATCTTCTGCTGGTCAAGCACGTGTACTACCATGTTATCGTTGTCGCGGTGCATCTGTGCAATGCGTTCAGCTTGCGGCAGCAATTCCTCGCAGGTGACGATTATCATGTTGGGACTTGGGAGACCGTGGATATTCTGGTTCTCAATTTCGGTATAGTTGCTGATTGATTTAAGCTCTTCGGCTGGGTTGAAGGCTATGTACTGCCCCAAATTGGCATTGATGTTTGGAGCAAAGCCCATTACACCAGTGGTATCGGTGCTCAGCACGCAATTGGTGGGCAAGTAGGGGTTGTCGATGTTCCAGAGTTGATAGTTGTTACCTGTTTCGGCAAATGTGATGAGATCTTGTTTAGTGGGTTTCTGGAAGCCCATGCGCAGCTGGTTGTCGGTAGCGCCAACAAGGCTGTTATTGTGATAGTAAGTGACTATCACATAGTCGAGCCAAGCACTGGTTACATCGCCTGTTTCGCTGCTGATTCTCACGTTGATGCTGCCGTTAGAAGGCACTGTTTCGCCTTCAGCGGGCACGAAGGCCACATAGGGCGAAGCATAGTTATAGTAAACGAAGCTGTTGGCCGGAGCATAAATTTTGGCGGCGATGTTTTGGAAGTTTAAGCTGTTGCCGTTGAGCTTGCCGTAGATGTAGGAAGCTGCTGTGACCTTGGCGCCAGCGCAGATGTTCACCACTACTGTTGTGTCGTTGCACAGAGTGGGGATAGAGTAGGGCACGTCGATCATGCCACCCACCATGACTTCTCCAAGCATCTCTTTTCCTGACTCCCCTGGTGAGATTAGGTCTTGCTCATGGTGCCAGTAGTCAAGGCTTTGAGCTCTAACAACAGGAGTGGCAACAGTAGTGCTGTTGACATCGTTGATTAGCAAGGGGGCTTCATTGTCATTATCTGTAACAAAGTAATAGCCTTTAGTAGAGTAACTATTAAACTCCCTTGTGTAGTGTGGAGTGCCTGTGGGTGTAGCGAGTGTGAATTTTACCGCTCCACATCCATAGAAGCAGATTTTGTTGTCATAGAGCTTGATAGGCACCTGTTGCATGTCATCGATTTGCGAGCCATCTAGTACTTCATTTATGGGGTATCCTCCCATACCATAGATTCTCACATTCCCGGGATTGCTGAATCCCATTTGCGCTAGTTCGTCGAAAGTGAGCTGATAGATGCCACTCTCGGGGATCTCGATTTTCACCCATCGTCCATTTGCCAGCTTTGAGGTGTAAGTGTAGCTAGACGACGAGAACGCCTGTGAACTTATCGTTGTGGCCGCAACGATAGTCATCAGGCTCATGATTTTGAATAAAAACTTCTTATGCATAGTAGTTTAATAATTTGATTTCGTGCTATATATGTAGTTTTTAATATTATTTCACTCTAATTGTGAGTTTGTGGTTCCCATTGATGGCGGCGTGCAGAGTGTCGCCAATTGTTAGTTCTATATCGCTGCTGTCAAGTTCCACGACTATCATGTCGCCCATTTTCAGCGTGAAATATGTGCTCAACTGCGATATAAGCTGCCTGAAGTCAATGCTTTGGCCATCAAGGCAGCCTTGTGTTACCTGCTCGCCGTTGCGTTCTATTGTCACCTCGCTGATGTTGATGCTCGCGGGGTCGGCGATGGCGGTGAAATCTCCCAAAAGCAGTGCGCCGTCGAAACTGTGTGCTAGTGCCGAAGTCGCCTCAAATGGCTGTTCCATCGCTATGCCTCGTGCTGTTACCTTGATGGCTGGCGCCACTGCGAGGCAGTAGCGGTGTGCAAATCGTGGCGCGATGTGCTTGCCAAGTCGGTCGATGTGCAGCACGATGGCTGGTGTACCAGTAAAACTCTGTGCAAAGTGAGGCACAAAAAACGGTTTGTTACTTTTGATAATTGCCGAGTCGGCCATCAAGTAAACCTGTTTGGGCAGCTCTCTGCCTATGCCTATTATCTTCACTTTGTGATATTTTTGTTATTGACATTCGCTTCAATGTTGTTATACATCAGAGCGAGGTCCGAATAAATCGATGTGTTCTGCAGAACCACATTCCGCGGCACCTTGATGCGGAACGGGGTGAAGTTCCATATTGCCTTTATATTGTTTTCGACGAGAGTGTCGGCAACATTTTGTGCATTCTCAAAAGGCACAGCTACGATGGCTATCGCTACTCCGCTGCTGTGCTGCCGTGATGGCAGTTCAGTAAGGTCGTAGATAGGGATGTTGCCAACTTTTGACCCAATTATGTCTTGGTTAATGTCGAAGGCTGCCACGATGTTCAGCCCATACTGCATCAGCCCTAGGTCACGCATCAGAGCGCTGCCCAAAGAGCCAGCACCAATGAGGAAGGCATTGTGGCGGTGCTTGAAACCCAGGAACTCTGTCAGGGCCTTTGTGAGCGGGTGCACCTCATATCCTATGCGTGTCTTGCCCTTTATGTTGAGGAACGACAGGTCTTTGGCAATCTGCGACGCGTCAACGTTGAGGCGCTTGGCAATCTGCGTTGAGGAGACATATTCCTCGTGCTTGCTGTCGAGCATCTTCAAGAATGCCAAATACCACGGCAGCCTCCTGAGAGTAGGCTCTGGAAGCATAGCTCGGTTGATATGTCGTTCACTGTCGCTCATTTTTAGTTCATATTATAGTTCACAGCTCACAGTTTTCACTTTCAAATTACCACTTATAATTACCGCTTAACTGGTAATAGCCAGTTTCTTTGTCTTGGTACTCTCTTGGTGGCCGTCGTTGCTGATTGTTGCCTTGTAGAGGTAGATGCCACGGGCGAGACGGGTGCCGCTGTAGTCGCTCAAGTCCCACGTGATTGGGAATGCGGCAAACATTGAACTACGGCCGCTCTGTGTGGTGCTCCACACTCGTTGCCCCATGAGGTTGAACACCTCGATTGTGATGGTCACCGTTGCCTCGGGGCGGTTGTGCGTTATAAGGAATGTGGTTGAGGTCGAAGCAGGGTTGGGGAAGGCCTTTATCTCGTCAATTTCAGGTTTTAGGCCGCTCATCACGTTAAAGGTAATGGTTTTTTCGCTTGAGTTGTTAAATACGTCCCATACCTTGAGTTTGAGGGTGTGATGTCCATTGCTCAGGTCAGAGAGGGCGTAGTTAATTGTTCCTGCCGAACCATTATCGGCCTCCACAGCTGTGTAGTAGCTGCTCACATCGCTGAATGTGGTGATGCCGTCGAGTGTGAGTGTCATGTTATGCCCAATTCCTGCGTTTGAGAAGTTGATGCCGCTCTCATCGCTCACACTGGCGATGAACAGTGGCGACTCGTTCACGTTGTCACCGTCTCTGAAGTTAGTGCTGTTCAAGCCCATATAGCTTATATCGGGGCCTATAGTGTCGGCTACTACCGTCTCGTCGTAGCCGTAGATGTAAAAGTCGTCGCATGAGCCAGCCGCCTCTTTTTTGTTCTCGCTGTCGTAGGCATAGAGGCTCACAAGCGATGGGCGGTAGTTGTCGTAGTTCACTGTCACCTCGCTTGGGATGGTGATGTTGAATGTGAATTCGCCATTTTTCACGCGGTTCACGTTAAGAGCGAGTTTGTTTTGTCGCTCCTCATAGGTGTGCACACGGTCGTTGTTGTCGATAAACGACACCGACTTCTCGCAGTCGAATAGTGTGCTCTCGATGAGGCCGTTGAAGTTGGTCTGTTTCTGACCAGCGAGGTTCTCTATGTGGCCAGTGATGGCCATTGTTTGGCGTGCTTTAAATACAGGCATATTATTGGGGTCAACGTCATTGCCGTTGATTTTATCGATTACTGCTTTGAGCTGTGGCATAGCTGGGCGCATGGCGGGGTCGCCATAGAGGTGATAGCGCAACGAGTTGTCTCGGCCAGTGTTGGTGTTGTTCTTGGCATAGGTGAGCAGGTCGCCAAGGCGCATCACCTGACCATTGTTGTCGCGCTTATACATCTTGGTGGCAGCAGTGATGTTGAGGTAGCGGTTGTTGTCCATATACACCAGTCGTGGAGGGCATATCATGGCCACGCATCCGCCGTTGGGGTTGAAGAACACGTTCTCGCCTCCCGAGGGGTTGGTGCCGTCGTGTCGTGAGAACTCACAGGTTGCAGCAAAGAGGATAGGCTGGTGGCTGTAGAACAGGTTGTTCTCGATGTCGCTGGTCACCAGCAGGCCGTCGCCGGTCCATCCCGAGGGTCCGCCATGTCCTGAATAGTTCCACCACAGAGTGCCCTCGGTGAGTGTTTTGTACATCTTTTTGCGCGCATCGGGGAACTTGGAGCCCGAGCCGTCGCTCTTTTCCTCAAAGTTGTCGAGGAACACGCGGTTGAAGTTGACGTACTCACCGCCGTTAGCCATTACAGTTTCCACCACGTCCTCGCCGTGCTGCCAGTGGCTGCTGTTGTCTTCATTGTCGGCCACGTTGAGCATAGTGTTTTTCCATGTGCCATAGTCGGCCAGAGTGGCATATTTAACTATTTTGTTCACTGCGATGCTGGCACTAGTGGTGCTGCGTGCAGGTATGCGACCCACGGCAATCATCATCTTGGCGCTTGAGAGGCCGATGGATGAGTCGTCTTGCAGCAGTCCGAAATAGTCATCGCTGGTAAAAGACTTCATCTCATTGCAGCTGAAGGGGTTGGACTTGTCGTCCTCGTCTTCACTCTCCCATACCAGCAGCATGGGGTAGGTGAGCGACTTGGCGGCGTTAGAGATGCGGCGATTGTCGCAGAAGCCGTTGCCCATGAGCAGCAGATATCCAAAATGATGACCTTTGTCATCGAGGCCTCGGTCATAGAAATATTTACATAACAGACGATAGGCTGCAGCATCAGGGGTACCGCTCGAGAACTCGTTAAATACCTTGTTGTGGTCTAGTACCATCACGCGCATGCTGTCCATCTCCTCGTGCATGTCTGCTATCTGCTGTGCCTGTGGCAGAAATTCACTTGGGGCAAGTATTATCATGTCGGGGATAGGACTGCCGTGGATGCTCTGGTTCTCTACTGTTTCCACAAAGGATGGCGAGGGGAAGGTGCCATTGTCGTTGAAGGCTATAAAGTCGCGGCGTATGTTGTTCTCGAGGCCGAAACGTGCCTTGTTGCCATCAACCACTAGATTTATCTCCACTGGAGCTTCTTTCTTGGAGAGGTCCCACACGTGGGTGCTGCTGCTCGCGCCGCTGATTTCATATTGAGTTGGTTTCATGTTTCGCAGTCCAAAGGTGAGACTGCTCTTGCCACCCATGTCAAGCGCGCGCTTGTAGTTGACGGTTATGAAGTCGAGGCGGGCGAGATTCACCGTTCCGCCAGGGCTATAAGTCACGGTGTAGGTTAGGTCCTTAGTGCCGCTGAGCTCAAATGACTTGGTTGTTGTCAGGGCATTGTAGTGGTAATGGCTTGGGTCGTCCTTGTTGACGGCGGCTATACTGTGGATGCCGTCGAGGTTGTTACCGTTGTATTTAAACGACACGTTGCTGCCTGCATTTAGTGTCTTGGTGGCAAAGCGCGTGAGCACTTGCACTGTGGAACCGTCAACGAGGCCATCGAGGGTGAATTTAAACGATTGTGAGTTGCTGCTTGTGAAATCTTCGCCTAGCAGCACTCGTCCAGTCTCGCCAGGGTTTATGAGTTCTTGCTCATGAAACATGCGCTCAGTGAATGTGTTCACCACTTCGCCATCAGGAGTTATGTTCATCTTGGTGGGGGTGAGTTCCTGGAAACGACTGTCGTCGGTAATGAAGTAGTAGCCCTGAGTGGCATAGGGGTGCTGACGTTGCTTGTAGTAGCCATAGAAGGAGTTCCATTTCCACGACAGGGGACCACGTGCATAAAAGAGGATGCGGTCACCGCTGCGGAGCACTGGCACTTGGGGCAGGTCGTCAAGGAAATTTTGTGCGCTCAGCGTGTCGCTCAGTTGCTCGCCGCCGTAGCCGAACACCCTCACGCGGCTGATGTCGTTGAAGCCCCATTTGCTGGCGTCGCTGGCGGTAATCTGATAGATGCCGCTTTCGCTCACTGCCACTTTTATCCATTTGCCTGTAGCAAGCTTCGACGTGTCGGCATAGTGCGTTATGTCAAAGCCATAGGCGCTCTGCCACACGACCAGCAGCAGTAGCACTGCGACCGCACGGGTGAAAGATTTCAGTATTTTATGATAGTATTTTGTCATCTGAATTCTGATTTATTTCGTTCACAAAAGGGCATAATATCCCCCTTATTAGAAAATAACGCATCAGGCACAAGATTATTGCATTTACACTACACCTTAAATTATGGGAGCCCTAAAAAACAATCCATAATGAAGAGAAGGAATAGGCTTTTTTCTTCATTTTTTTGATGTTGCTTGTGTTGCGCTTGGGAGATAATTTTGCGCGAAAAACACAACAATTTCAACATAAAATAATAACATTGAAAACAGATCTTAAAAGCCTATGAAAAACCTAACAAAAAAACTAAGAATAGTGTCCCGTGGTGTGGTGGAACTACGTAATGGCGAGAGTGCTATGGTGGGTGAAGGAGTGGAGTTGGTGAACATGCGTGAGCGCGAAGAGGCGCTAGAAGTGGTGGGCGAGCCAGAGTCCATCGGTCAACTCAACTCTGGCGACAAGGTGCTGCTCGTTGATGAAGACCGCACACTGGTGCTTCGAGGCAACAATGTGATGTGGGGTTCATCGACGGTGGTGTCGCCGGCGGGGACGGTGTTAGGCGCCCACAGGGTAGGCCCGCTGCTGGTGGTCGTGACTGATGAGGGCAAAGTGATGATGCACCGCACCGCCTTAGGCTATGAGGTGCTCGACCCCATGGACGCTATTCCCCAGATTCACATTTCTGCTGCCGAAGTCACCACGATGACGACGCAAGTCGCCGCCTATGATTTTGCTAGTCCCTACACCACGTGGCAGGTGCCGTTGAGCAGTGCCGACCTCGAGTCGCTGACCAAGATAATGCGCTCTGCAGAGATCACGCTGCAGAGCCAGGCGACGTCGCAAGGCCGCTTCACCGGTGTGCTGCTTGCACGCTATGCCGTGCGGTTGTGGGACGACAGCTATTTGTGGATGAGCCAACCAGTTATGATTGGTCACGGTATCATAAACAATTCCTATCGCACTACCGCAACCGTTACCACTAGCGGAAACTCTTTCACCGGAATTGAATCGTGCATCATGAGCATGAATAGCTATCGCTTGGGAATAACAATGACAAGTGGCATTGCCAGTGAGTGGCGGCACTTGGTCAAGGCGATAGATGTGCTTGTTTCGCCTGTGTCGAGTTTGGTGGATCTCAGTGCTGGGCTGGACTACCGTTGCGTAATAACGACATCAAGTGGCACACGGCGCTACCTGCTAGAATTTGGTCCCAAACCCCGAGCGGCGACTGCGATGTTGCAAACTGTGCTCAGTGGCGACTGGCGCGTGGTGGCCTCGACCACGGTGCTCGGCGGAAGCGGTTTTGTGGCAGTAAACACTGCCATGGCGTCGCAGCAGGCTATCGCGGGGCTGCGGTGCGACGTGGTGACCTCGCAGGTGCTCGGAGCGCCGCGTGTGAGCCGTGGGCAGTGTGCACAAGTGATGAAGAACTGCTCGCGTGAGGCGGTGTCGCACGTGTCGATGGAGCACAACGGTCGATTGTTTGAGGCACCCATGGCATTTTTTGTGACAAATCCCTGGCGAGCGCTTCCTTGGCTTGATGGGTCTCCTACAACCAGTACCACCACTGCAAAGGTGAAAGTAACGCTGAGCACCAACGATGGCGAAGTGGTGATTACAAGTCAAGAGACGTGCCGCTGCAGCGCTGCAAGTCTCAATCCCATGATTTCGTTTCCCGACGCGCGTGCTACCCACATCGCTATTGCAGTGGGCAACAAAAAGTGGGAGGGTGACTTGGCACCGATTGACGGCACGGGCATGGCGGCATATATAAATCCGTCACTCAATAGCAATGTGATGACTACAGGCACGATCTCAGGGCAAGGTAGCTCATCGGTGACGCTACCATCGCAGGGTACAATAGTGGTGAGCGCTGTGGGCAACCCACTGGTGACGCAGTGGCGTGCCGAGGTGAGCGGATGTCGCATTTTGGCGCTTGGTGCAGCGTGCCGCCCCATCTACTCGGGAGGATTTGGCCGTTATCCCATCTATGTTTTCACAACACAGGGCATCATGGCGCTGCCGCAGAGCTCTAATGGCACATGGTGCGAGCCGCGGCTCATCACCGAGGTGGTGCTCGCCTATGGCGCAAGACCTGTGGCGGGTGGAGATGCGTTGTGGTTTGTGTCGCAGCACGGTATTTTGTGCCGGCTCTCGGGGAGCACCGTTAAGCGTATGCTCCACGAGGTGAATCCAGAAACTCAATTGGCGTGGAACGATTGTAAGCGTGAACTGTGGTTGGCTGCAAGCGATGGGGGAGTGCAGGTGCTTATGCCGTCGGGGCGCACATATAGTCGTGACATAGTAATAGGAAGCCTATACAGCGATTCCACACATGCGCTGGCGGTGACTAGCGCTGGCAATCTCGTCAATCTGTCTCACGAAGTGCCAGCAGTGAAAAATGTGTTGTTTTTGTCCCATCCCTTTGAAATCGACGTCACAAAACGGCTCAAAAGGATATCTTGGAACATCTTTTCTGTGCCAACTGAATCGACTTCGTCGCTGGCGCTGACACTTCGTGGAGAGAGGGGCGCAAGTTGTCATGGTTACATCATCAGCCAGGTGAGGGCTAACGGCATAGTTGCTGCGCCACTTTCACGGCCCATAATCGCGCCGCCCACCCGCACATTAAGGATTGAGGTGGAAGCGACAATCGCCACAGGAACCTTGCTGCTGCCTACTGTAATAGATTTTCGCTCGCAATCTCGCTAGTTTTGTCGCTTCGCTAGTTTTCCTTTTTGGATAAAACAGAAAAGACTGACTCGATTGAGCCAGTCTTTTCGTGATTATTGGGGGTTAATATCATTGAGCAGGTTTGCTGTGCGAGAAGTAGATACCTCCGCAAAGCTCAATCTTGCCATTGTAGGTCTTTTTGTAACCAATGATAGTAAGATTGTCTTCAATCTCAATGCCTGCAGTTTCGAGCCAGTTCTTGCGATTGTCGCCTGTGGCGCCCCAGCCTGGGTAGCAGCCATATACATAGACATCGGCATCGTCGTCGCTCAAAGTAAGGTTGCCATAGGTTGGATTGTCAACATCGGTAATCTGACCGGTTAAGCGATAGTAAACATCTTCGCTGTCGGGCTTGGTAAGGAAGTCAGCAATACTGATGTCGGTCACTGGGATGTGACTCTCATACTGTGCACCAGTCATTTGTGGGCTGCCATTGTAAGAGCCGCGCTTGCCAACTAATGTTACGATGTCGCCTTCTTTAAGACC
>JAEEGL010100002.1_pt1 | contig 13343 bp, 11 predicted proteins | sample 9134231 | NCBI WGS metagenome assembly JAEEGL01 (sample SAMN16246548, study PRJNA631951) | gut metagenome | biome: gut microbiome; feature: rumen; material: fiber-attached | host: Bos | place: Iran: Karaj | collected 2018-10 | reverse complement strand
TCTGTCTGCATCAAAGTTTTCAGCCTTGAACATTGGTATAAAATCCTTATATCCAAAGTCCTTCTGTGGACCGTAGGTCTCTACGTGATGCTTAAACTCTCGATTGTTCTTGTTGTACATGTTTCTGGAATACCACTCATTGCCAAATCCCGGCACACTGTAGATTCCATAGTGAATGAAAATACCAAATTTTGCCCCTTTAAACCAGGCCGGAGTCTCATGCCTTGATAAAGACTCCCAATCTGCACTGTAAACCCCTTTTTCGACCACTTCGTCGATTTGAACTAAATACTCTTCCCTTGTCATAACTTACTCCTTTTTATAGTCTAAAAAAGTCTGTTCCTGCGCTATCTTAAAGCATTCAAATTGCACATGAACAGGCTTAAAACCCACCAATTATTTTACCATACTCAAAACACATTATCCTTACCAGTTTTTGTCATTGCTTAAACACTATAAACTATGTTACATTCTAATTAGTGGAAATTATCAAAATATCGACAATGAAATGAGGTCTGTATGGAAACAAGTAAGATTCTAATAGAAGCCTTTGGATACCTTGGTTCCGCACTGGTACTGGTATCGTTCCTTATGGTATCAGTATTTAAACTGCGAGTTGTCAACTCCATAGGAAGTATCATTTTCACTATTTATGCATTCATAATCCACTCCTATCCGACTGCGATCATGAATGCCTGTCTTGTCATGATAAACATTTACTATCTTGTCAAAATGAGCCGCAAGACGGACAAAGAGTACGATTTTATAGTTACAGATCTAAATGACACACTTCTTAAATACACCATCGGAAAATACAGAGAAGATATTCAAAAATACTTTCCGGGCATTTCCATGGAATTTGCAGGCGCTAACTGCTCATATGTAGTATGCCACGAAGGAAAACCTGCAGGTATCATGATAGGAAAAAGACAGAACAACGAAGTAGAGATTCTGCTTGACTACTCTATACCTGAGTACAGAGATTTCTCAATTGGACAATTTCTGTTTTCAAAGCTTTCTTCAGAAGGTATAAAGTCACTCACTTACCGTGGCTCAGACGAATTCCATAAGGATTACCTGGCAAAGACCGGATTCGTGAACAAAGGTGGATATTACGAAAAAACCTTTTAATATAGCTTAAAAAGTTTGATTTATGTAAAAAAGACGGCAAAGAATATCGTGTGTTATTCTTTGCCGTGGTTTTTCTGATTTTACTGATTATTTGCGTTCTTCATCATATTTATTGTCTCAATATCATTGGCTGTAAGCTTGATATTGGACTCAAGCACCTTACCATCAGGAGTTGTAACCTTTACTGCGAAAACAGTACCTTCAGTTACTGCATTTGCACCAACTGCCTGCATGAAAGGTATTACCTTGGGATGATCCTGCTGAAATAACCCAAGCCTCTGCTGAAGCTGCATAAGCATCATTGGATTCATGTTCATATTGTTTGTTCCTTTCATATGTATTTCTAACTAACATTAGCACATGAACAATGTTAATGCAAAAATAGTTAAAATCCATAAGATAGTTAAAAAATAGTCAAACTTTTTTAGAAATATTCACTATATTTTTAATGAAACTTGAGCGAAATCAAATTTTTTTATTTTTTGTGGTATTAAAATGGTAGCGCTTACAAAAATTTAATATCTGATACATACAAGGAGGAAAATATTATGTACGGATTTGGCGATATGATACAGAAGCTCAAGGCTAATCCAAAAACCATCGTATTCCCGGAGGGATCAGACCCAAGAATTCTTGAGGCTGCTTCAAGACTTTTAGCAGGTAATTTCCTTAAGCCTATTCTTTTAGGTAACGAGGAAGAAATCAACAGATCTGCTGAAGACGCCGGTTATAACATCAGAGGCGCTAAGATCATCGATCCTGAGAACTACGACAAATTTGATGAAATGGTTGAGCAGTTTTGTGAACTTCGTAAGAGCAAGGGAATGACACCTGAGAAGGCAATCCCGATTCTTAAGCAGACCAACTACTTTGGAACAATGCTCGTAAAGATGGGGCTTGGTGACTGTCTCCTTGGAGGTGCTACATACTCTACAGCTGACACAGTTCGTCCTGCACTTCAGATCATTAAGACCAAGCCTGAGAACACTATCGTTTCTTCATGCTTCATTCTTGTTCGTCCTTCAGCAACAGGAGAGAACGAAGTTATCGCTATGGCAGACTGCGGTATCAATATCAATCCTAATGAAGATGAGCTTGTTGAGATCTGTGGAGAAACAGTTAACTGTGCTCAGAGATTTGGTGTTACACCTAAGGTTGCATTCCTTTCATTCTCAACTAAAGGATCAGCCAAGGACGATACAGTAACCAAGATGCAGAACGCTACCAAGAAGGCTCAGGCTAAGTATCCTGAGATTCCTATCGACGGAGAGTTGCAGTTTGATGCAGCCGTTTCCCCACGAGTAGCTAAGCAGAAGGCACCTGGATCACCTGTAGCAGGTCACGCTAACACTTTCATTTTCCCTGATATCAATGCAGGAAACCTTGGATATAAGATTGCTCAGCGTATGGGAAATTTTGAAGCTTACGGTCCTATTCTTCTTGGACTTAATGCTCCTATCAATGATCTTTCCCGTGGATGCAATGCTATTGAAGTATACTCAATGGCTATCATCACTGCATCACTTGCATGATAACTATGCCTTGATAAATCGGGGCTGGCTATAAACCTACTAACATCACATAATTAAAAAGAGCTAGCGCTACTTGAACAGTGTTAGCTCTTTTAATTTATTGATATCACGTGTTATGTCTTCTTTCGTGATTCTTGTAATATTCTGCCTTACTACGATACATAGCCTCATCGGCATCTTTTATGATCTCGTTTATATGTCTTGAATCCTCTGACCATTTAGCACCAACTGAAATCGAAATTTTCTTTGATTTCTGCTTAAATTTTTCAACCATAGATTCAAAAATGTCCTCATCTATATCGGGAACAATAGCTATAAACTCATCTCCACCAATCCTGTAAGTGCACTTTTTCTTGAATACCGAGGCAAAAGTATTTGCCGTTTCCTTAATGATCTCATCTCCGGCAGCATGTCCGTTTTCATCGTTGTAAACTTTAAGACCATTGATATCGGAGTAGCAGACTCCCACACTGGTAGACAGCTCTGATAAAAGTAAAAGCGCCTGATTTAATGCATATCTGTTACCAAGTCCCGTAAGGCCATCGTGACTTCCCATATACATCATCTCATCAGTAAGTGTCTTATTTCTCATCTCCGCTGCAATAAATATTGCAACTGCCTCCATTACATCTGCAATATTAAGCGACAGTTCATTTGAATAATTATCAGCGATCAGATAACCTATCTGCTCTTTCTTGTCCTTAAGACTTGCCACAACATAACGTGAAATCCTTCCGGCAAGGATCGCATTGTACATTTCCTCATTTTTCTCTGCCAAAGTAGCCGTGTCATTTACGACATATACGTTCTTTCCCTTTATCTGCTTTTCCCATATACTGAGTATGTCATATTTTTGAAAATCTTTTTTAACAGGCAGATTTGAAGTCGAAGCCGCGCTGAGCCATTCATGGAAATCAACAACATGGCCATCTTTCTCTTCAACCACATAAACGCGATCTGCTTGGATTGCCTGGCCAACAAGTCTCAGTGCCTTGCGTATCCCTTTTCCAAATTCGGCCGATGAGACGGCTGTAGCGCAGTCAATGATCAGTTTATTCGTGTTAAATGTCAGCTCCGTACTTTCTTCATTTTTCTTAACCGCAGTTACATCATGAATAATGAAAGCACAAAACCCCTTTTTAAAGACAGGAACAGCCCAAAATTCGAACCATTTATCGAAATTTGAGTTATATGTCCTCATTATAAAAGACTGCCTCAAAATGGCGGCCTGATAGCTATATTTTATCCAATCCTCATCCCTGTTGGATACCATCTTAAAAAAGGTACTTCCAACCAGTTCCGCCGGCGTTTTGCCAACCATCTGCCCATATTTTTCATTTGCAAACAGAAAAAGCATATCCTTAACAGTTCCAAAGGGATCTGTAAGAACTTTAAAAATACAGCATGCATCAGGTAAATCCTTCAGCATGTATAAAATATCACTCGCCGTAAAATCCTCTGTTGATGAATAGCCTATCTTTCCCTCATTACTAACATTATCCATATAGTCTCTCCGTTCCAGACAAAGCAAAACTGTTATAGGTGTTTTGGAAAAAACATTAAAAGCAATACCTTTAATTTTGATTATATATTATTATAAATATTTATGCACTAAATATTATACATCATGCCAATATTCTATAGCGTAGGCTCTCCAAGATATTCAGTAATCTTTTCCTTGTTGATATTTTCACCAATCACAATCAGAACAGCTCTGGTTTCACCGACCGATCCGGTCATTATTTCATCTCGAGTGGTATTTAATTCATAGAATTCTCCAGTATCTGCCTGAACTATCCCCTTTATCCTATGAACTCCTCTACAGTCCGGATCTGCAAATATTTCATCTGTTAGCTTCACTAGTCTGTCTTTATTCATCTTGAAATCAAAATAGAAAAATGTCTGATAATTATCTCCCTCAAGAACAGGCAATTTTATGTGCTCGCATCTGTTAACTCCACATTTAATAATCTCGCTAAAATCATGTGCATCGAGGCTGTCCCATTCTTTATCCACCAGCAATTTTTCGCTGAATTGCCTGTTGCATCCAAATTTTTCCATCAGACTGCTCATTCTGGTTTTTGCATCCTCAATTTCAGAGATTTTACAGTCCTGAGTACGGCTTAGTACTACTGCCCCTGCCTGCGCAATTTCCGACATTAACAGATACTGTGAAACTTCCGAAAGATCTTTTTCCAATTTGGGATTCACAATTGCTATTACATTTCCGACTTCATACCACCCATCGATAGGATCTTCATACAAAAGATCAAAAAACTCGTCCACATCGTATATTCCTGACGGCTCAATGATTACCCTTGTGTATCCCAACATTGCCATGGAAATAAGCTTAGTCTTTAATCTGCGTTTATGAGCCTGAGCTCCATCCCCACCTACGACCATTTCAAGATTGCAGCCAATATTCTCCAAATCCTTGATCAGAACCATATCAACATTTATGGCTCCAAAATCATTTTCAATTATGCATATCTTTTCGCCTTCCTCAACGAGCGCCTTGGCATAATACCTTAAGAATGTAGTCTTTCCGGATCCCAAAAATCCGGTTATTAAATCTAACTTTATCATTTTTTCCTCTCAAATCTTTACCAATAAATCATTTTATTTTCATATATTTGCTAACGCATTATGATAATATAATGTTATGAGTCCATGGAGGTACGCTATGAGAAAACAACTCTTTTCATTGCTAATATCTTCAATGCTTGTAATTAGCTGTACTGCTTGTGGCAGTTCGAACTCACCAGTTAATTCTAGCACTACTATTACCATAGCCGCTAGAGACGGTTCACATTTTGATGTAATAAATGCCGTAAAGGGGGATTTCGAAGCAGAACACAACTGCACTATCAATATAATACCGTTAAGTGCAAATGAGATCCATGATAAGTCAATTGAAGACGCGTCAAATCCAATTGGTGCTTACGACATAATCATGATAGATGATCCTCTAATGCCAGAATACATTGAAAAGAAAATACTCTGCAATCTCACTCAGCTTGGCTATACCGACGATGAGGATTTTGTTGAAAAATCCAAACTTCTCGGTAAGGATCCCTATCCTTTAGGTGCAACCTTCGCTGTTCCTTTCTCAGGAAACGTACAGCTGCTTTTTTACAATGAATCTGTCACCGGCCCTTCAATAGATCTTTCTAACTGGGAAAGTATTTATAAAATAGCAAGTGATCTTAATGATCAGGGCAAAAAAGGCTATGCAATACGAGGTCAGAGCGGAAATCCTATCGTATCCGACTTTTTGCCGATTCTATGGGCTTTTGGCGGAGATATCTTCAGCGAAAATAAAGTGGTTTTAGATAGCGAACAAAGTAGACAAGCACTCGAATTCTATTGCGATCTCTACAAAACCGGTGGAAATTACGAGAAAGATGACCTTGTAAAAGCTGTTTCTTCAGGAGAAGCTGCATTTGCTCTAGGTTGGCCATCCTGGTTTGTTTCCGGCACAGGATCTTCTGCCCAGATCGCTCAGATTCCGGGACAAAAGGACGCTTCTTCCAGTTTTCTTCCAACCGGAGAGATTGGTAATTGGCTCCTGGGAGTTACCAGAAATTCAGAGCATAAGGAGCTGGCCCTGGAAGCAGTAAAATATCTGACCAGCAAAGATGTTCAGGTTAAAGCTTTGGATTACGGTGGTATTCCCACCAGAAACAGCATTTTCCTTGATAGAGAAATTTTGGAAAAATATCCGTTCTTCGAAGCCATCTATTCAGGAACCAACAACTCAAGAGTTCGACCCAGAACTACAAAGTGGTCCCAGATAGAAGATGCTTTCGGCGCACAGCTGGTTAAATGCATTAATGGCGAGCAATCAGTTGATGATACAATCCTTGAATCCCAAAAAGCAATAGAAGAACTATGCAAGGAATAATATTTGAATTAAAAGCCTGACCGGTTTGTTGATCGGTCAGGCTTTTTTCTGTCTTCTAACTTAAGAATTTAATCTTTGTTTTTCTATTCAGTCTAAATCTTCAATCTCTTTTCTGAGATCAATTATTGATTTACCGGTTCTTGTTGCAATTCCTGCAAGGTCATCATACTCAAGCTTGCTTCTGTTTACATTAAATCCTGATGATTTCTTCACTCTTACTTCACCGTATGGAGTATCAATTTTGCTGATTTCCCTTGCAAGAACATATCTGTTACAAATATTCTCTCTTACTCCTATAGTTGTCGTATACAAAAAGATTTTGTGAAGGATTTTTTCCCTGTCTTCGACTTTGCACATACAATAGATTACTGATCCCGGCCGGTTCTTTTTCATATCAGCTGCTATTGTATAAACCTCGAGTGCACCTTCCTTCAGCAATCTTTCTGTTGCAAATCCAATCTCTTCAGGTGTCATGTCGTCAACATTACAGGATAGTTCTATAACCTGCTCTGTTTCTTCGTTAGAAGTACCAAGAAGAGCTCTTAAAGCATTTGCCTGAGGAAAATCTTTTTTACCCATACCATATCCGATTTTACCTACACGCATTACAGGCTGATTAGCAAAATCATCAGCAAAATACTTTATTAACGCAGCACCTGTAGGCGTAGTAAGTTCAGACTTTATCCTGTCGCTCTCATAAGTCGGAATTTCCCTAAGCAGATATGCGGTAGCAGGTGCAGGCACCGGCAAAATACCATGTGCACATTTAACTGTCCCGCCTCCTACATTGACCGGTGAAACAATTATCCTGTCCGGGTCTATCTTATGCATCAGGTAGCAGACAGCTGATATGTCTGCAATTGCATCCATATTTCCTACTTCATGAAAATGTATCTGGTCTACCGCCACTCCATGAACGCTGCTCTCTGCCTCAGCCAATAGCTCATACACCTCTCGAATGTCGCTCTTAACCTCCTTGCAAACATTCAGGCTCTCGATTATATCCTCAATTTCATAAAGTGTTCTATGTTCATGTGGATGAGCATGATCATGTTCTCCATGGTCAGTCATGGTAGTATGATCATGGTGCATATGCTCCTCTTCGTGATCATAGTCATGCTCATGCGCATGAGACGAATCGTCTCCCGGCTGTTCTTCCACTCCGTCTATTAGCACCGATAAATGCTTGCCTTTTATTCCACACTTTAAAGAATCATCAAGCTTATATTCAACCTTCGGAATTCCAAGAGAATTCAGTTCACTTACCGTAGCTTCAGTGTCATCTACAAGTCCCAAAAGGGCCGCCGCCAACATATCTCCGGCAACGCCCATCTTGCATTCAAGGTAGATAGTTTTCATATACCCTCCATAATAATCTATTATATATGTTGTATGTGTTATATATCAAAATTGTATGCCATATATCATAAATATATTATATATTTGTTATATAACATTCTATATTGCCATATGTCTTTTATCACTAATCTTCAATCACTACATTTCTTAGAACAACATCTTTTCCCTCAATAATGTGAGCCTTTTTACCCCCACAAAATGGGCAAAGATAACGATTTTCCCTGCTTGGCAAGTATTCTTTTCCACATTCCTCGCAAAGAGCCTTCACGGGAACTTCATTGCATATAAGTTCCGCCCCTTCAACAATTGTATTCTTCGCAGCATCAGGATAATACTTGTACATGTAATATGGCATTACGCCTGTAGTCTGTCCAACGTCCACAACAATCTGTTTTACCCTTGTGGCATTGTTATCCCTGGCAACTTCGCAGGCCAAATTAACCATTCTCAATATGTAACTCATTTCATGCATATCCAAAATCCTTTAATTCAATTATATTTAATAAAATATTATCCTAAATGCCTCATAAAATCTATTATTTTATTATCATTTTATTCTTAGTTAATTGATTCTGTATTTAAGTAAATTGATAATATAAAGTGTAGTATTAGTGTTATATCGTTAATTTATAAACTGATTGACTGTAAGTAATCGTTTATAGAGGAGAGTCCTATGGCACATAATATAGAGAAAACCTGCATAGGTTGCGGACGAACTTTTATAGCCAGAAACAGTAGTATGCCGTTTTGTTGCAAAGCTTGTAAGCTCAGATACTCATACCACTATACTTTTCGCTGTAAAGAATGCAGAAACGCCTCCTGCGAGGTCAGAAATGTAAATCTGCAGGGCTGTGCCGAAGGATGTCCAAACTTAAAGTGGGACCCTTGAAAGCAGATAGTTTACAAACTGCCTTGCTGTTCTTCCGGATATTCCACCATGGTAAAGTTCCCATTTATCCGCTTCTCTAAGCAGTTCTTCATCAGGCATAGATATACCCTCTTTCACCGCAAGTTCTTTTACAATGTCGTAGAATTCCTGTCTCGAAGGCTTATAATAACCTATTGTTACACCGAATCTGTTAGCCAGTGAAAGCTTCTCCTCCATAGTATCTGATCTGTGGATATCTCCGTCTTGCTCCACATCTCGCCTGTCTTTCCAGGTTTCTTTGATCAAATGACGTCTGTTGGAAGTCGCATATATTAGAATATTATCCGGTTTTGTTTCCACGCCGCCTTCAATTACTGCCTTCAGGAACTTATAATCTGATTCGTCCTCTTCAAAAGACAGATCATCCATATAGATTATAAATTTGTAATTTCTGTTCTTAATCTGTGAAATCAGCTGTGAAAGAAACCTGAACTGGTATTTATATATTTCTATCATTCTCAGGCCATCCTTATAAAACTCATTCACAATAGCCTTGATGCTGGTAGATTTACCCGTTCCACTATCACCAAACAACAGGACATTATTAGCCTTTTTCCCTTCTACAAATGCCTTCGTGTTTGCGATCAGCTTCTCTTTCTGAATTTCATATCCTATAAGATCATTTAAAACCACAGAATCCATGTTATTTATAGGATTGAAACCTATTGTTTCTCCCGGAAGTTCTTTTAATCTGAATGCTTTATTTAGACCAAATGCACCTACGCCTATCTCCTTGTAAAAAGCGGTTACGAAGTTAAAAAAATCTTCTTCATCTTTCGCTGTTTCGAGTTTTTCACTAAGACTCCTGACCTTTTCGCTGACGTTTGAATTATACATCAGCTCCGGTTTCTCAATAGCCTTATAATTAGTTATACAGGAAAAACAATCTACTCCGAGTTTATCCTCCAGTTCCGAAAAATCATAGTTAAACAGCTTTAAAAACGCGCCAAAATCGCTTTTTGCAAAGTGATTGACACTTCCGTCCTTACTACCAACTTTTTCGCAAGTAAGACTGAATGGATTCTCATCCATAATCAGTAAATAAGTCAGATAGTTATGCCATAAATTCTTGTCAAATGCACATGAAGTCCCCAGTTCAAGAAGGCGTTTAACCTGTTTAAACACTCTGGATGTAAGATCTTCTACAGAATACCCTCCTGTATGTAAGTCCCTGCAAACCTCTGCTAATTGCATCAGTATTGAATCTTTGGGCAAATCCCCATAAATAAGCAGTTTAGATACTATTCTTTCCATTGTTTCTCCTTTTAAAAATAGGGCATATATGTTATATAACATATATGCCCTATATAGTTAATTGTCTAGTAATAACCTCTCAAGTTCTTCAAAATTGTCATTTGAATTCTGTTCGAAATTATGAAATTTTGTCTTCTCCGGGAACTTGGGTGCATTTTTGCCGGTATAGTACTCATTTTTGATGCAATCCTTCATAAAGGCTATAGGAACATCAATTTTGGTAGCATATGACTGCATGTATTCATACGCCTTTTTAATTTTCTCAAAGTCATATCCGGCAGCTTCTGCTATATCTCGAATCTCTCTAACCTTAAATTCCCCATGTAAAAGATCAATGAGTTCATCCAGGATTTCATCTTTATTGATAGGTGCTGCGCTCTTTTTATTTGCCTGTAGGCTTTCCTTTTGATTTACATAAAAACGTATGCCAACAGCTCTACGCCCACTCTTAATTGGCTCATAATCCACATCCAGACTGGTTTTCTTGTTCAGTTCCTCTTTAGCCTTACTAAGCACATTTCGATTGAAGATCTTGTATTCCTTGTATTTAGTCTGTCCGGTCTTCTCAGCAAGCTCTTCTATCTTGTCATAATCAGGGAAATCCTTCTCAAGTTCACTCTTAATCTCTTTACTTCCACCAGAATTAATGATGCCAAGTTCCAACTTAAGTTCAGTGAGATTATACTCGAAGGCCTGCTCCCCTTCATCCTTGATAATGGCTTTCTTATAATCATATGCAGATTTTAGCATCTCGTATAAACGTAAGGAATATACGCTCTTAAGGCTAAGAGTATCAGCTAAACTAAGGACGGTGTAATTCTTCTGCAAATTAACAATCTTATCTGTAAGAGAGTTATTATATCTTAATGTGAGGGTTCCATCCTTGAATGAAGCATCTGTAACTACCTGATGAGCTTCAATTTTACCGTTCTCCTTATCCTTCATAAGAAGATTCCAATCAAATATTGTAGCTCCCTTTATCTGCCTGTCACATAACGCTTCAATATGCTCATAAAGAGATCCTGAGCTGGAATTAAACATCTTCCTAAGCTCGGATCCATATATTGTAGCAACTACATTATTAGTTTTATCAACTGTGATGTTCTGCATACCTATGGCAAATAGTTTCTGGCTAAGGGCTGTTCCCTTACCCATGGCATTTATGAGCTCATTGGACTTCTTATAGCTCTTACTTACCACAAGTTGCTCTCTCTTGTTTTCTTTCATATAATCCCCACTTACAGGTCTTCCCTTTTTATTCACCTTTCATATCCAAAAAAGAAATTCCTTTTTTGTACACCTTTAGGAAAATAATAAAAATAACATTCCCTTTTTATTTACTTTATAATTTATTATATTCCCTTTTTTGTCACTTTCAAGCTTTTTTTGCCTATATTTAGTGGGTTTCAGCGTTTTATACTACCATAATTAGTTGACCGTTTTGGTCTTAAAATAGCATTCCCATTTTATGCACCTTTGTCGAAATCCGCGCCCCTTTTGTTCTCTTTTGACCATTCAAGATTAACCATATCGGTTTATATAATTCCCTTTTAAGTCACTTTTGATTCCCCTTTTGGAACCTTTCCATTTAAAATAGAATAATATTTTTTCAAAAAATCTATCATTGATTCCAATTCAGGAACACTTTTATAGTTAAATTTCTTATATTTTACTTTTGGATCTTTTTCATATGAGCTCCGAAACGATAATTTATAGTTAATGCTGAATAATTCCCTTTTTGGTCACTTTATCTCTTTTAGCATTCCCTTTTTAGTCACCTATATAATTTCTTGATTCCCTTTTATGTCACCTTTAATCATTTAATTATAAAAAAATGGAGCTCTTAATTGAGTAAAAACCTGGAAATAAGCCTAATTCACCATGTTGTCCCATCACGGTAAGTTATACTACTTTTTATAATCCAAATTCCCTTTTTAGTCACCTTAGATGTGCGCTTCCCTTTTTATACACCTTATTTCCCTAAAAGCATCTCTTTATATCCCTTTTTTGGCTACTTTTACGATAGTCTGGATTATTCCCTTTTTAGTCACTTCAAATTCCCTTTTAATGCTCCTGACATACCATTTTGTGTTACTTTATATCCCCTTTTTAATCACCTCTATATGGCATAATCCGCATATTTATCATGTTTTTAGTACATTTAATTAATTAATAAATTGTTGTTATTTATATATATAATAAACACTAATGCTGTCAGATAAACCATTTTTAAATGAAGCTGTTTATCTAAATTTTTTCCGGTCTTAATGCTATGGTGAAACAAACCAGGATCTTTCTAAATAGTTTACATTAATATTGATATCAATTTGTAGTGATATTATCCATTGTTCTTGTTTTTTACCTTTTATCTGACCTTTATATATATAAAGGTATTTATTTTCTTATAAAAAGAACTAGATATATAACATCTTGCAATTTGAAAAATTATATCTGAAATTAATAGTTCTAAATACTCCTTCCCTTTTTAGTCACCTATAAAAAGGGATTTTTAAATTGATATATGTTAGTACAAACAGAAAGGACCTGCAGCTTTAATTCTGCAAGTCCTTTCTTAGTAAAAATACTTCTTGTTGGAGATTTATTATACAATGCGTTATCAAAAGAATATAACAAGTTTCATGCTATTTATATAATTATATTTATATTATATTTCTCAAATTATAAAATTACATACGATATAAAATGATGATTAATTCATGAATTATTTATAATAAAATTTTTGAATTTTTCTGAAATTTCAATAATTAGCCTGTTTAGATATATATACAAGTTTTGTCTTTTAAATATAAAATACACTTATTAATTACAATTATGCATGATATTTAATACACATCATTTTATCTGATTGTTTATTCTATATATTTTTGATATTGACTTTTATAGTTAATTTTATTAACGAATAAATGATAACACATATTAAAAAGCACATGGAATTAAAAGTATAATTAATAAAAACATACATCATTGATAATTACTCAATAATAACATGCGAAATATATAATGATATATGCTTGCAAAATTACTAATTATGCAAGCAAACTTGCAACATATAAATATGTATATGCAATATTACATATCAAGTCTTGCAAACACCCATTTTATGCGGGTTTATAGAAATTCATATTTGAAATAATGCTATTGCACCTGAATGTTTTCTGAATTTTATAAAATGTTTATTATTTCGTTATTCATTTTTAACTATTTATTACATAGA
>JAEEGL016803747.1_pt1 | contig 13344 bp, 11 predicted proteins | sample 9134231 | NCBI WGS metagenome assembly JAEEGL01 (sample SAMN16246548, study PRJNA631951) | gut metagenome | biome: gut microbiome; feature: rumen; material: fiber-attached | host: Bos | place: Iran: Karaj | collected 2018-10 | reverse complement strand
TTTGAATACCGCAAAGCGGCCAAAATGAAAAGATGGGGACACATGTCAAGGGTGTTTCCTAAACTCGGAAAGTTAATCACCATCGCTGCCAAGGAAGGCGGTCCTGATCCAGACATGAACCCCAAACTGCGTCAAGCCATCTTGAACGCCAAAGCGGAGAACATGCCCAAGGACAACATCGATGCTGCCATCAAGCGCGCCACCGACAAAGACGCCGCCAACCTCGTGGAAGTCACCTACGAAGGCAAAGGCCCTTACGGCATCCAGTGCATGGTGGAATGCGCCACTGACAACACCACCCGTACCGTGGCCAACGTGAAGTCCTACTTCAACAAATGCGGAGGCTCCTTCCTCCCCATGGGATCCCTGGAGTTCATGTTCACCCGTAAAGCCGTCTTCGAGATCGGCATGCCCGAAGGCATGGACAAGGACGAACTCGAACTGGAACTCATTGACTACGGTCTGGATGAGATCGTGACTGAGACCGACGAAGAAGAAGGCACCTCCACCACCACCGTCTACACGGCTTGGACCGACTACGGCATCATGCACGATGCCCTCGAGGAACGCAAGATCAACATCATCAAGGCTAACCTCCAGCGTTTCCCCAACAGCACGGTCAACTTCACCGACGAACAGATGGTCGAAATCGAGAAGTTCCTCGACAAGCTTGACGAAGACGAAGACGTGCAAGCGGTCTACACCAACATGGAATAATCCAAGGATGGAAAAAAGACGTCACCCTTTCAAAAGTGACGTCTTTTTTTTACCACAAACCAACCACAAAACCAACCACAAACACCAAACAAACCGACCCAGTATTATGAATAATCAAACCATCATCAACGACGTCACTGCGATCTCCGATGCCGAGTTCAAATACACCCTTAGCAGCGACTTCGGGCTTCTGGACGAGATGGACTATGGATGCAGCGGCATCGTCTTGGAAGCCACCGTCCTTCATCTCGAGATCAAGAACATCCCCTCCCTGCTCAAGACCGGAAAGCGACTTGCGGCCAGGGTGTACAAGATGTATCACCACGCCCTCAGCGAGGCCGCCAAAGAGACCAAAGCCCATCTCAGTTGCATCGCACCGGATAGCTTTCTGCTGATCTATCCCAAAGAGACCCACGAGACCTCCTATGCTGTCGACGCCGCCCGAAAGATAGCGCACCTCCTCTCTCACACCTTACAAGCGGTCATGGAGAAACACGTCACCCCTAACTTCGCCATCGGCATCGACAAGGGGAACATCCTCGGCACCAAGGCTTTATCCGACAACGGCGAGAGCCATACCCTCTGGATCGGCAACGCCATCAACAAGGCCAAGGCCATCAGCCACGAATGCAACCGCCCCTTCTATGTCGGACTCTCCGGCACCGTATATAACCATCTTGATGAGGAGCACCGCACCATGACCAAGCGGATCCTTGGATTCAAGAAACAAGTCGAGATCTGGTCTACCGTCTCCTATCAGTTCGAAAACATCAAGAAACACCTCTATCAGACCAATATCCTCATCCCCTTCGAAGAAGAATAAAACCAACCCTCCATGAATATCTTAGTCACAGGATGTTATGGGCAACTCGGCATCGAGATGCAGAAGATCGCCAGCAGCGATGCAGGACACCAATGGTATTTCACTGATATCGACACCCTGGACATCTGCGACGCGGAGGCTGTGGGGCATTTCTTTGACCGCCACCAGATCGAGTGCTGCGTCAACTGTGCCGCCTACACCGCCGTCGATCGTGCCGAAGACGAGCCTGAACTCGCCGAGAAGGTGAACACCTACGCCGCTCAGGTGCTGGCTGGGACCTGCCGCCAACATCAAGCGCTACTGATCCATATCTCCACCGACTACGTTTTCGACGGAACAGGCACAAGGCCTTACCGGGAAGAAGACTCCACTGGTCCGACCTCCGTCTATGGCAAGACCAAACTCGCCGGGGAACAGGCTATCAGGAAAAGCGACTGCCACTATTGCATCGTGAGGACCGCCTGGCTCTACTCCCCCTCGGGAAAGAACTTCGTGAAGACCATGCTCAGCCTGGCTGACACTCACGAGACGGTCAACGTGGTATGCGACCAGAAAGGCACCCCCACCTATGCCGGCGACCTTGCCCAAGCGGTCATGGGACTGGTCAACCATTATCAGGACGCTCCCGTTCAGGAGACCTTCCATTTCACGGACGAAGGCGTCACCACTTGGAATGTGTTCGCGGAAGCCATTTTCGAACTCGCGGGTAAGCGTTGCACCGTAAATGCCATCAGCACCGAGCAATATCCTACCAAGGCCACGCGTCCCGCCTACAGCGTCCTCGACAAGACCAAGATCAAAGAGACGATTGGCATCGAAATCCCGTTCTGGAAAGACAGCCTTGCCCGTTGCATCAAAGACTTGATTTCATAACCAACAAAATATAGCACTATGGTAGATCCCAAAATACTGGAAAGAGCCAAAGCCTGGCTCACCGACCAATACGACGAAGAGACCCGCAGAAAGGTCCAGGAGATGATTGACAACGACCCGAACGAGTTAACCGAGAGCTTCTATCGCAACTTGGAATTCGGCACGGGAGGCCTCCGTGGCATCATGGGTGTCGGCACCAACCGCATGAACATCTATACCGTGGCCATGGCTACCCAAGGCTTCGCCAACTACATCCGGAAGATGAATCCCAACGAGAAAGAGCTGCGCGTGGCGATCGCCTATGACTGCCGTAACAACAGTCCTGCTTTCGCGAACATCACCGCCGACGTCATGTCCGCCAACGGCATCAAGGTGTTTCTCTTCGACTGTCTGCGTCCCACTCCGGAACTCTCCTTCGCCGTGCGTCAACTGCACTGCCACGCCGGCGTGATGGTCACCGCCTCACACAACCCCAAGGAATACAACGGCTACAAAGCCTATTGGAACGACGGTGGCCAGCTGGTCAGCCCGCACGATAAGAACGTCATCGCCGAGGTGGAGAAGATCCTCGACCCCTCAATGGTCAACTTCAAACGCAAGCCCGAGTTGATCACCATCCTCGACGAGAAGTTCGACGACATCTATCTCGACAAGGTCTATGGTTTGTCGTTGTCACTCGACCTCATCAAGAAACACAGCGACCTGAAGATCGTCTACACCCCCATCCATGGCACCGGACGCCGTCTCGTCCCCGAGATCCTGAAACGGAAAGGCTTCAAGAACGTCTATTGCGTCGAGCAACAGATGATCGTCGACGGCGACTTCCCCACCGTGAAGTCACCCAACCCCGAAGAGCCCGCCGCCATGGCCTTGGCTGTCAACAAGGCGAAAGAGCTCAACGCCGACTTGGTGCTTGCCACCGACCCTGACGCCGACCGCGTCGGCGTCGCCGTCAAGGACCAACACGGCGAGTTCATCCTCCTCAACGGAAACCAGGCCGCGAGCGTCTTCCTCTATTACCTCCTCACCCGTTGGAACGAGTTGGGCAAGCTCACCGGCAAGGAGTTCGTGGTCAAGACCATCGTCACCACTGAGCTGTTGTTCGAGATCGCCAAGAAATACCAGGTGGAGCGCTTCGACGTGCTGACCGGCTTTAAATACATCGCCAGCAAGATCCTCGAACTCGAGGGCAAGGAGCAGTTCATCGGCGGCGGCGAGGAAAGCTATGGCTACCTCGCTGGCGACTTTGTCCGTGACAAAGACGCCGTCATCGCCACCAGCCTCCTGGCCGAGGCCATGGCTTGGGCTGCTGAGAAAGGGATGACCTTCTACGAATTGCTTTGCAACATCTACCGCGAGTTCGGCCTCTATAGGGAGAAACTCGTCTCCCTGACGAAGAAAGGCATCAGCGGCACCGAGGAGATCAAAGCCATGATGGCCAAGTTCCGCGAGACTCCTCCCACCGAGATCTGCGGTGAGAAAATCGTTGAGATAAGAGACTACAAGATCTTAGAAGCCAAGGATTTAGTCACTGGAAAGGCCACTCCTATCAACCTCCCGAAGTCCGATGTACTCCAGTTCTTCACGGAGAGCGGCTCCAAGATCAGCATCCGTCCCTCCGGTACCGAGCCTAAGATCAAGTTCTACTTCAGCATGAAGGGAAAAATCGAGGGCAGCATTGAGGATTCCATGCACGCCTTGGATGAGAAACTCGAAGCCGCGGCTGCACTGCTGACGAAATAAGAAAAAGATCGGAATAAACGCATGAATCGCTAACCGACGGTCACTCCGTCTGGTTAGCGATTCTGTTTACGGCATCGATGGCCAAGTCGTAACTCGGATCGGTCTTCAACACTTCCGAATAGATGGCTTTCGCCTGAGCGTAATCCCCCATCTGCTCCAGCACATGTCCCTTGTTATACAGGGCGTCAAGGTAGTTGGGGTCGCTCTCCAGGGAACGGTTGAAATAGTCCAGAGCGTTCTGGTTGTCGTTCAGGTATACGAAATACACATACCCTTTGTTAAACAGGAGGCGGCTGTTATCCGGCTGAAGCAGCAACAGGCTGTCATAGTGCTGCAGGGCCTCTTCGGGCTTGCCATGATCCTGGAGGTACAGCGCCAACTCATAACGAGCCATCGGCTCCTCCGGGAAATGCGCCACGGTAGACCTCAGGAAGTTCTCCGCCAGGGCATGGTCTTGAGCGCCATAGATCTTGCACACCTCATATTGCGGCTCGAAGAAATCCCCGTCCTGCTCACGCGAGATCAAGAAGTTCTTCAAGGCAGAGGTCGTGTCTTGTTTCGCCATATACACCATCCCCCTTACGAAATAAGCTTTCGGATTGAAAGTACTGACCTTCAACGCGTTATCCACAAAGCCCAAGGCAAGGTCGAAATTCTGTTGCAGCATATTGATCTCTGCCAGCTTGACCATGGGGCGGCTGTCGTTAGGATCGATCTCAAGCGCACGGTTCAAGGTCGAAGTGATGTTGTTCTGGTCGCCCAAGAGGTAATAGATGTCTGCCAGCATCAGGAAGGCATCGACATTCTTGGGATCCAACTCTATGGCTTTGGAGACATCCATCATGGCGGCGCCCACTTGTTCCCTTTCGACATAAGCTTTGGCGCGTTTAAGATAGAGGTCACTACGGCCACCATCCATCTCAAGGGAGTCCGACAGGAGTAGAACGAGATCTGTTGAGACTTCCGTCGTTTCCTTTTCTACCTTGTTCTCCTTCTTTTCCTTGTTTGACCCGTTGTCACAGGCGGAAAAAAGCAGTGCCATTCCGAGGCACAACACTACCCATCTATTCATCATGTTGTTCTTTATTCCACTTTATCGAGTGCTTCCAGGATCTTGGCGGAGAGTTCCTCAGCCAGTTCCGGGTTATCCTCAATCAATCGTTTCACGGCGTCGCGTCCCTGAGCCAGTTTGGATTCGCCATAGCTGAACCATGAGCCGCTCTTCTTGATGACATTCGTCTCCACGCCAAGGTCAACGATCTCTCCTGAGCGAGAGATCCCTTCGCCGTAGAGGATGTCGAACTCCGCTTTGCGGAACGGGGGAGCCACCTTGTTCTTCACCACCTTGACCTTCACGCGGCTACCGATGACGTTGTCGCCCTCCTTGATCTGGCTGACCTTACGGATATCCAGACGGACGGAGCTATAGAACTTCAAGGCATTGCCTCCGGTGGTCGTCTCCGGGTTTCCGAAGAGCACGCCTAGTTTCTCACGCAGCTGGTTGATGAAGATGCAGATGCAGCCCGTCTTATTGATGGTGGCGGTGAGTTTACGCATGGCTTGCGACATCAGTCTTGCCTGCAGGCCCATCTTGCTGTCGCCCATCTCCCCCTCCAGTTCGCTCTTTGGCGTCAAGGCGGCCACGGAATCGATGACGATGACGTCGATAGCCCCGGAGCGGATCAGGTTCTCGGCGATCTCCAGCGCCTGTTCTCCATAGTCCGGTTGGGAGATTAGCAAGTTCTCCACGTCCACGCCCAGTTTGGCGGCATAGAAACGGTCAAAGGCATGTTCCGCATCGATGAACGCCGCGATGCCGCCTTTCTTCTGGGCTTCAGCGACGACATGAAGCGCCAAGGTCGTCTTACCGGAACTCTCCGGTCCATAGATCTCCACGATTCTTCCTTTCGGGAGTCCGCCGACGCCCAAGGCGAAGTCCAGTCCCAACGAACCCGTGGAGATCGACTCCATCTTCTCCGCCTCAGCGCCAAGACGCATGATGCTTCCCTTGCCGAAATTCTTCTCAATGTTACCCAGCGTAGCCTCCAAAGCCTTCAACTTCTCCTGCTTAATCTTCTGGGCATCTTCTTGTGCTTTTTCTGTTGTCATAACTGTATATTTTTAATTAATATTATCACGCTTTTCTTCCACTTGCAAATTTAACACTATTCACCCAATAAAACAAAGATTGTTGAATTATTTTCTAATCTTTTTTTGATGATAGTCACAAAGATCGGCGATGCCACACTGTTCACATTGAGGCTTACGCGCGAGGCAGACATAGCGTCCGTGAAGGATGAGCCAGTGATGCGCCTTGGAGAGCACCTCCTGAGGAATATGCGCCACCAGGGTCTTCTCGGTTTCCAGCACGTTCTTGGAGTTCTTGGTCAGTCCGATGCGGTTCGACACCCGAAACACATGGGTATCCACCGGCATGGCGGGCTGCTTGAAAGCCACGGCCATCATGACGTTGGCCGTCTTTCGTCCCACACCAGGCAGACGCTGCAAGTCCTCCAGATTGTCCGGAACCACGCCGCTGAACTCACTCACCAGGGTCTGCGCCATGCCGTGAAGGTTCTTCGCCTTGTTGTTGGGATACGAGATGGACTTGATATAGGAATGAATCTCCTCCACCGTGGAATCCGCCATCGACTGTGGCGTCGGGAAACGCTCAAAAAGCGCCGGCGTGGTCATGTTCACCCGTTTGTCGGTACATTGGGCCGAGAGGATCACCGACACCAGCAGTTCGTAAGGGTTGCGGAACACCAATTCCGATTCCGCGATAGGCATGTGTTCGTTGAAATAGGACACGAAAGCGTCGTATTTCTCTTGAAGTTTGCTGTTTCTCATCCGAAGGGTTTTAAAACGCAAAAATAATTCATTTTTTTGACTCCAAAGATTGATTTACTTAACTTTGCAGCCTCTTAAAAGAATTCAATGAAGATCTACCGCTATATAGTCATCGCCTTGATCCTCGGCATGGCCTCCTGCATGGCGCCTCAGCGTTCGCTGGTGGAGGATGAAGCGGACAGCACGCTCATGGTGGTCGATACCCTGCCCATGCAGGAAGTGATTCTCCCCTTCCCCGACACGATGTACCCTTCCGCGGAGAAGATCATGTATGTCGTTGACACCATAGAGATGGACATCCCCATGGAGATGCAGGACTTGCAGGATCCCTACGAGGAGGCTCCCGGCATCTTCACCTTCAGAGGCTCCCTCTCGCGGAATCCCAACTTCTTTGGCCGACTGCATGGCGACTCCGTCAACATCCAGGTCGATTGGGTCTTCACCACCGGCATCGACACCACACACACCTATCACGGCGTATGGGGCGGTGGCACCGGATGGACCGGTCAACCGATCTACATCCCCTGGCCCGACAGCCTTCAGGAGTTGGTTGTCGCCTCCCTCTGCGGCAAGGTCTACTTCATCGATTTCAACACGGGAGTCCCGACCCGACCTGAATACAACACCAGGAACGTCCTGAAGGGCACGCCCTCCTTCAATCCCAATTACAACGGAGACCTCTATGTGGGTCATGGCGTCCAGAAAACGAGTCCCTTCGGCCATGCAGTCTACAACCTCATTAAAGGCGAAGAGCGTCTTTTCGGGAAAGACACCAGAGCCTGGCGCAGTTGGGGAGCCTATGACTCCTCTCCCGTCATCATCGACAAGTTCCTGTTCCGTCCTGGCGAGAACGGCACCCTTTACAAGTACTATGTCGGCGATGACAGTCTCCGCCTGCACTCGACGTTCCGTTATTCCCTGAGTCACTACAAGAGCAGCCCAGGCATCGAATCCTCCATGGCAGTTTGTCGCAATTACGGCTTCATCAACGACAATGCCGGCAACATCATCTGCCTAAACCTCAACACCTTGAAACCCGTCTGGCACTATTATAACCATGACGACTCCGACGCCACACCCGTCGTCGATATGGAAGATGGAATCCCCTATCTGTATTCGGGTTCCGAGATCGACCGCCAAGGCATGTCCGGCTTCTCCTATTTCGTCAAACTCAACGGCCTGACGGGAGAAAAGATCTGGGAGGACACCATCAGAGGACGGCGCATCAGCATGGGTGACAAGACCCTTGACGGAGGGATGTTCGGCTCGCCTCTGGTCGGTGGAGGCGACTGTAGCGACATGATATTCAACAACTTCTGTATCAACACCACGGCAATGAAAGGTTGTCTGGTCGCCTTTGACAAACATGACGGCTCCATCCTCTACAGGACGCCCACAAGGCAATACTCCTGGTCCTCGCCTGTGGCTTTCTACAATGACAACGACGAGATGTTCCTCTTCACGGGCGATGCGGCAGGCTATGTCTATCTCATCAAAGGAAAGACGGGAGAGATCGTGGCCAGCGCCAGGGTCGGAAGCAATTTCGAGTCCTCGCCCATCGTCGTGGATGACAAAATTATTCTTGGCTCCAGAGGCAATAAGATTTTTAAGATCTCGTTGAATTAATTTGATTTGACCCCTAAAACAAGATGAGAAAAGCCCTCCTCTCTATACTGATATGCCTTTTCCCCCTGATGCTCTCGGCGCAGCTCTATGCTTGTCGCGACTCCATCAAGAACAACTACGACTTCTGGCTTTACGTCCCCAAAGATTATAATCCTTCCGTCTGCGAGAAGCCCGTGGTGATCTTCCTTCACGGCAAGAGCCTCTGCGGCAACGACCTGTCGAAGGTACGCGAATATGGCTGCATCGATGCTCTCGGCATGGGACGGAAGATCGACGCCTTCGTCATCGCTCCACAGGCTCAGGGTGCATGGAACCCACAGAAGATCATGCAGATCTACGACTGGACCAAACAGCGTTACACCGTCGACACCAATAGGCTTTACGTTCTTGGGATGAGCATGGGAGGCTACGGCACCATCGACTTCACGGCCACCTATCCCGACAAGGTCGCCGCTGCCATCGCCCTCTGTGGTGGCGCCACCAAAAAACAGCTCTGCGGCCTCAACGACGTGCCCCTTTGGATCGTCCACGGCACCGCCGACAACATGGTCCCCGTCAGGGCCTCGGACAAGGTCGTCGATTCCATGTGCGTATGCGGAGACACCAGTCTGCTGATCTATGACCGATTAGAGAAGGTGAACCACTCACGGCTGGCGAGGGTCTTCTATCTTGACCAGACCTACGACTGGCTCTTCTCGCATTCCCTGACCGACTCCATCAAGACAGCCAACCACATCTACTCCATGAGCAAAACGGTCCTGGACAACGCCTACAAAGGGCTGAAGCGGACCAACATCGAGGTGAAGGACTCCAAACCAAAACCCTATTATCATGAAAGCGACTTGGAGTATTACTATGTGAAAAAAGGAGATAACCTAAGCACCATCGCGGCCAAATTCCACACCTCGGTCACCAAGCTGTGCCAGCTCAATCACATCAAGAAAGAGAGCATCCTTAGGATAGGACAAAAGATACGGCTGAAATAGTGACGATCAATAGACCATCACTTTTCGGACCATGACATTCTCGCCGTTGGCAGCCTTCAGAAGATACATCCCGCTGCCGCAGCCCAGTTCAACATCGCCTTTCACGAAATCCTTGGCTTGATAGACCAGACGTCCGGAGATGTCCATGACCTCCACCTGCCAGTTGCCCTCACCGAGGTCAAGGTAGAACTTTCCGTTGGAAGGATTGGGATAAAGCTCCATGCCGGCCTCATGCGTATCCTCAACAGCCCAGAGACCGTTGCAGGAGAACTCATAGATCAACTCATCGGTGAAAGACGTTGTGCTATTCACCTTGAAGAAGACCTTGTTGGACGCATCCGTGAATCTGATGATGCCGGTAAAGCCATCACCGGCGGTATCCAAGACGCGGATACGATAACAGCTGGCGTTAGGGACGCTGACTTCCTGGTTATAGACATGGGAAGGCTGGTCAAAAGTGAGTTCATGGACCATCTCATCCGTATTCATGTCCACAATCTGGATGATGGTCTGTTCCGGATTTTGATCCGTCTTCACCTGCAACTTGATATAGCCATCGATCAGGTAAGGCTCATCCAAGGCGATCGTCATGCTGTTGTCGCCCATGCATTCATCCGCATGACCATTAGGGTTCTCCACCACCAGACTCAGTTGTGAGGCATCTCCCTTGTCGAACTCTGTCATCCGAAGATCCATTGACTCCCCAACGGGAAGCGATCCCGTCCAAGTCTCACGATAGATCTCCGTTCCGTTCTCCTTGGCCACCACGTCGAAGGTACTGACCGTCTCCTTACCGCAGTTTTTCACGGTCAAGGTCGGGCGGATCAAGCCAGAGCAGATGCTCTCGGCATATTGGTCCACGCCTCTCAAGGCGATGTCATGGTCCAGATTGAGATCCAAGGAAAGGCGAACCGCCTGATAGACTTCCTTCGTGCCGGTATAGTTCTGCACCCAAGCGGTCAGATAGCAGTCTTCCTTAGGCCAATTCATCTCGAAAGTATAGTCGATGGTCATCGTAGGTCCGGTGAACACAGTCCCCATCTGGGTAGGGATCATATCGCGGCAAACGTGATGAAGGCCTTGCATTCCTTCCCAAGTGACATCGATGTTGCACTGAGTCAAGGCAATCATGATGCGAGGATCGTTGGCGTTGACCTCTCCCACCTGGTTCACGGTGCAGTGGACGGTCCACAGGTTACCCTCTCCCGGCTCACAGGTCATTTCGATGGTATAAGGACTAGCTACGTTGATGCGCTGGTTATATTTGGGAAGATAGTTGGAATAGACTGTCTCGTTTGCGCTGCCACCACCTACATAACTCAGGATGCCGTCCGCTTTCAAGGTAGGATAGCTGGTAACCCCGTAATAGGAGGCTCTGGCATTGGTTTCGGTCGTGATGTAAGCCGGCACTGAGAACGCATTGGTATGATAGGCCACCGGAGCGATGGGTTTCCCTTCCTCAAGCAGTTGTGCAACCGCGTTAGCTGCTGCCGGGCAATAGGGGCATCTGACCCCAGTGAACAACTCAAAGAGGACACATTCACGAGCGACATTTTTCGTTTGAGCCATCGTCGGCATGGCCAAAAGCGCCATCATGGCAAGGAGTAAAGTAGTTTTTTTCATCGTTTGTCGTAGATTAGATTTTTGTGCAAAGATAGTTTTTTTTTAATTTTGCCGCTCCAATGCTGTCGAAAAAATGAACAACAAATTACGGAACCCGAGAATCACCGGTGCCCTCGCCATCGCCGCCTCCGCTGCGTTATGGGGCGTCGACGGCATTCTGCTCACTCCCCAACTCTACAATCTCAACACCGCGTTTGTCGTCTTCGTGATCCACCTCTTCCCCTTCCTGCTGATGAACTGTTTCTTCTTCAAACAGTATCGGCTGCTAGGGACCATGAGCCGTTCCGACCTGTTCTATTTCTTCATGATCGCCCTCTTCGGCGGAGCCTTGGGCACCCTGGCCATCGTAAAGTCGCTGTTCCTGTTGCACTTCAACAACCTGTCGGTCATCGTCCTACTCCAGAAACTACAACCCATCTTCGCCGTCATCCTGGCGCGCATCATCCTCAAGGAGCGCATCAAGAGGCATTTCGTGCTTTGGGCCGCCGTCGCCCTCATCGGAGGCTATTTCCTGACCTTCGGATGGGCCTTGCCCGACTTCAGCACGGAAGGCATGACCACGGTCTATGCCGCCTTGCTATCCCTGCTCGCCGCCTTCTCCTTCGGCAGTTCCACCGTGTTCTCCAAGAAGATCCTGGGGAATTACTCCTTCTACAGCTCCACCTTCTTCCGGTATGGCTTCACCACGCTCATCATGCTGGTCATCGTCCTCTTCACAGGACATATCGGTGACTTCTCCCAGATCACGCCCCGCAACTGGCTGTTCATCGCCCTCATCGGCCTCACCACCGGTTCAGGCGCCATCTTCCTATACTATTACGGCCTGAGAAACGTGCGGGCGTCCATCTCCACCTTCCTGGAGTTGATGTATCCCATCACCGCGGTGGTCCTTGACTTCTTCGTCAACAAGACCGTCTATTCCCCAGTACAATGGGTGGCTGTCTTCGTGATGCTTTTCGCCATCGTGATGCTGAACTATCACCCAAAAGATCGCAAAGTCGACCAATAAACCTATTTTATTTAGAAAAGAATCGAAAAATTTGTTGTATTTTTGCCATTCATTACGAAAGAGCATGATACAGACAAAAGGCATCCGGAAATCGTTTGGCACGCTTGAGGTCCTCAAAGGCATCGACCTGCACATCGCGAAGCAGGAGATCGTGAGCATCGTAGGCGCTTCCGGCGCCGGTAAGTCGACGCTGTTGCACATCATCGGCACGCTGGACCGCGCCGACCAGGGGACCCTGCTCATCGACGGCACCGAGGTTAACAAACTTAACGACAAGGCCATGGCGGAGTTCCGTAACCGCAACATCGGCTTCGTCTTCCAGTTCCATCACCTGCTGCCTGAGTTCACCGCCTTGGAGAACATCTGCATCCCCGCCTATATCGGCGGTAAGCCCAAAGACGAGGCGGTGAGGCACGCCATGGAACTGCTCGACTACCTGAACCTCACCGACCGCAAGGACCACAAGCCCTCCCAACTCTCCGGCGGCGAACAGCAGCGCGTCGCTGTCGCCCGTGCCCTGATCAACCGGCCTGCGGTGGTGCTCGCTGACGAGCCTTCCGGCAACCTCGACTCCAAGTCGGCCCAGGAACTGCACCAGCTGTTCTTCCGACTCCGCGACGAGTTCAAGCAGACCTTCGTCATCGTGACCCATAACCCCGAGCTGGCGGCCATGTCTGATCGAACCATCACAATAAAAGACGGATTAATTTGTTAATCTATAATATTGAATCTTGAATTTTGAAATCTATGAATAAGAAGGTGTTATTCGGATTGTTGTTGGGAGCCGCAGTGCTTTGCGCTACAGGCCTCCAAGCCCAGAGTCCCGAATCCTACGAGTCGTTGATGAGAAGCGGCAACACGAAATATGCGTCCAATGACTTCATCAGTGCCAAGACCTATTACGAGATGGCACTCAAACTCAAGCCCAAAGACGCCGAGGCTAAGAAGAAACTGGACGAGACCCTGGTGAAGATCAAGCAGGACAGCCAAAGGCAAGAGGTATTCTACGCCCATCTTGACGCTGGAGACGCCCTCAATGCCCAAGGACGCTACGAAGAGGCCCTTGCCGAGTACGATCAGGCCTTGGCGATCTT
>JAEEGL013046265.1_pt1 | contig 13344 bp, 9 predicted proteins | sample 9134231 | NCBI WGS metagenome assembly JAEEGL01 (sample SAMN16246548, study PRJNA631951) | gut metagenome | biome: gut microbiome; feature: rumen; material: fiber-attached | host: Bos | place: Iran: Karaj | collected 2018-10 | reverse complement strand
GCATACCGGGCAGACCTTATCCGGCATATCTATACCGCAGGTTCCGACCGCGGAATACTTTTTTACCTCGTCCGAATCAAAGTCGGTGTAATGGCACTTGGGACAAAGATAGTGCGGCGGCAGTGAATTAACCTCGGTGATACCCGCAAGATAGGCCACGAAGGAAGAACCCACGCTTCCGCGGCTTCCCACCAGATAACCGTCCTCGTTTGATTTCCAAACAAGCTTCTGGGCTATGACATACATGACCGCATAGCCGTTTCCGATTATGGAATTAAGCTCCTTTTCAAGCCTTTCCGAAACAACAGGCGGAAGATCGTCTCCGTAGATCTCGTGAGCCTTCTTATAGCATATATCCCTGAGCATCTGATCCGAATTTTCGATAACGGGCGGACATTTGTCGGGTCTGACGGGTCTTATCCTGTCCGTCATGTCCGCTATCATGTTCGGATTATCGATGACAACCTCCCTTGCCTTGTCAGAGCCCAGATATTCAAAGCATTTAAGCATCTCATCCGTTGTTCTTAAGTACAGCGGAGCCTTAAAGGTGTCTTCCTTATTTTTCTTTGAGGCCTTTATTATCCTTCTGTAGATCTCATCCTCGGGATTTATGAAATGCACATCGCCGGTGGCGCATACGGGTCTGTCGTATTTTTCCCCGAGCTCGACGATCTTTCTGTTTACATCCTTAAGATCCTCCATGGAATTAAGGTTGTTATCCTTCTCAAGCAGATGACGGTTGTTCTCCTCCGGCTGTATCTCAAGAAAATCATAAAAGGAAACCATCGCCGCGATATCCTGAGCGCTCCTGTCTTCTGCCACCGATTCGTAAAGCTCTCCGTTTGCACAGCCGCTGCCGACTATGAGTCCTTCCCTGTACTTTTGAAGCAGCGATTTCGGGATTCTCGGCCACTGCGAGAAATAATCCTTGTGTGATGCAGATACGAGCTTATACAGGTTGATCCTGCCGGTCTCGTTTTTTGCAAGCAGTGTTATGTGCGATGCCCTCATGTGGCGCATCGCATCCCCTTCTATCTTCAGCTTTTCCTCTATCTGCCTTAAGGAATCTATCTTCATGTCCTTAAGCCTGTCGCAGAGCTTTACCCATATCCCGGCGGTCGCCGCGGAATCATCGACTGCCCTGTGATGGTTTTCAAGAACAACTCCAAGCTCCTTTGCCACCCTGTCGAGGGTAAACTTACCAAGCTTTGGAAGCAGTATCCTTGAAAGCACAAGGGTGTCGGCATAGAGTCTGTCAAGCTCTATCCCCTGTTCCTTTGCATTCTGTATTATAAAGCTCATATCAAAGGTAACATTATGGCCTACAAATACCGCCCCTCTTGAGAACTCAAGAAACCGGGGAAGAACCTTATCTATCCCCTCAGATTCGGACACCATTGCATCGGTAATGCCGGTAAGCTTTGTTATCCTGTAGGGGATAGGAACCCCGGGATTTACGAATTCATCGTAGCGGTCAACGATTTTACCGTCCTGAACGAGCACGGCACCTATCTCTATGATCCTGTTTTTAACGGGAGAAAAACCGGTGGTCTCTATATCGAACACACAATAGGTATCGTTTAAGGAATAATCCGTATCCTCTTCTATATCACCGGTCTGATATACGGCTGCCTTCGTATCATCCACCATATACCCTTCCATACCGTAGATAATCTTGAAATCCTTATTTTCAAGCTTTACATGATCCGCAACCGGGAAGGCCTGCACCGAACCGTGATCGGTTATGGCTATGCTGCTCCAGCCCCATTTTTCGGCGGTCTTTATCACATCCTCAACACCGCTTACGGCATCCAGAACGCTCATCTTGGTATGGCAGTGAAGCTCTGTCCTTTTTACCGGAGCGCTATCCATTCTTATCGTTCTGAAATCGGGGATCTTTTTTATTCCCTTTACGGAAGAGATTGTAAGCTCCTTTTCATATCTCCCTATGGCAGAAGACCCCTTAAGCTTGATAAAAGCGCCGTTCTTAAGCTCACCCTTTACTCCTTCGGCCGCCTCGGGGGTAAGAAAGAGCCTTACGCCTATGGTGTCGGTAAAATCTGTCAGGTTAAACATTATGAGGATCCATTTTCCGTCTTTTACGGATTTATCCTCATAATTCTTGATCATTCCCCTGATAACGACATCATCCATTTCTCCGTCGATATCGGAGATATCCATGGACTGTTCGGGAACATCGGATTTAAATATGACATCGGGATCGTCCGATTTCTTTTTTGTATACTTATGTCCTTCCTTGTAGGAAGAGCTCTTCTTCGGCTTTGATGTACTCTTATTTTCCGTCCCGGGAATATTGAGCCTTGCGGAGATCTCCTCGATCTCCTTCTGTATCCTGTACTCCGCTTCCTTCCTGACCTCGCTTTTTTCTTCGTATTGATAGTCCACTTTTACGGCCGTTCTTATTCCGCAGCGGTCATCAAAGACCATGTTCAGGAACCGGACAAGTTCCCCCTCCATGTTATGCGCGATAACGGTATCCGGAAGTATCACGACATATTCGCCCTTTTCGTTAAAAAACTTTTTCGCACTCTTATAAAGGCCGAAAAGAATGGGCTCCCTGACCTTAAGCTCGTAAAGCATGCTCAGTCCGTATTCATCCAAAAGGATCTCGGCATTATATTTATCCGAAAGGGCAAACCTCTCATGAAGCCTGAAGCTTACCTTTGCCTTTGAAGGAAAGATATTCTTAAGCTCCCTTTCCGTCTTCATTATTACCTTTTTATGAATGGTATGGGGACTTTCTATGTATACATCTATCTTTGTTTTCTCGGGATTTGCGGTAACCCTTTCCACAAATACATCCGAAAACATGTCCGTTATCTCTTCATCCTGTGTTTTAAAGGTCGGAAAAACCTCAGCAAAAGCTTTTTTTGATCTCATCCTCGAGCGCTCCCAAAATTTCTTCTTCTTTAACCTTCCTTATTATCTCGCCCTTCTTTATGATAAGGCCTTCGCCTTTTCCTCCCGCCACGCCGATGTCTGCCTCCTTTGCTTCACCCGGTCCGTTTACCGCACAGCCCATGACCGCCACCTTAAGATTCAGATGATCATATTTTGTTATCATCCTCTCCACGCTGTTTGCAAGTGTTACAATGTCAATATCCGTTCTTCCGCAGGTGGGACAGGATACGATCTGACAGCCGTTCTTCCTTAAGCCCAGAGTCCTTAAGATCATCTTTGCGCTCTTTATCTCTTCTACCGGGTCTCCCGTAAGCGAAACCCTTATGGTATCGCCTATCCCTTCGTAAAGTATGATCCCTATGCCGACTCCCGATTTGATGTTACCTGAAAACAGGGTTCCCGCCTCAGTAATCCCCACATGCAGCGGATACTTTGACTTGTCCGCAATTATCTCATGGGCCTTTATGCACATCGGAACATCGGAGGACTTTATGGATATTACGATATTGTCATAATCACAGTCTTCGATCATCTTCACCTTATCTAGTGCGGATTCCACTATGCCTTCCGCCGTGACCGATCCGTATTTTTCTATTATGTTTTTTTCAAGCGATCCGGAATTCACCCCTACCCTTATGGGTATATTCCTTTCCTTTGCCGCCCTTACGACAGCCTCAAGCTTATCCCTTCCGCCTATGTTGCCGGGATTGATACGGATCTTGTCGGCTCCGTTTTCGATTGCAGCCAGAGCCATCCTATAGTCAAAATGTATGTCTGCTACAAGGGGGATCCTTATGTTCTTTTTTATCTCCCTCAATGCTTTCGCCGACTCCTCATCAGGCACCGTACATCTTATGATCTCACAGCCTGCTTCCTCAAGCTCTTTAATCTGCCTTACGGTTGCCTTAACATCCGCCGTCTTTGTATTTGTCATTGACTGGATAAGAACCGGATTTCCTCCTCCGATCACACTGTCTGCTATATGTATAACCTTTGTATTGTCGCGGTACATGGTCTGCTCCTGAATTTTATTCCTTTTCTACCTTATGTGGTGGTCTGTCGTGTTTTCAACCCGAACATTTTGATTATAGCATACTTTATTGCTCCTAAAAAGCCATCGTCCGATTTTGTATTATTTTTATCTCCGGCGCCCTTTTTCATTATGTGATTTCCGCTTCCGGAGCCGGATACGGTTTTTGGGGGTGTTTTGACAGAATTTTTTGACAGCCCCGCCTTCTTTTTTTGTTCAGCCGTACCGGCACTTACTGATATAACTGACGGCTTTTTATCTTCATCCTTCTTTTTTATCGTAAAATCCGCCTCCTTTGTGCTTGTATTTCCAAACTCATCCCTTGCATTAACCTTAAGCACATATTTTCCGTCTTTGCTCACTTCTTTCCCGTCATACTCCAGTCCGTTTAAGTAGATATCGCAGGTTACAAGGGACAGGTCTTCTGCCATGTCTTCCCTGTCGCAGTCAAGCACAAACTTTTCAAGCACCTGCCCGTCATACTGATCCACACCTTTGATCTTCGGACTGTCCTTGTCGATAGCAAAAGATATCTGTGCTCTCGCGGTGTTTGATTCGAGGTCGGAGGCCTCAACATTCAGCGTGACTGTTCCGCTGTTTGTGATTTTTATGTTCCTTGAATCGGTAGTCTGTGAATATACCATTTTTCCGTCTATATCCTGCACAAAAACATTGGCTGAGTATGAGGCGATTTTTCCCGAATCGTCACTTACATCGACATAGACCGAAGTATCCGCCCCGTAAACACCTTTGTCTTCCGCTCCGTAAAAGGATATCTTCGGCGGTGTGGTATCCTTTTTATTTATAAACACCGAAGCTGTCCTCTTATTTCCGGCCTTATCCCGGGCCGTAAGAAAAAGCTCCTTTTCACCGTATTCCATATTCCTGATATCAAGATAAAAATCCTCCTTCCTTCCGTCATTTTCAAAAACCGTTTTTCCGTCACAGACAGCTTTAAGCTTTTCGACACCGCTTAGGGAATCCGCTGCAGAAAGAGTAAGCTTTACCGTCCCGTTTTCAAAGCCATTGTTTGCCGCCTCTATCACGGGAGGTTCATTATCTGCGATGACCGTTTTTACCACCTGTGTCTTTTCGGTCTCGTTTCCCGCCCTGTCGCGGGCATAAAACGAAACGCCTCCCTTATAGGGCGGATTAATGGTCAGGGTATCCGCCTTTACGGGATCCATGCCGTCTGCCATGATATAGATTCCTTCCATCCCGGACAGGGTGTCATAGGCAGAGATATCTATCGTAAGCTTATCCCTTGTGTAGAGCACGCCGTCATCCGGCATCGGCTTATCCAAATCGATATCCTCAATTACCGGCGGGGTCTTATCTATGGTCACGCTGCCGGGCAGACTTTTTGAATATGTCCTGTTTCCCCTTCCGTCCATGGTATAGGCATATATACCGTACTTTCCCTCATCCGCAAACTGTATCCTGGTATCCTGTGTGATATGCCTTTTTACTGACTCCTCACCGTCTTTTATAACAAGAAAGGTTTCCACATTATCCTGAGGTGATATGGTAACATACGGATCCTCGTCATCTCCGCCCTCTGCCCATTTTGCCTTCGGCATAAGCTTTAAGGCATCCGTAAATTCTACGACAAAGGGCTTTGCAGTAACCTTCTCCATTCCGTTTTTTCCGTTTATAAAGAAATCGACGGACGCGCTCTCTCCCTCCTCTTTTGCACACATTACATAGGTTTCATCTTCAAGAACGCTTAATATGCCTCCGTCGTCATAGATGAGGCTTTCCCCATCCTTAAGGTTGCTGCATTTAATGTTAAATATCACATCCCCGGCATTTACGGTATGATTTTCATTATCAAAAACCACCGGATATCCCATTTCATTTACGGTCTCTATCGTTATATTTGCCGCATAAGACCTGACACTTAAAAGCACGGTCAGTACGAACACAACTATAAACATCAATACTCCTTTGTTATTATTCATGATCTATCCTTTCCGAAATCTTCTTGAATTTCTTATTATCCGTTATCCCCCTTACCTGCATTGCTTCTTTATAGATTTTCCTGATCTCGCCGCTATCCGCCTTCAGCTTTAGAAGCAGCCTTAAATGCTCCGTATAGATCTGTGCAGACTGATAAGGATAAAGCTTTTCACATTCCTCATACTCTTCCTTCGCCTTCTTATACATCGAAAGCTCCTCAAGCATTGCCGCATTATCCAGATATCTGCGGATCACATACTCCGTATCGTCCTCTTTAAGGGTTTTTAATCTGTTGCCACACTGTATCGCCTTTATAAGGTTTTCCTGCCTGTTTTCGGTTTCACCCAGACTTTTATATGCACTCTGAAGCAGCCCCAGTGCATTAAGCTTTAACTCACCGTTTGACGGTTCCTTATCATAAGCGGCATTTACCCGCTCAAGAATATCTGCAGCTTCGCGCAGCAAAACGGCATCTCCCTTTGAATACATAAGATAAATGCGAGCTATGTCTGTATCGTTTTTCAGCTTTCTTTTGGGGTCGGAGCCGGCGATGGTCTCGTCATTAAACCTCTTAAATTCCCTCGCAGCCTCTATTACATCCTGACCGGTGCTTTCCGGCAGAAGGAGGATCCTGCACAGTCTCTTATACCAGGAAACCTCCGGTATACTGCTTTCATCCAGCTCGTCAAAATAAGACAGTGCGGCATCTATGTCCTTCAGATCGTAAAAGCACATCAGGGCGTTATCATAGATTCCCTCCATTCTCGAATTCCTGCTTATCTCCTCCACATCCTTTACTGTGTTTTCGGCCGTGCTCTTATTCTGCCAAGTTCCGGCAAGAACCAAAGCCAGTACCACCGCTGTCACAAGTATAAATTTATAGGCGTCCCTGGAAAGAAGCAGGGCCTGCTTTAAGCCTTCGGCATTTTGGTAACGGTCCTTCGGGTCTAAGGCCGTGCATTTCCTGCATATATGCTTTATAAGAGAATTGGCCTTGGAGCCCGCCATTTTGCCGATCACCCTTCCGGCCGAATAGATATCACTCCTTTCATCGGACTTTCCCTTATACTGTTCGGGTGCGGCATAGCCCTTTGTTCCGAGGGCATAATCATCGCTTTCCTTTTCAAAGCTTTTTGCCGTGCCGAAGTCAATTAAGACTGCGCTTCCCGATGGTCTTATTATGATGTTTGATGGTTTTAAATCCCGGTAGATTACCGGCGGATTCATTGAATGCAGATACTGCAGTGCTGATGTGATCTCCAACGACCACTGATAGAATTTTTTTTGCGGGATCTTTTTCCCGGAGCCAAGTATCTCTTCAAGAGTTTTTCCTTCTATGTAGTCCATTACCATCCAGGTTCTTTTTCCCTCGTCGAATATGTCTGTTACGCGGGGAAGGTTCGGATGGGAGACGCGCCTTAATACGCTTATTTCCGATTTTCTGGCATAGCTTAAAAATGTATCGGAATCTCCCAGATCCTTAATGGCCCACAGCATATTTATTTTTTTGTCTCTTGCAAGATATACGGTTCCCATCCCGCCTTTCCCGAGTCTTTTTATGACACGGTAACGGTCAGCAAGGATCGTACTACCACCTCCTTTCATTATAAAGTTCGTTTTAATTATGAATACAAGCCGAACCGGCTTTGGAAAAGATGCCTGAAGGCATCTTAAAGAATATCAAACCGCAAAACTGTTATAAACATAGCACAACAGTCCAAAGGGGTCAATATATTATTTCATGATCTTCAATATATCGTTATACATCACAAAGATCATCAGGACCATAAGGAAGGACATTCCGACAAGGTTTATGATACCTTCCACCCTTGCGGAAGGTTTTTTCTTAGTGACCGCTTCTATTATGAGGAAAAGCAGTCTTCCGCCGTCGAGTGCCGGAAAAGGAAGCAGGTTCATTACTCCAAGGTTAGCAGTAAGAAGTATGGAAAGGCTTAACATGTTGATCCACACATAAAAGATGCCCTCAGGCTTTGAAGCCTCATATACATCGCCCACCACCTGGGCCACGCCAACAGGGCCTGATAGATCCTGCACCTTAAACTGCCCTTTGATCAGCATTATAACGCTCTTTATCGATGCCTCGATCCAATAGCGCACCTCGACCGCGCTGTATTTTATTACCTCAATGGGATTTCCCTTTGTATACTCCGCAGGTCCCCTGAAGCCGAAAAGATACCTGTCATCCTCTTTACTGTATCTGGGAGTGATAACTGCGGTATAGCTTTTTCCGTCACGCTTAAATATGACCTTTGCCTCTTTTCCTTCGTTGAATATGGTCCACAGCGTGATATCGCGGTATATATCTATCTTTTTGTTGTTGATTTTTACTATGCGGTCTCCTGCCTGCAGCCCGGCTTCCTCGGCGGGATATCCTTCAATAACCGAATGCAGCACCGGAAGATCGTAGCCTATGCTTGCGATCACAAACAGGGACAGCACGAAGGCCAGGACGAAATTCATCAAGGGCCCGGCGGCCACTGAAGCCATTCTGGCATAAACATTGGCATTTCTGAATGAAGAGGGAGAAGACTCATCGCCGTCTTCACCTTCAAAAATGCATACTCCACCAAAGGGCAGAGCCTTGATCGAATATTTGGTCCCGTTCTTATTAAAGCCTATGATAGTCGGTCCGAGTCCTATGGCAAATTCCCGGACACCTATACCGTTAACCTTGGCGAGAATGCAATGCCCGCCTTCATGGACTAGGACTATCACGGAAAATATCAAAATAAAAAGCAGCAGTTTTATAAACATATACTGTTTTTTGTCTCCTCTTCAATCCTAAGGATATCATCAATGTCCGGAGCTTCTGTAATCACATGCTCCTCCATTGCCTTTTCTATAACATCGTAAATTTCACAAAAGCCTATCCTGCCTTCTATGAAAAGCTTTACCGCAGCCTCGTTTGATGCATTAAACACCGTCGGATACGAGCCGCCTTTTTTTGCCGCCTTAAGCGCTAGCTCAAGTCCCCTGAAAGTTTCCATGTCAGGTTCAAGAAAGGTCAGCTGCTTCAGCTTGAAGAAGTCGGTTCTTTCGGCATTTAAGGAAAGCCTTTCCGGATAGCTTAAGGCATACTGTATAGGCAGATGCATATCCGGCAGCCCCAGCTGGGCTATAACCGCCCCGTCTATAAACCGGACCATGGAATGAATTATGCTCTGGGGATGTATCACAACCTCAATTTTGTCTACCGGTACATCAAAAAGCCAGCTCGCCTCCATCACCTCAAGCCCCTTGTTTACAAGGCTTGCAGAATCTATGGTTACCTTAGGCCCCATATCCCAGTTAGGATGCTTAAGGGCCTCCTTTGCCGTCATATTTTTTATTTCCTCCGGCTTCTTTCCCAAAAAGGGTCCGCCGGATGCGGTCAGAAGAATCTTTTCGATCTCTTCATGCTTTCCCGCTCTTAAGGACTGGAAAATCGCCGAATGTTCGCTGTCTACGGGCAGTATCCTAACCCCCTGCCTTTTTGCCTCCTCCATGATGATATGTCCGGCACAGACCAGAGTTTCCTTGTTTGCAAGTGCTATATCCTTTCCGGCTTTGATCGCAGCAAGCGTCGGTCGGATACCGATCATCCCGACCATTGCACCGACTACAATATCTCCTTCCGGAAGGGCCGCAGCCTCAATAATGCCTTCCATGCCGGAAAGAATCCTGCAGTCTGTGTCCTTTACGCGCTCCTTAAGGTCTTTCGCGGCAGACTCATCGTATAACACGGCAGTCTTTACCTTAAATTCCCTTATCTGCTCTTCGATAAGTCCTGCATTGCTTCCCGCCGCAAGCGCTGTCACCTTATATTCATTTTTGTGTTCCCTTACTATGTCAAGGGTCTGGGTGCCGATGGAACCGGTGGAGCCCAGGATTATCAGATTTTTCATTTTACACTGTTATACTATATAAAATATATATCACCGGGGCTGTGATTATGACCGAATCGAAACGGTCAAGAACACCGCCGTGTCCGGGGATGAGTTTTCCGTAGTCCTTGATATTATGATTTCTCTTAAAAGCCGAGGCGGTAAGATCGCCGAACTGTGATATGACCGCTCCGGCTGCCGTGATAAGCATGATCTGCAGACTGCTTAAGCCCGTGATATGAGCAAAAAGAAGTCCGACAAGCGCCGCACCTATAACGCCCCCTACTGCCCCCTCTACCGATTTTTTGGGAGAAAGCTTCGGTACAAGCTTATGCTTTCCGATGGCCATGCCTGTAAGATATGCGCAGGTATCGCAGATCCAGGAGCTTATGAATATGATCCACACTGTCTTATCGCCGCTTTGTGCCTGCCGTATCATATAAACGAATGACAAAGTCACACACACATATATAATCCCGAAAAAGCCTGCCATAAAACGGTCGCTGTCATATTGCGGATATCTTATGACAAAAAACAGCATCATTATGATCAGTATTCCGATGATCGAAAAAAAAAGGAGCTTTTCCGATCGGGTCATAAGCATGACCACATAATAGAAAATACATCCGATATAACCGACAAGCTCCAGCACTCCCGGCTTAAAGCCCGTCCTTTCATTTTCCGGCCGCAAAGCCCTGTAAAACTCAAAAAGTCCGACAAGAGATAAAAATAACAGAAGAGCCCAAAGATAAGCTCCTCCGAAATAAAGTGCAGATCCTAAAATTATGACCAATACTACAGCGCTTAAAACCCTTGTCTTAAATCCCGCCATACCTCCTGTTCCTTTCGCTGTAATTTTTGATGGCTTTTTCAAGCTCTTCTTTTGTAAATGCCGGCCAGTGCACATCCGTAAAGTAGAATTCCGTATAAGCGCACTGCCATAAAAGGAAATTCGACAGCCTCAGTTCGCCGGAGGTTCTGATCAGAAGATCGGGATCGGGTATCCCCTTTGTGTCAAGATACCCTGCTATCGTCTCCTCGGTTATCTCGCCTTCATAGCTGCCGCTTTTTATATCATCCGACAGCCTCCTTACAGCCCGGACAAGTTCATCCCTGCTGCCGTAATTTAAGGCTATCTGGAAATTGAGTGCCTGATGATCCTTAGTGTGTTCCTCTAGACTTTTTATGGTCTCCTGCATATCACTTTCAAGACGGCTTAAGTCTCCCAAAACCCTCACACGCATGCCGTTATCATCGGCAAGCTTAAAACAGGTTTTAAGATAAGATCTTAAAAGCTTCATTATGGCCGAAACCTCATCACCCGGTCTGCTCCAGTTTTCAGTGGAAAACGCATAGACCGTAAGATATTTAACCCCGAGATCATGACAGGCACGGCAGATATTTTCAACATTCTTGGCGCCGACGGTGTGGCCGTAGTTTCTGGGCATTCCTTTTGATTTTGCCCAGCGTCCGTTACCGTCCAGAATTATCGCTATATGTACGGGTATATTCATGGTCAGATCGTAACTATTTCTTTTTCCTTGGCAGCAGCCAGCTCGTCAACCTTCTTCACATATTTGTCCGTCAGCTTCTGAAGCTCGTCCTGAAGATCCTTGATCTCATCCTCCGATACATCCGACTTGGAAAGCTTCTTTAAGGAATCATTTCCGTCGCGGCGGATATTGCGGATTGCAACCTTGCACTCTTCGCCCTTTTTCTTGACCTCCTTGCAAAGCTCTTTTCTGCGCTCTTCCGTAAGTTCCGGGAAAACCAGCCTTATGGTGGTTCCGTCGTTTCCGGGGTTGATGCCGAGATCAGAAATCTCAATGGCCTTTATGACTTCCTTTATCATTGTCTTTTCCCACGGCGTGATGGTTATGACTCTGGCCTCGGGAACCGCAACATTTCCCACCTGCTGGATAGGAGTAGGTGTTCCGTAATAATCCACGCGGATCTTATCGAGTATATGCGGGTTTGCCCTTCCGGCTCTTATCCCGGCATATTCGCTGCTGAGATTATCCAGCGATTTCTGCATTTTCGTTTCATAAACCGATATTCTTTCGTCCATATATGCCCCCCCGATCAAAAATAATCAAACAGTGATCCTGGTACCCTTAAGATTTCCGTTTACCGCATTAATGATGCTGTCTTTTTCGTTCAGTCCGAAGACAAGCATAGGCATTTTATTCTCCATGGCCATAATGGATGCGGTAAGATCCACAACCATGAGTTTCTTTTCTATTACCTCGTTTATGGACAGTTCATCATACTTCTTCGCTTCCGGATTGCTCTTCGGATCGCTGTCATATACACCGTCCACAGCCTTTGCAAGAAGTATCATATCAGCCTCGGTCTCCACTGCCCTTAAGACCACACCGGTATCCGTTGAAAAATACGGATGTCCGGTTCCTCCGGCAAAGAAGACCACCATGCCCTTTTCAAAATACTTATTTGCCCTGTCTTTCGAAAAAAGCTTTGTAAACGAACCGCACTCAAAAGGAGTCAGAACCGAGGTTCTCATGCCCTCGGAACGGAATATCTCCGAAACATAGATGCAGTTCATCACCGTAGCAAGCATCCCTATCTGGTCAGCCTTCGTCCTGTCAATATTTTCCGAAGTTCTTCCTCTCCAGAAATTACCGCCGCCTATGACAACCCCGACCTGAATGCCGCTTTTTACAACCGAAGCAACCTGACGAGCAATATCTTTGACAACAGCTTCATCAAAGCCGGTTTTCTTATCACCCGCAAGTGCTTCTCCGGAAAGCTTGAGTAAGATTCTTTTCATTTAAGATTCCTTTATATCCTGAAAGAACGATGTAGGGTTAACCTCAGCATATTTCTGTGAGCAGTGTCCCTCAACAACCGCACCGTTGTTGATCTGTACTGATTTGGAATTGATATTTCCCATTACGATAGCCGATGTATCCAGAACAACGGGACCCTTGACATCAATATCACCCTTAACTGCTCCGGCGATTACGGCTGATGATGCCGAAATGTTGCCGAGGATAACAGATGCCTGTCCGACCTTTACGGAACCGGTGCTTACAACCTGGCCGGTTATCTTTGCAGAATCGGCAAAAATCTCAGCTGCCTTTGAGTCTCCCTTGATCATTCCGGATATTGTAAGCTTTCCTTTGATGGTAATGTTTCCGGTAACTGTTCCGAGGATCTCCAGTGATCCGTCTGATGTGATATCACCATCGATGATCATTCCCTTTGTGATTACCGCCGACTCATCCGATGCCGGTGTCTCGTCAAATACGATCTTTTCTGTTTCCACTTCGCTCATTACTTGATTTTCCTCCATAACTACTGTTTCCTCTTTTCTTTCTCCTTGAATATTTGTATCCGGTACGGGTTCCGGTATTTCTGCTGTCATCGGTATTTCGGGTTCTGCAGGTATTTCTGCGGCAGGTACCGGTTCAGGCTCTGCGGGGATTTCCGCTGCCGCAGGTATCTCGGGCTCTTCGGGAATTTCTGCTGCAGGTACCGGTTCAGGTGCTGCTGTCTCAGGCTCTGACGTATCTTCCGTAAATGTCACCT
>JAEEGL010295677.1_pt1 | contig 13344 bp, 12 predicted proteins | sample 9134231 | NCBI WGS metagenome assembly JAEEGL01 (sample SAMN16246548, study PRJNA631951) | gut metagenome | biome: gut microbiome; feature: rumen; material: fiber-attached | host: Bos | place: Iran: Karaj | collected 2018-10 | reverse complement strand
TATTCATCTTCTGGACATGTTATACAAGCATGATAATCATAATCATCTTTTCCTACTTTTATTATTATTGCATAACTAGTATTACTACACTGATTACCTTTATAGTCCTTTATTTCATCTATATAATTTTGCGTTGTTAAAGTACTTAGAGGGACAATCTGTGCTTGTAACATATCTGATGGTCTATACTTTCTATTATCATTAAAGAATTCTTTTCCTGATTCTTGTACTGTTCTTGCTATATCACTATAATAGTCTTCTCTAAATCCTCTTAGATTCCCTGTAAATGTTACTACTGCTATTATTGATATTATTCCTAATATTATTACTGCACCAATTATTTCTATTAATGTAAATCCTTTTCTATTTTTCATATACATTACCTCTATTATTATTCTATATAAAATTATAATTTATTTCAATATTATTATTATACTTTTTTAACAATCATATTTACACTTTTTTATTAAAAACTTATCAAAATAATTAAATATAAATCTATAAATGATATAATTATGATAATAGGAGGTGGAATATGTTTAATAATAAGTATATTATGCTTGCTTTATCTATAATATCAATTTATATAACGTTATGTCTTGGTACAGATACATATGCAAAATATGTATCCACCTCTACTTCAACTACTTCTACTTCTATTGCAAGATGGAAAATATTAGTTAACAATGATGACATTACTCTGGGTTCCACTTCTACTTCTTTGATAACTCCTGTGTTTCCTGGAAATAACGATATAAATAGTAATGTACTAGCACCTAATGCTGAAGGATATTTTGATTTAGTTATTGATGCAACTAATGTTGATGTTTCTTTTAGATATACGATAACAGTTGCAGTTAATGCTGATAGTGCTGTACAAGAATTAGTCGCAACAAAGTATGTTATAAACGGTGGTGAAGAAACATCTTTTGCATCAGGAAGTCAAACTATATCGCAAGATGTTTCATTTCAGAATAGATCTGAACCTATTTATTTAAGAGTTTATGTAAAATGGGATGATTCATTAAATCTTATGAATAATAGTGCTGATACAGATACAACAGTTGGAAATCAATTAGGAAAGCTTGATGTTACAATACATACTATTCAAATTTAAAAAGTCTTTAAGACTTTTTTTATTTAAAAAAAAATAGAAATTTCTTTCTATTTTTCAAAATCACATTCACTACATTTTATTTTATTATTTTTTTGAACTAATAATTTACCACATTTTGGACATTTTTCACCAGTTGGAATATCCCAAGTTGCAACTTTACATTTTGGATAATTGTTACAACCATAGAACACTTTTCCACGTTTGCTTTTTTTCTCAACAATCATTCCACCACATTCTGGACATTTAACTATTTCATTAATTTCTTTTTCTTCTTTTTTAATATATTTACAAGTTGGATAATTGCTACATGCAGTAAATTCCCCATATTTTCCTTTTCTAATTACTAATGGGTTTCCACATTCTGGACAATTTTCTCCAGTTTGTTCTGGAGCATTTTTTTCCATTTCACCAAATGCTTTTTTTACAAGTGGTTCAAAAGAATCATAAAACTCATGAAGCACTTTGATGTTATCTTCTTTTTCTTCAGCTATTTTATCTAGATCACTTTCCATATTAGCTGTGTATTCAACATTTATAATTCCACTAAAGAATTCTTGTAATTTATCGGTAGTTTCAATCCCTACTTTAGTTGGGACAAATTTCTTATCTACTAAATCTACGTATTCTCTTTCTTTGATAGTATCAATTACAGTAGCATATGTAGATGGTCTTCCAATTCCTAGTTCTTCCATTTCTTTAATTAATTTAGCTTCAGTATATCTTGCAGGTGGTTGAGTAAAATGTTGTTCTTTATTGATTTCTAATGCATTAAGTATTTCATTTTCTGATAATTTTGGTAATATTTTATCTTCACTATTTTCAAATTCTTTATATACTTTTAAATATCCATCATAAATCAATACTTGCCCAGTTGCTTTAAAATCATAGTCATTATTTCTAAGTATAATTGTTGTTGCATTAACTTTTGCATCAGCCATAATGGATGCTAAAGCTCTATAATAAATTAATTCATATAATTTGAATTCATCTTTAGTTAAAAACTCTTTCATTTTTTCCGGAGTTCTAAAAACACTTGTTGGCCTAATTGCTTCATGTGCATCTTGAACATTATCTTTCTTTTTAGTTGTCTTTACATAACCAACATATTCTTTACCATAGGTATCATTAATATATTTATATCCTTCTTTAATGTACTGATCACTAAGTCTTATTGAATCAGTTCTCATGTATGTAATAAGACCAACTGTTTCACTCCCAATATCTATACCTTCATATAATTTTTGAGCAAGTGACATAGTCTTTTTGGCGTTAAATCCGAGTTTATTAGATGCATCCTGTTGCATTGTACTAGTTATAAATGGAGGTTTTGCCTTTTTATTTTTTTCTTTTTGTTCAATTGATAGTACTTTAAAATCTTTTCCTAATGAATTGATTACATTATCTGTTTCTTCTTCATTGGATAATTTTATTTCTTCCCCTTTGTAATTAAATAATTCTGCTTCAAATTCATCAAAAACAGAAGTAATTGTCCAATATTCTTCACTATTAAAAGCTTCTATTTCTCTTTCTCTATCTACAATCAATTTCAAGGCTACACTTTGAACACGTCCTGCGCTTTTTCCACCAGTTTTTGATTGCATCAATTTACTAAGTCTAAATCCAATAATTCTATCAAGTATTCTTCTTGTTTCTTGACTCTTAACTAAATCATAATCTATTTTTCTAGGTTCTTTAAATGCTTCAATTACTTTATCTTTTGTAATTTCATGAAAAAGAACTCTTTCATACTCTTTATCTTTTATTCCAAGTGCTTCTTTTAAATGCCAACTTATCGCTTCTCCCTCACGGTCCGGGTCGGTTGCTAGATAAATCATTTCACTATCTTTCACTAACTTTTTTAAATCACTAATTGTTTTCTGTTTTCCAGCAATCGGAATATAATTTGGCTTAAAATCATTATCAACATCTACACCTAATCCATATTTACCTGTAGTTGCTAAATCCCTAATATGTCCCTTTGAAGAAACTACTTTGTAGTCTTGTCCTAAATACTTTTCAATAGTTTTACTTTTACTTGGAGACTCCACTATAACTAAATTTTTTGTCACTATTTCTCACCCATTTCATATCTATTTATACTAATTATTAAATATTTTGTCAACACTATATATTATTATACATTAGAAAAGAAATTCCTAGGAATTTCTCTCTTTTTTTAATTTTTTTAGTTTAATAATCATAAACGATTACTTTCCTGTTTAATATATTCTTCAATTTCTTCATCTACATCTTGAATGAATAATTCTTTTTTTCTTGAGATATAATTTTCTTTTAATATTTCTGAATATTTTTCTGGTTTATTTTCATAAATTGAATCATTTATCTCAACTATTTTATCTATGTCTATCTCTTTAGTATTTTTTATTTTTTGATGAATACTTTTATAATCACTATCAAATATTTTTAGTAATTTTTTTCTTTCTTGTTTTACTTTTCTTGTCTTACTATTATCTAATTTTTCTTCGCTGTAATCTGAATCTTCAATCATCATTATTGACAATATGCTTTGTGGTTTTTCATCATAAGATAATCTATTCAAATACGAAAGAGGTATTCCAAAAAAATTATAATTAATTCTTCTTACAATATCATGCTTATATTCATCTTTGGGTAATGTGTCCATAGATGGATCAAACAAAAATATTCCTTTAGTTTTATACTTGTTATCATCTATTTCTATTAAAGTAACAAAAGAACTTTTATCATTTTGTATAGTTTCACCTAAAAAAGTTTTATATCCCATTGTCGATAAAGTATAAGATAATAATTTATTCATTCCATATGAATTAGTCTTCTTTTTTAGTACTATATCAGGTAATAAGTCTTTTTCATCATTATCATCATAATCAAACATTTTGATTGAATCATAAACATACATAATTTGTTCTAATTCAGAATAATTATCATTTCTTATTTTTTTTATAAATGAATAAAGTGTTCTAAATTTTGGAATATCTGTCAAACAATAATTATCTTCATTCGATTCGTAAGGAATATTCCAAGTAGATGGATTATCATATACTAATTCAAGTAAAGTATTTATATTATTTGTATTTAATTTAATCAAAATATATTTTTCAATTTTTGAATCATCACAATATTCACTTATTGTTATTAAGTTTTTTATTAGATAAATGGTATCTAAATCACAATCATCCTTAAAATAAATTTGACTAATGCTGTTGGGAGAGAAGATTAAATCTTTGTATGTTTCTATTTCTTCACTAGATAGATGGTGATCAATAGATAAATTTTGGATGTCAAAATAATTGAATATTTCTTCATTATCTTCAACTCCAAAAAGATTCATACAACCACTCCCCTATAGTTTTATTTTAATTTTCCAAATTTTCCTTTCGATCCTTTAAGACCGTTAAATCCACTTAATATATTTGATTTAAAACTTCTTACTTTTGCTTTATCTTTTTTATAACTTTTTATTGCAATATTTATCATATCATCAAGAAGTGTAGTAAACTTCTTATCTTTTGGTTCCCAAAGATAGAATGCTAAACTTCCAGGGCATGAATTAATTTCATTAATGTAAGCTTTATTTTTCTTTTTATCCACTAAAAAGTCTATTCTAACTACTCCTCTTAACCCAATTGCTTTAAATGCTTTAGTAGCTATTTCTTCTATTTCTTGTTTTAACTTTTTATCAATATCAGCAGGTATCTTTCTATTGGCACTTGCCATTCCTTTAGATCCGCCTTTTTTGCCACCATTAATGTATTTATCTTCAAATGTTAATAATTCATTGTCTGTCATTACTTCTTCTAATTCACTTAATTTTTGTGATTCATAGTTACCAAGAATACTTATGTTTACTTCTGTTAAATTTTGAACTTTTTCTTCAACTATAATTTTACTGTCATATTTTACTGCATCGTCAATAGCTTCTTCTAGTTCACTTCTTTTTTCAGCAGAAGCTATTCCAACACTACTTCCTAAAGTAGCTGGTTTAATTATCATTGGATATTCTACTTTTGATTCAATTTCTTTAATTACTTTGTCTTTATCATCTTTATAATCACAATCATAGAACCAATGATATTTTGTTATTGGTAATGAATTAACTTCAAATACATTTTTTTGAATTATTTTATCTTGTGCCACTGCACTTGCTAAAACATCACTTCCTACAAAAGGAACTCCTATTGTTTTTAAATATCCTTGAAGTACTCCATCTTCAACATTTGTTCCATGAACAACTGGGAAAATGATATCTATGTCATTAACTATTCCTTTCATGAATCCTTTGCTTTGTAGCACAAATCTATCTTTCTTTTTGTAAAGAATTACATTTTTTGAATATCTTTTTACTAAGTCCATATCTTTAAAAGTATCTATTTCTCTTAAAGCTTTTCCAGTATACCATTCACCTTCTTTTGAAATATATATTGGAATAATATCGTATTTTTCATTATCAAGTTTATTCATCGCTTGAACAGCTGAAATAATACTAACCTCATGTTCTACTGTTTCTCCACCAAAAATTACACCAACTTTTATCATTATATTTCCTCCTATTCAGTATATGTATCTGGTAAATCATTTTCAAATAATGCATACATATCTTTCTTATTTTTTAATTCCTTTATTAAAGGATAAGCTTCTCTAACATCATTTAAAACATGTATTTTCTTTTCATCATATTTTTCTTCTAATAATCCTTCTTTAATTGGAACTGTACGTTTTTCTCCAACTAAAATTACATAATCAGCAACTTTAGCAATTTGTTTGCCAAACTCCTTATTAAGTTCCTTTTCTTTTGCTCCTAATTCAACCATTCCAGGAGTTACTACTACTTTAGTACCATCCATCATGTCAAGAACATCTAACGCACTTTTAGCTCCAACTGGATTAGAATTGTATGCATCATCAATTTGATAAAATACTCCTAGCTTTTTAATTTCTAGTCTATGCTCTACTGGTTCAACTTTTTTAACTCCTTGTTGTAATTCTTTAATTGATAATTCAAATTCTCTTCCAAGAGCTATAGCAGCTAAAATATTATAAACATTATGTTTTCCTAATAATTTTGTTTCAAATGAATATTTTGTTTTATCATCTTTGAATACTACATCAAAAGATGTACCTTTATTGTTACATTTAATATTTTCTGCTCTGACATCTACATCTTTTTCATCTATGCCAATCCATAATATCTTTGCATGATCTTTCTTTTTTATTTTATATTCTCTTTGCTTTTTATCATCTTTATTTAAGACTCCTACACCATCGTTTGGTAAATATTCAATAAGTTCCATTTTCCCATTGATAATGTTTTTTTCACTACCAAATGTCTCTAAATGTGCTGTACCAATTGAAGTAATTATTCCATATTTCGGATTTACTAATTTGCAAAGTCCATTTATTTCTCCTTTAACATATGCTCCCATTTCAGCAATAAAAGCATCATCAAATTTACTCAATTGATTATTTACTGTAATCATTAACCCATTAAATGTATTTAAGCTTTTTGGTGTTGCAAGACAATTCATTTTAACGTTTAGTACGTCATTTAAAATATTTTTACAACTTGTTTTACCATAACTACCAGTGATACCAATTACTTTAAGTCCAGACATAGACTCAAGTTTCTTTTTAGCATTATGCTCATATTTGTGATATATAATTCTTTCCATTGGATGATTTATTAAATTAGCAATATAGACAACTATATAATTAAGTGAAGTCATCATTGCTAATGAAAGTAAAACACGATTTCTATAACCATTATTAATAAAATATGCAATAGATGGAATTAAATATAATAATGCAATAGTAATAATTAATCTTTTAATTCGAGAAGTTACCACTAATGGTTTTTTATTTTGATCTAATTTTCTTTTTTGTCTATCAACATAAAAGCTAACGATATAGACTAATGAAGAAACTCCAATAAATAAAGATTCAACATCAACTTCTTTAACATCTTTTGAATAAAATAATAAAATCGCAAATACTATTCCATAAACGTTTAAATTAACAAATACTTGTTTTTTATTTTTAAAAATCCATTTTAAGTATCTATTATTTTCATTATATAAATTTTGTTGTAACATATGTAAAGATTTCTTAGTTGAATAAATTATATAAATGTATTCAAAAAAGAATAATAAATAAACTAAATAAGTCATATAAATCACTCCTTAATAAATGTTTTTATAACATTACAAACTGGATTGATAAATTCTAAATACGTGTAATGAGTTCCACCTTCATATACAATTAATCCAGCATCACTCATTATTTTTTCAAGTTCTTGTGCTTCTTCTAAAGGTGCTTCTGTATCATTATCACCCCAAATTAAAAGTGTTGGACATTTAATCTTTTCAGCACATGGTGTTAAATCTTCATTAACTGTATTTACAAGTATTTTTCGCATAACAACAGATGCATTTTTATAATCACGTGAACCAATATGTTTTTTTGCGAATCCTTCTAATTTGTTAAGTCCAGGCACTTTTTTTAATTCTTTTAATATTTTTACTTTTGTACTCAATTTTTGTTCTTTTCTTATGCAAGGTGCTCCAAGAAGTATCAATTTTTCTGTTTCATATTTTGATGCGTAAATTATAGAAATTCTTCCACCAAATGAATGTCCAATTAAAATTGGTTTTTTTATTTTTAATTTATCTAATAATGATTTTACTACTTCGCAATAATCATATATTGTAATTTCATCAGTTGGCTCTTTAGAAGCTCCATGTCCAGGTAAATCAATAATGGTTATAGTTCCATATTTTTCTAATCTTTTACCGATTGGATCCATCATTTCAATATTTTGACCCCAACCATGTAACAAAACTATATTTTTATCTCCACTACCATATTGTATGTAATTTACATCTATATCTTTAACATTAACTATCATCATTTAACACCTACAGTAATTATAGCAATTTTTAAATATATATTCAATTTTTTAGTATTTTTTTACATTTTTTTACAAAAAAGTCTTTTAAATTATTAAAAACATAATATTATTTTAAATAACTATTTAGAATTCAGTTGATAGTATAACAATACGTTAACAGTACACTTTATTGTTTCTACAGTAAACCTATTCCACTTTTTTAACAATTTATGTTTATTTATTACATAATAAAAAATCTGATACTTGTATATCAGATTTATTATTTTATTAAATCATTGAATCTCTTACAAAGACTTCTACATTGTTTTCAACATAGATATCTACTTTTGCTTTTTCCACCACTTTAATAAAACCTAGACCATTTATAACAATATCCTGATTATATCCAACTTCAATTGATTTCTTAGATAATTCTTCTAATTCATCACATTTACTTGTTTCTTTTCTTTCTATTTCTAAATCATTTGATATATAAAAAGTAAAACTATTTTTTTCTCCTTCAACATAATCCATTTTAAATATCTTTGGTATGATTAAAGTCTGCCCTTTTCTTAATTGGTATGTTATTGTATCTATTTCTTTTTTTGGATTTATTTGCTTTATTAAATCAAAATCCACATAATTTATTATACTTCCTCTATCTATTAATCCAGGTGTATCTATTAAAATAATATCATCAGTAAGCTTAATATTAACTTTGTTTAAAGTCGTTGAAGGAAGTGGTGAAATTGTTAATTCATATTCTTCTTCAGAATAGTTTTGAACCATTTTATTTATCAAAGAACTCTTACCTGAATTTGTATGTCCAACAACATATATATTTTTACTAGATTTGTATTTTTTTATCATCAAAAGAAGCTCATCAATATTGTAATTTTTATTTGCACTTATAATTATTATATCTTGATAATCTAATCCTAAATTTTCAAAATATGCTTTTAATTTATCATCGTTGATACTTCTAGGTAATAAATCTCTTTTTGTTAATACTAAGATTAATCTATTTTTGATATAATCTCTAATCATATTAATATCTTTTTGAACATTTAATAAATCAACAACATATAGTACTAAATCTTTTGTTTCATTTACACTTTTTAAAATATCAATATATTCTTCATTAGATTTAGTGGTTATTTGATATTCACCATAATTTCTTAATTTAAAGCAACGTGAACAAATATCATTTGTTAAATCAGGAGTGTATCCTTCAAATAACATGTTAGAGTCTTGTAATTTTACTCCACATCCAATGCAGTATTTTTCATCATTCATAATATTCTCCTCTTTTAAACAAATTGTCTTTGGCTAATTTCTTTAATTTTCTTTTTTCTAAGAAACGATTAATGCCAGTTACTTTCAATTCATCTTTTGAAAGCGGATCTATTAAAATTGTAAATATTCCGTACCTATTTCCACCTAGTACATCAGTCATTAATTGATCTCCAATTAAACACATTTCTTCTTTTTTAAATTTACCTTCTTTTTGAACTTTTTTAAAGCCTCTAGAAAATGGTTTCATTGCAAATCTTACATATGATATTCCAAGTTTTTCTGCCGCAATTGACAGTCTTTTTTTACTACTATTGTTTGATACAATATAGACAGTAAAATCATTTTTTAATTTTTTCATTAAGTCACATACATCTTTTTTTGGTATTTCTTTATGTACTTTTAAAAGCGTATTATCTAAATCAAATAATAAACACTTAATTTTTTTTTCTTTTAAATTATTATAATTTATATCATAAATAGTTTTTCTATACATTTTAGGAATATAATTTTTCATTTAGCCTCCTAAAAAAAGATAAACTTAGCGTTACTCTAAGTTTATTTTTTCTAATCTTTTTGTTTTTTCTAATTCTACTTCTGATTCAACATTAACAACTGTTGCTCTTTTCTTTCTTGAAATTAATAACTTTATGAAAGTAACTAATAATACTATAAATATTATAAGAGATAAAAGCAAGAAGAAATTTACTCTATTGTCTTTTTTAAATAGTATTGTGTAGTAATTTTCAACATTCTGCGTTCCATCTTTTGCACTTACAGTAATTGTTACTTTATCTCCAGCTTTTAAATTTGAAAAACTATCCTTATCTATTTTTGCAACGGCTTCTTCTCCATTACTCAAAACTGGTTTAATAACTAAAGAATCTTTATATTTATTTTTGTATAATATCTCATAATCATATTTATCTTTTTCAAAATTAATACTTTCATCACATCCGAACAGTTCAATTCCGCTAAGAGTTGTATCAATATCTTTATCTAGATTATTTATCATTAATGTATATACTTTTTCTTCTTTGTTTTCGCTTATTACTGTTATAAGAACTTTATTATTTCCAAATTCTAATTTTTCTGGTTTATCAATTTTTACTGTTGCTTTCGGATCTTTTGAAACTGCTACTATATCTATTGTTGTTAATTTGTGAGTTGTTATCGTATATAATAAAGTGTTTGGATTAAAATCAATTAGTTTATTATTGGAATTTATTACAAGCTCTTTTAAGTCGTTATTTGTCCCACGGTTATCTTGTCTTGTAATTGTTATCACATATTTTTTTTCTTCACCAGTTGCTGATACTACTACTATTTCAAATTTATTTTCTCCATAATCAAGTGGTGCTCCAGTTTTTGGAGCAAATCCTTCTTTAAAAGTTGCTGTTTTGTCATTTAACGTAGCTTCAAAATTTGCAGTGGTTACACTTGATTCAATTTCAAATATATATTCTGATTGCTTTGGAGAAAAATTATTAAGTGTAGTTCCATTAAACTTTATATCGCTTAATGTATTATCTCTTGATTTAATTGCAATAGTTTTACTTACTTTTTCAAGTGTGACTATCGTTTCATCTTCTTTTACCTTTGTTGCACCTTCAATATTTAGGATTGTATCTGTTTTTGTAGAATCATTTTTTACTTTAAATTTTAAAGTTGCAATCGTAGACTCTCCCATTAATCCACTGTCATGACTGAAATCCAATGTTAAAGGACTCTCTTTGGAAAATTTTGAAGTCATCTTCCATCCATCACTTTTACTTTCTACATTTAATAATTCAAGTACTCCAGTTTCATAAGTAAAAGTTGATTTAAACTCATTTATTTCTTTTTCTGAAACAATAACAATGTTTACAGATATTTCATCACCTTTGCTTGCCATTTCAACTGTATCTATTCTTGCATAATCATTTTCTGCTGCAAAAACATTTATTGGAACAATAATACCTATAACAATAAATAATAATATACTTTTTAAAAGTTTCATATAATTCTCCTAGTTATTAATTACTTTTATATCGATAAAAACAATAGTAAGCATTTCTCACTATCGCAAAACTCATATTCTATGCTTATTATACTTTGAATATAAAAAAAAGTCTATAGAATTAAATCATTCTTTATTATTTTTAATAAATTCCCTTAACATTTTCATTAATGCTCTTTTTTCTATTCTTGAAACATAACTTCTCGAAATATTAAATTCCTTAGCTATTTCCTTTTGGGTTTTTTCTTCTTGATTATTTAATCCATATCTTTTATTTATTATTAACTTTTCTCTATCGTTTAATACTTTAAAATATTCTTTTAAAAGCTTAATATTATCTTTTTCTGTTATGTCATTTATAAAGTCAGGTGAAGATACTTTTAAGACATCAAGTATAGTAATTTCATTTCCTTCTTTATCATATCCAATTGACTCATTAATTGATATATTCTTATTGTTTTTACTGTTACTTCTAAAATACATTAAGATTTCATTTTCTATACATCTAGCACAGTAAGTAGTTATTTTAGTACCATGACTTTTATTAAAGGAATCTACCCCTTTTATTAATCCAATCGTACCTATACTTATTAAATCATCTTGTGAAATAGTATTAGTATCATATTTTTTTACGATATGTGCTACTAATCTTAAATTATGTTCAATTAATTTATTTCTGCTGTCAATATCTCCTTCTCTCATTTTTTTTATTAATTTTTCTTCTTCTTCACTAGGTAGTGGATCCAAAAATACATTATTAGAGTAACTTGCAGTAAATAAGAATAAATCTTTAATTTTATTTAACAGTTTAAAAAACATATAACCTCCATAGAAATTATATGTTATTAAATTAATATTATATTAAATCATAATTAAAATAAATATTATTATTGCTAAGAATATAGCAATGTATAGTATCTTTTTAGGTAATTTATCTATTTTACTTAATTTGTTTTCTTCTAAAACAGCATCAACTACTTTTTTATTTATTGTCATTCCACAATCTTTACAAAAAGTATCATTTTTACTTAATTTTGCTCCACAAAATTCACATTTTCTATTCATATTTGTCATCCTTTACAAGTAATATATCATTATTTAGTATTCTTTACAATTATTATCGAAAAAGTCTTTTAAGTATTCTTTTTCTGTAAATATTTTTTTATTACTTTTTATTATATTATTTCTATATTTATACATTTTATCAATATTATTTATTATAGATGTCTTTTTATAATTATAAATAAACAAATATCTCTCAATTAAAAACTTATGATAATAATAATTAATATTTTTCGTTTCATCATTTATTTTAAAGATTAATAATAATAAAGATACTAAAATAATAAGTGAATATGAATAAAAAAGATATAAGGATAATAATAATATTATTATTGTATATGAAATAATTATTAAAAGTTTTAAAGATTTTTTTAAGTATATAAAGTAACTTAGAAAACTAAGTAATAATTTACTACCATCAAGTGGAATTATTGGAAACAAATTAAATATAAGAATAAAATTACTAAAACTAATTAATGTTTTATCATATTTTGCTAAAAAATATGTAATTATAATTTGAAATAAAGGACCAGCAATAGTTACTAATAGTTCTTCATATAATGGTTTATTAATTTTATCATTAAATATTGTCACTCCTCCTAATGGATATATGTATATTTTATCTATTTTCCAATTAAATAATTTAGCAATTAATAAATGGCCAAATTCATGGAAAATAATTATAGAATTATAGAATATTATTTTTTTAAAATAGCCAAATAATAAGGAAACGATTATGAATATATATGTAAAGAAATTAATTTTAAATATATTTTTTATAGTCTTCTATTTCTCCATTTTTGAAGAAAGCTAAAATTAGTTCATCATTATTTACTTCACCAATATAATCTCCTTTTTTTACATATTCATATAATTCGATATTATCACGTAGTAGAGTACAGTACAATATGTCTACTCCGTTGGAAGTGTGTACAAGAATGACGTGACCATAATCTTTGTTGTAGCCCTTATAGATTCCTATGCCGTCAT
>JAEEGL016131471.1_pt1 | contig 13345 bp, 10 predicted proteins | sample 9134231 | NCBI WGS metagenome assembly JAEEGL01 (sample SAMN16246548, study PRJNA631951) | gut metagenome | biome: gut microbiome; feature: rumen; material: fiber-attached | host: Bos | place: Iran: Karaj | collected 2018-10 | reverse complement strand
TCCCAAGGGGAAAGGGTCGCGTACATCGATTCCGAGGGCCTCTCAGGCGACCGCATATCCCAGGTTTTCGCAGGGATGGAAGATGCGGTCAAGAACGTGCTGATTTTCCAGGTCCACAGTTTCGAGGAGCAGTCCGACCGCATAGACAAGGCGGAGAAGCTCGCTTCCGCAGGGACCATAACCGCCGTGATCATCGATTCCCTGACCATGTTCTATCGGCTGAAGTACGATGACGGGGCGGCCAGGAACGATTTCATCAGGCAGACGGAAGCTCTGCTTAATATGGCCAGGAAATATGACATAGCCGTTCTGGTAACTTCGCAGGTATACAGCAATATGAACGGCGGGGTTGAGTTTCTCGGGGGCCACGTCCTGCATCACAACGCGAAAACTATAGTGCGTCTGGATAAGGGATACGAAGGCAGGCGCGCAGCGGTGATAATGAAGCACCGGAGCCTCCCCGAAGGGAGGTCGGCGCCATACAGGATAACCGAGACCGGGATAGAGGACGTCTGATCCTCAGGATTCCCTGTTTATGGCGAATTTAGCCAGAGCCACCATGAATTCCTTGTCCTCGCTTCCGGGGAGGAAATCTATCTTGGCGATGGCGGACTCTATTTTCTTCTTGGCAAGGTCCATCGCATAATCGATGGATCCGGCGTCTTTCATAATCTGCTTGGCGCGCCCGCATTCGGCGTCGGTGGCATCGATCTTCCCCAGAATCCCTTTGAATTCCTCCAAAGTCTTCTGATCTTTTATTGATCTGATCGCGTGGGTCACCATGCAGGTGCATTTCCCTTTGCGTATGTCGTTCCCAACCGATTTCCCGGTCTTGGATGAATCGCCGGCTATCCCGAGATAGTCGTCGAACATCTGGAATCCCAGCCCCAGATCGATGGCGTAATCGTAGATCTTCGCGGCTGTGGCATCGTCCGCTCCGCCTACGATCGCTCCTCCCGCAGCCGCCGCCGCGAACAGGACGCTGGTTTTGAGCTTTATCGTCTCGATGTAGTATTCTTCGGAGACGATCTTGCCCTCGTTGTTGACGTCCATCTGCTGGCCGCGCCCGAGGTCGCAGACAGCGGTTGTAACGTATCTCAGAATCCTAACGACTTTCTCCGGAGGGAGGTCCATGTTGCTGATTATCTCGCACGCCTTCGAGAACAGCCAGTCCCCGGCGAGAACCGCGGTCGGCATCCCATATCCCACGTGGATGGTTCTCATCCCCCTGCGGACTTCGTCCCCGTCCATCAGGTCGTCGTGGATCAGCGTGAAATTGTGGATGTATTCTATGGCAACCGCAAGCGGCATCGCATCCATGGCGTTTCCGCCGACGGCTCCGCAGGAGGCCAAGACCATCGCAGGGCGCATCCTCTTCCCTCCGGCGTACGGATACTGCCTGGACGCCTCTATGAGGTTGGAAGGCTCTTCGTCCTTTATAAAGTCGCGAATGGGCCCGTCCAGTTGGGCGGACCTTTTCCTCAGATATTCTCTTGCATCGATCATATGGATTCCATCCACTGTCTGGTTTCCCCAAGGACCACGTGTTTGGCCTTGGAGAGCGCTTTCAAGTCGGGGGAGCCGGTGAGCAGCATCGCGGCCCTGAGCTCTTCCCTGATCAAAGTGAGTTTGCGTTTGACGGCCTCGGCGGATTCGCAGGCTTCCCTCAGGACGGCATTGGCGACGCCCGCGCAGGAAGCCCCCATAGCGACCGAAGAGGCCACGTGTATCCCGTCGAGGATGCCTCCGGAAGCGATCAGCGGAAGGCCGCTGCATTTGGCTTCGCAGAGGGAAACAGGCGCGGGTATGCCCCAATCCAAGAAGGTTTCGCCCATGTTGGTCCTGATGTAATCGCCGGCATCCATAGCGCGGTGAAGCTCGACGGCAGCGAAGCTGGTCCCGCCCATCCCTGCGATGTCGATCCCTTGGATTCCGATGCCTTTCAGTCTGACGGCCACGTCTTTGGAGATTCCGCCGCCGGTTTCCTTGACGATCGCCGGGAAATCCCTGGCGAGGGAGCGTATCGCGTCGCGGCAGCCGCATGCGTTCGTGTCGCCCTCAGGCTGGACGATCTCCTGAAGGAAGTTCAGATGGATGGCGAGCACATCTGCGCCGACCAGATCCATCGCCGCTTCGATGTCCTCCTCGGAGAAGGCTTTCTTCCCTCTCTGCTCTATCAGCTGGGGAGCGCCCACGTTCCCGATGACCAAAGGCACGCCGCAATCCTTCACGACGGAGTAGCTTTCCGGGCAGACGCCGGACATCCCTGCGCGTTCGCTCCCGACGCCCATCCCGATGCCAAGCTCGGCGCACGCTTCGGCGATGTTCCCGTTGATCTTCTTGGCCCCATCGAATCCGCCGGTTATAGCGGTCACGATCAGCGGGAATTCCAGCTTTCTGCCGAAGATCTCGCAGGACATGTCGATCGAGTCCCCGTCTATCTCCGGAAGGGCGTTGTGGATCAGTCTCACATCGTCCCAATAGCAGTATCCTGGGGCGGTCCTCTCTTCGACGCAGATCCTGATGTGGTCGTTCTTTCTGTTCTGTATAGCCATATCAGACCCTCGCTGTTGTGCATCTGATCTTTTCCCCGTTGAGCGCGGACAGGAGCCTGCCGGGGACCGTGCCGTTCAGAAGGATGCACTCCCTTCCCTCGGCGCACATCGAAAGCATCGATCTCATTTTTCCGGCGACCCCTCCGGTGACGTCGTCCGCGGATTGCTCCGAAGATATCCTTTCCAGGGTCTCTTCCGTGACTTCCGGAATGAATTCAGCGTCCGGATCTTTCTTGGGGTCGGAAAGGTAGAGGCCGTCGATGTCCGAAACGAAGATCGACAGCTCCGGCTCGAAGATGCGGGCCAGAACTTCCATGGCCTGGTCGCCAGAGCATATCCCGAACCCTTTTTTCCTGTCCATGACCACGTCGCCGAACATGACCGGCATTATGCCCATGTCTTTCAGCGCCCTAATGGCATCCCCGTTCCCGACTTCCAGTCTTCCTCCGTCCATGACGAAGCAGGATCCCGGGGGCACCGAGACCGCTGGGATCCCGGCGTCTATGAGCTCCCCGACAACCATCGAGCTGAGCTCTCTGACGTCATGCTGGACCTTCGCGACCGCAGGTATCTGCTCTTTGCCGGTGAATCCGTCCTGGATCGAGAATCTCTTCGCCAGCACATGTCCGAACGAGCCGGCCCCGTGAACCACAAGGCAGTCTCTCCCCGAAGCAGAGATCTCTCTGCAGAGGCGCGAAATGGAATCCCGGCTGAACGTGCGGTACTGCGTTTTGTCTGTGATCACGCTGCCTCCGAGCTTGATCAGTATCATCGGCTGATGATAGGGTTCACCTATAAAATCAGATGCGAATCCCGAGTACGTCGATCGACGGATGATCTGGATTCTGACTCAGGCATATTCTTTTATGGTCTTCCCGACGTTGACGAAATGGTCCGCTATCCTTTCCGTGTCCGAAGCCAGGGAAAGATACTCCGCGCCGACGTCAGGCTTGCAGACGCCTTCGTTCAGCCTTTCGATGTGGTCGGCGGACATCTTGTCGGTGAGGTCGTCGATCTTGTCCTCGATGGCCATGGCTTCCCTGAGGATATCCCTGTCGGCTTCGGCGTAGGCCTTCATTATCTTCTCGTACAGCTGCTCTATGAGGAGTCTGACGTCCTCTATCTCCTGGAGGGCGGCGTCGGAGAATCTGTCTTCGAGGGCGGAAAGCTTCTCGGCATACTCCACTATGTTCTCCGCATAGTCGCCGATCCTTTCCAGATCGGTCACGGTGCGGAATCCGGTGGAGACGTACGCGTTGTCCCTTCCGCTCAGCTGGAGGTTGGAAAGTTTCACAAGGAATTTGGTGATCTGCTTTTTGAGGAAATTGAGCTCTTTCTCATTGGCCCGGAACGTCTTTTCCTCGCTGAAATCCAGCGTGGATACCATATGGCAGGCGAGGTTGACGTTGTCCATCGCGATCTTGGCCATGTTCATGATCTCATTCTTCACTTCCAGCACGGCTATGGGCGGGGTCTTCAGCATATAATCGTTGATGAAGAAGAGACGTGGCCCTTCGTTCTCCGAAGTGGTCTTCTCTCCTTTGTCGGGTATCGCCTTGCATACGAAGGAAACCAGTTTTGACGTGAGAGGAAGCATTATGATGACGGTCATGACGTTGAAGAAGGTGTGGAACATGGCCAGCTGGGTGGGGGCGTTCGGGAACATCGATCCGAATATGGATTCATATGTGATGCCGCCGCCTGAGATGAATCCGATGGCGTAGCCCGCGATGACGAACAGTGTCACGCCTATCACGTTGAACGTGAGATGCATTAGCGCCGTCCTTTTCGCGTTGAGGCCGCTGGACATTCCCGCAAGGATAGACACTATGCAGGATCCGATGTTGGATCCCATGGTCAGGTAGATCCCCTGCTCCAAATCGATGAGCCCGGCGGCAAGCATCGCGATGGCCACCGAGGTCATGACGGATGAGCTTTGGACTATCGCCGTCAGAAGTGCTCCCAAAAGAACCAGGATGATCAGGTTATCGATGCTGGCGAGGAAATTCTTCACCTCATCGAGCTGAGCGAAATCCTCCATGGAACCGCTCATCATGCTCAGGCCCACGAATAGCAATCCGAATCCGCCGATGACGCCCCCCCATCTTTTCACGGAGTCTTTTTTCCCGAAGGCGACCATGAACGCGCCTATCCCCGTGACGGCGGCGAATATCAGGGTGAGAGATATCGTGCCGGAGCCGAACATCCCCAGCGCCACTATCTGCGCGGTTATAGTCGTCCCTATGTTGGCGCCGTAGATTATCGCTGCCGCGAGGGTCAGAGACATGATCCCGGCGTTGACGAAACCTATAACCAGAACGGTCATCGCTCCGGAGCTTTGTATAGCCGCGGTGCTCACCGTCCCTATAGCTACGCCGACCAGCTTCTTGTCGGATGCTTTGGAGAATAGGCTCTTCAGTCTGGTGCTGCAGATGGATTCCAAGTTGGAGCTCATAGTGTTGCAGGCTATGAGGAAAACTCCGATCCCTGCGGCCAGCGTGAGCACGGCTGTTGCTATCATTGCGGCGTCCATATGGGCACTTCTGGATTGATTATAGGTTAGTAATATAATAAATTGAAGTGTCGGCCAGCCGTTCTGCGGAAGCCAGGCTTTCGGATGGCCGGTTTTTGGAGGGGATTCCGCATGATCGTCGGGAATCCGTCAGGAGGAAGCGCTTCTGATCAGATGGTAGGAGCAAGGGTAGACACGTTCCTCGATGACCTTTCCGTCGGAGCGGCCGATTTTGAAGGTGATGTATATGCCATCGCTGTCCAGACAGAAGTCCAAATCGAAATTTTGGGTGCTTTGCGCGCTCAAATCTCCTTTGAGCAGCGTGAATCTGCCGCAGCCGGAGGTTTCGTCGTCTTCGACGCGGAATCCGTTGCCCCACATGACCGAGACGAAACTGGCGTCGGGAGAGCTGTATTCGACCTCCAAGTATCTGAATTCCATCTCGGAGTGCGGCACTTGGATGCTTATTTCCAAGCTGGGTTGGCTGCCTTTATACACGTCGTTTATCGTTACCGAGTTTACCATGAAGACTGAGGGCCATTGGCAGAATACGCCGTCTCCGTAGCCATGGATGTATTTCGGTTCTCCTACTTTGACTTCGATCTGCCGCGGTTCGCTGACGATGCTTTCGCCTGCGGTTTCATGGTCCAGGGCGACGAGGCTGATTGCGACGGCGGCGACGGAAAGGAGAGCCACGAGCGTCGCGATTGCGATGATCACGTCGGTTTTGCTCATACTCACGTTATCACTTCCGCGGGGCTTTCGCCCTCGTGCGATGGGAGGGGTTCTGAGTATTTAAAAATGATGCCATTTGTTAATGTATTTCGATAATAATAATTTGATTTACGATAATTAATTGTCATAAAACATTAATATTTCAGAACACTATCCTTAAACATGGACGAATGCGGGATCGACGAACGCAAGGGAAGGAGGGTATGGACGGTTGCGCACTGGTTCCTGATAGTTTTAGGAATTCTTTTCGCGGCAGGGTTTGCGGCTGTGCTTCAGGGAATGTCCAAAACGATCGACCGCTATGGGATCCCCTCGGGCAACGAAGTCGATTGGCTTCTGAGCATCGTGGCTATAATCGGTGTGCTGGCTCTGATCGACGGGGTGATCAGAAGGATCAGGTCCGGAATCCCGCCGTTCGAGGAGGATAACGCACGTTCGTTCTTTCTGATGGCAGTCGTGGTCGCAGCCAAGATCGTGCTGTCTATCGTGGTTCAGGCAACGATATTCTTCAGCGAGACGGCGTTGGAAAAGAGTTTTTCTTTTTCGATCGATGCGCTGATTGCGGCGGTGGTGCTGTTGGCGATATATAAGATATTCAAGTACGGTTCTACGCTTCAAGCAGAGGTGCAGGATCTGGTGTGAGAAATGCCGATAGTGATACGCCTAGACCATGTGATGCTGGACAAGAAAATCACTCTCGTCGAGCTTTCGAAGAGGGTTGGCATCACCAACGTGAATCTGTCCAAGTTGAAAACGGGCAAGGTGAGCGCGATCAGGCTCTCCACTCTGGAAGCGATATGCGACGTCCTCGATTGCCAGCCGGGAGATCTTTTGGAGTTCAGGAGGGAGGAAGGCGGAGACGAAGAATCCTATGCGGATTCTGAAACGCTGGATTCCACCCGAAGAAAATGTTAGATGTTTTATCAGAGTGAATGTAAAGATAGCTAAAGCCAAAGGGACAATCATTCACATTCCACTTTTTATTCAGGATAAAAATTTTTGTAACCTATTCCTTCGGCCAATTAGATAGCTTTCTCAGTCATGTTTTCCGAACAGAATCTTTCTACATTTGGGCCAATTATTAGCCGATGTCACATCCCTCGCTGAAAGAATTATTTTTAAGCATGTAATAGGATGAACTTGCAGTTATATGCAAGAATAGCGTGGAGGCGATTCGAATATTTGTATTCTGGTTCCAGTAATTTGTTTAATAAATTATTATTCAGAACAACATTGATTTTTGGAGAAATGCTTATGATGTTCATATCACTGGCGAATATATCATAAGCAAGACGGCGATTAATTCTGTTTAAATACGAATTACAAGAGTAAAAGTGAATCGGCATCAAATAGGAGGTTAGAAGGATGGGGCTTTTTTCAAACACTAAGAATCCAATAGAACTAAAGAAAACAGTTCAAGATGAATCTTTGCAAGAATTTGTAAAGGCTAATATGATTATTGATAAATGGGACTACTACAGAGATCACGATGGTCCAGGAGTGTACACAATTCTAATTTATGAGGATTCAAAGGTATTGAGTGCAAGTGACTATGCAATGTCATATGCAGGGCAATCCTTAAAGGTATATCACCGTGTTCATCAACATCTAACAGGAAAAGGAAATGGCGATATTTATGCCGATTATCGCAACGGCAGGCATCTATTGATTCGGATTGAACGTTGTGAAGAAGATCAGTTAAATGATTTGGAAATTGAACGTATTTCACAACTAGATTCCAAACGTCGTTACAATATAACGTCAGGTGGAGCAACGTTTAGGCCGTATGAAGGTGAGGCGGTAAGGAACAATCGTTGTAGAATTACTGTTTATCGCGAGCAAGCTATGTTTAATCAAGGAATAAAGGCGAAAATAATTATCGATGGTAAAGAAGTTGCTAAATTGAAAATGGGTGAAGAAACTAAAGTATCACTGAGGGAGGGAGTTCATAGATTAGAGATTAAAGGATTTGGTATGGAAATTAAAGGATTTGGAATTAAGGGGCTTTCGGATTCTGTAGATTTGAGAGAGGGCGATAAACTGGTAGTTAAAGCAACATTTGCTGGATGGGAATATCAAGTGAAGCGAATATCCATAATCGGTTTCAATTATGGTTCCATTAAGTAAACATGCTTTCTAATTGTTCGTATGATTAAGTACAGATTTTTTGTTCATAGGGGCTTCTTGTTCATCGCGCTTCGTCGATCAATCTGCGGACGACACCAAGGTTCATGATTGAGACATTCTCGGCAGGCGGGGTAGAATGAGATTAGAAGATTGAAGTTGTTTCTCTTTTTGATTATAGTATTATTTCGAAGGATATCATGCCGTTAACCTTGTTTATCACAAGGTACTTAACTGGAATTAGAGATGTATTTCTTGGGCACAGCGGCTCAACTAATGAATTTAGAGCTTAAACAAAAATGGTGTGGAGAGGGGACACTCGAACCCCCAGCAGCCAGATCTCCAAAAATGCGTTCCGATCAATCCCCCTCCAATGTCTCAGAATCATCATCGCTTCGTTCAAGGCCATGTCCGGAGAGATGCGGGCGCAGCAGTTCCCAGCGGTGTCGTTGTTGCTGTGCCCTACAGCTGGTCCGTTGGGGAGACAGGAACGGATTAAACTTTTCCATGTCCATCCGGAAGCGCCCGACGTCCAGCGGCAGCTTCGCTCTTGCTCGGAAAACCAACGGAAAACGCTGGATCCAGCATAGTTTTTGACATCGGTTCCTGAAATAATACACCGAATTCGGCTCAGAAATAATGCCTGATTAAAGTGCCGAATCTACGGCTGTATTAGTCTGGACGTAATTTTTATAAGTCTAAAAACTCGTAAAAAAATGGGTTTATTATGAATGCTTACAGTTTGGAGAAAGGGACGGTCAGGAACGTCGCCTTCGCGGTGGCGATCCTGGCTGTCCTGGCAATCGCGATATCAGTGGCGTCCACAGATTCCGATGCCCAGGTCGTAAACGGGACCTTGGGAGACAACCCCAACACGTCTGTGGGCTGGTCACTGGATACAGAATCTGGCATACTGGCCATAACTGGAGCCAGCATGAACCAGAATACTTACAGGGGGATAATACCCAACTACTCCGCCGACACCACCGAACGCCCTCCGTGGGAAAATTATAAGGATTCTGTCGTATACGTTGTGTTCGAGGGCAGATTCTCCGACGATGGCAGATACCTGTTCTATCACTACACCAACCTTGTCGAAGCGGATATGTCCGGCGCTTCCAAGGCTGACATATCCAGGAGCTTCTTCGAGGGGTGCACAAACCTCAGAGAGCTCATCCTGCCCGACGATACTGTACGTATAATCAATAATGCGCTCACAGGCTGTGACAATCTGGAGGTTGTCAAGGTCGGATCGAATAGCATATACTATTCTATTGAAATGCCCGATCTTAAGGGAAAGCACGGGACCCTGCTCATCGACGAGAACGGCAAAGTGACCCAACTCGGAGAAGGACAGTTCCTTGTCCATTTCCTGGTGTCCCCGGGAGTGGGGGGCTCCGTTGCCAGGCCTATCATCGTTTCCGGGTCTACCGAAGTGACCGTCGTCTCTGGCAGCCCGAACAAGCTGCAGGTGACCAACGCCGTCGCAAGCGAGGAACCCGTGGTCGTCACCGCCTCCGCCAACAGCGGATACAGGTTCCTCCGCTGGGATGGTGTCCCCTCTGGTGCCGTCAGCGATGAGGTGACCATAACCGCGGTCTTCCAGGAAATATCGTCCGGAGCCTTAGTGACCTTCGCACCTAACGATTCTGATTATGGAACCATCGACGGAGAAACCAGCATCGCCGTCGAACCTGGAACCGTCATCACCGTGTCTGGCAGCGCTCTCAACATCGGGGGCTACACTGTCACCGCAATCCCTGCTGACAATACCGAGCAGTACGAGTACGCGTTCGGCAGCTGGACTGTCGGAGAGGAGACGATCGCCGGATCCTACACCGTGCAGGAAGACGTCGACATCGTAGCCAACTTCTCTCAGACCATCAGGTGCTACACCGTCACTTTCGAGAACTATGACGGGGCCGTTATCAGCGAGAACTCCTACCCCTATAACACCCCCGCCTCCGAAGTGGACGTGCCTAAAAACCCCGCCAGGGAGCCTTCCGATCGGTACGAATACATATTCAATGGATGGGACTCCGAGATAGGGGCGGTCGTCGATAACGTCACCTACACCGCGACCTACGCCGAGGTCCCCAGGCCCTACAACGTGACCTACGACGTGGGCGATTACACCAAGATCTTCGTGTCCGTGAACAGCCTAGGCGCCGTCGAGGCCGAGACCGGTAACTTTGCCTATGTATACGGGACCGAGCTGACTATCTCTGTCGAGGCCACCGAGGGCGCCGAGTCCCCTAAGCTCTTCGTTGACGGCGTCGAGGTAGAGAACCCCTATTTCCTGATCGTCGATGCTGGGGTCACAGTCTCCTCCTCCGCAGAACTCACATCTGTCGACGTAACCTACGACGTGGGTGATTACACCAGGATCTTTGTGTACGTGAACGGCGGAGCAGCCGCCGAGGTCGGGGACGGAACCGTCCACTACGATTACGGCACCGTGCTGACCATCTACGTCGAGGCCATCGAGGGCGCCGAGTCCCCTAAGCTCTTCGTCGACGGCAAAGAGGTCGATAACTCTTACGTCCTGACTGTCGAGGCCGAGGCCACAGTTTCCTCCTCTGCTGATCCCATCATCTGCGAAGTGGAATACCGCGTGGGCGACTATACCAAGATCTTCGTGTCCGTGAACGGCGGAGCAGCCGCCGAGGTCGGGGACGGAATCGTTACCTACAGCTACAACACCGATCTGACAATTGCCGCCCAGGCTGCCGAGGGAGCCACATCTCTGGGACTCTTCGTTGACGGCGTCGAGGTAGAGAATCCGGTCGCCTTTAATGTCAGGGGAGGGATCACAGTCTCTTCCTCCGCTGATGTCATCACCTGCGACGTCACCATACAGGCTGGAGGGAATGGCAGCGTCACCCTTGGCAGCGTCACGGTCCCATACGGGACTGCCATATCCGCGGAAGGGAGCGTCCTGCATATAGGCGACTCCGATTCCGAGGCCATCCCCGATCCGGCGATCGGTGACACCTACTATGTGTTCGCATCCTGGGACCTCTCCGTTCAGGTTGTGACCGAGTCTTTGGTGGTCACCGCCAGCTTCGAGGAGCGCTCTCTCGTCTTCGTCGAGGATTGCATTCAGTACCGCATAATGTCCGATACTGCCGTCGATGTCATCGGGTTCGACGGCAGCCCCGCTTCCCTCGTGGTGCCCGCGTCCGTGGAGCACGAGGGCAGATCATACATGCCGGAATCCATCGCGGACAATGCGTTCGCCGGTTGCATGACCGTGACGTCGATCACGATCGGCGAAAAGGTCATGGCCATAGGCGAAGGCGCCCTCGACAGCCCCTATCTCGCGGAGATCAATGTCGACTCTGGCAGCATGTTGTTCGAATCCGATGCGGGTGTCCTTTACGATAAGGGGATGAATACGCTCCTGAAGTTCCCCGCCTCCAAGCAGAGGCTGGTCATACCCGAAACGGTGACGGAAATCGCGGACGGGGCGTTCCGGAACGCCGGCGTCTCCCTTAAGGAAGATTGTGCCGACGGGGACCCCATCACCTACTTCCGCTACGTCAGCATACCGTCCACAGTCGAATCCGTGGGCAAAGAAGCCTTCGCGGGGAGCACCCTGGAGGTCCTCAAGATCGGCAGCGGGAGCGTGGGCATAGGGAGCCGCGCTTTCTTCGGGTGCGGCGCCCTGAATTATGTCGTATTCTACGGGACGTTAGGAACGGTCGCCGGGGACGCCTTCGAGGGGTGCATCTTCCACGGCGAGGACGGGGCAAAGATGGAGTTCGACGCCAGCGAGATGGCGTCCCACAAGTTCACCGGGAGCGACTCCCAGGACCTCAGGATGTACGTCCCCAAGGCCGGCGGAACCATAGCATACGAGGGCGTGAAGTACAGGATATCCTGCAGCTCCGGGGCGAAGACCGTCTTCGCCATCGCGATAGCGGACGCGGATGCCGACAGCATCTCCATACCCGCCACCATACCCTACCTCGGCTTCGACTGGACGGTGACGTCCGTAGGATCCAAGGCCTTCATGGGGAACTCCAGTCTGGTCTCCGTGGCCTGCGCCGTCGACGTCGGCTTCAAGTCGTTCGCCAAATGCTCCGGCCTGGAGTACATCAACCTCGACGGGGCCTCCTCGGTCGGGAGCTACGCCTTCTACGGATGCTCCAAGCTGTCGGCCGCCGACCTCGGGTCGGTCAAGGCCCTCGGTACGAGCGCGTTCAGCGGATGCGCGTCGCTGGCGGACGCGGATCTGTCCGGAGTGGGGTCGGTCGGGAAGCATGCCTTCTACGGATGCGCCCTGACCAAGGCCAACCTGTCCTCCGCGACCAAGATCGGCTACGGCGCCTTCACCGGGAACGACCTGAGGGAAGTTACATTCGGCGGCGGCCTGGAATCCGTCGATCCGAAGGCCTTCTTCAGGTACTCGTTCTGGGACGCCGGCGAAAACAGGATCCCTGTGTCCGCTCAGGATCTCGCCGGAAAGACTTTCGAGGGCTCTGGCAAAATCCTCTCTGAGTTGCCTGAGAACTAACCATAAGGCTGGGATACTCCCGGCTAAACTATTTACCCGGTGATAAATAGCGACTCTGAACCGAAAGATACTTCAGAAGTTTAAGGCTGAAGCTGGAACAGAGTCGCGTTATCGCCTTTTTTCCGTCCGAATTCACTTGCCAGCAATGATGTATTCCTGCAGGCGCAGGCGGTTGCCCTGGTCTAATACGGACAAGGGTCAATATCCAGGAGTGTTGAAATGTGTCATATGGACATAACGCTGGAATAATTGAAGCGAGAGCCAGAAACAGAAATGGCGTGGAGAGGGGGATTCGAACCCTCGGGTCGCATAGCGACATAGGATTAGCAGTCCTACGCCTTACCAGGCTGGGCCATCTCCACAGCAAGCGCCTTAACATTGAATTGATTATTAAATATTTGTGTGAATGAAAGGCCTAATTCAGTTAGGCATTCAACTTGATGTCCAGAGAAGAAGTCGAAATCTTTGGGACAAGTTGATGATTGGGCTCCTTACAGATCAGTGACGATCAAACTGAGTCTGGATTGGAGGGTCATGTCACAAAAAATCAGGAGCAACAATCGGAGATTGGGTGCAATTAGGTGCATTCACATCGAGGGGAAATTACACATCATAAATCCTTTTTCAACAAACTGCGCCATAAGTGTCTGGACAAGGTGTTTTGACTCCAGGATTTTCACTCTCAATATTGTTTTCTCAAACTGTCTCGTTATTGGAGAAAATACAAAGTGTTAAATAGTCAACCGATATACACGGAGATGCGCGAGATGCACAAGGCATCTCATGCGATATGGAGGACCATGAACTCCGACGGGGATACCGCCCGCCGTGCCCTCATGGGTTCTGACGTTCGATGCTACGAATGTTCCGTTAGACGGATCATTCAGTGAGCCGTCCAGC
>JAEEGL015176497.1_pt1 | contig 13345 bp, 8 predicted proteins | sample 9134231 | NCBI WGS metagenome assembly JAEEGL01 (sample SAMN16246548, study PRJNA631951) | gut metagenome | biome: gut microbiome; feature: rumen; material: fiber-attached | host: Bos | place: Iran: Karaj | collected 2018-10 | reverse complement strand
TAAGGGAAATAAAGGGAAGAGAGAAAAAGCCCTTCGCCATCATGTATCCCGATATGTCAGCTATTAAGGAATGCTGTAATGTGTCGTCAAAAGAGGAGGAACTACTTACTTCATCTGCCAGACCCATTGTCCTTCTTGACAGGCATTACGCCAATATACATAGGTCTGACAATAAAAAGGAATATGCGGATAATGTTTGCGGTGTATCAAGGCAGATTGGTGCATTTTTACCATCAAGTGGATTACATAAGCTGCTGACTGAAAAGACCGGTGAAATTATTGTAACAAGCGGTAATATCTCAGGTGATTCAATGATTGTAGCTGATGATATTTTCAGAGAAAAATTTGCAGATAAGATTGATGGGATACTATGGTATGAGAGAGAGATTTTAAGACCACTTGATGATTCGGTAATTCAGATTTTCAGGGATGATTGCCAAAATGAAGAAGCGAGATTTATCAGAAGGTCACGAGGTTATGTGCCACTTCCTCTTTTTCTGGAAAAAGCTCTTACAGATAAGGTTATTTATGAAGCTTTTGGAGCAGATTTAAAAAACACTTTTTCACTGGGATATGGTGATAGAATAATCACAAGCCAGTTTCTTGGAGATATGGAGGAATATTCTGTACTTAAATTACAAAAGAGAGAATATGCCGATTTCAGGGATATTTTCAGAGTGAATAATCTTGATGCAGATAAAAAAATAATAATATCGGATATGCATCCGGGATACCATTCTACTAAGCTTGCACAGGATGTTTATAATAACTCTGATAAAAACAAAACTGAGCTTTTGGCTATTCAACATCATCATGCTCATATCGGTTCTGTGATGGCTGAATATTCACTAAATGAGTGCATTGGCATTGCTTTTGACGGAACAGGCTATGGAACAGATGGAAAGATCTGGGGAAGCGAATTCCTGATATGCAGAGGTGGTGAGTTTGAGAGAGCAGGACACCTTAAACCTGTGAGAATTGTCGGACAGGATGAGGGTATGAAGAATGCGGCCCTGTCTGCTACCTGCTATCTGTTAGAAGGCAATGTAAATATACCTGAAGGAATTCTTCAGGATTCAGAATTGTCACTGATAAAAGCAGCACTGAATAACAATATAAATGCTTTTCCTAATTCGGGTATGGGACGATTATTTGATGCAGTGAGCTGTCTTTTAGGCATTTGCTCATATAATTCCTATGAGGGAGAATGTGCCATAAAATTGCAGAATGCAGCTGAGGAGTATTTAAATCGAACAGATAAAGATGTCTTATCTGATGATGCGGATGAATTGAATATTTTTCTTGATATTGAGAATGCGACAGGTGAAAATAATACTTCATCTTATGTTATGGATACTGCAAACATGCTTGATAAACTGATTAAACTAAAAGCGAATGAAGATACAGGAAAGCTTGCATATGCTTTTCATAAGGCGATAGCAAAAGCAGTTAAAAGCATAGCCTTGTCATTAAGGGAAAAGAGCGGATTGAATGATATTTGTCTTTCGGGAGGCGTGTTTGCAAACAGACTTCTACTGTATATGTGCAATAAATTCCTTAAGGAAGAGGGTTTTGTGGTATACTATAACCGCATTTTACCGACAAATGATGGTGGAATAAGCGCAGGACAGATATATCTGGCCGGTTTACTGAATAAGTCATAAGGATATATGACAGTAGTTTAAAAACGAGAGGAAACAGATTATGTGCGTAGCATTACCGGGACGCGTAACAGAAATAAACGGAACCAAGGCAACGGTTGATTTTTCAGGTAATACCGTTGAAGCTGAGGCAGGTCTTGTTAAGATTAAGATAGGTGACAGGGTACTTGTACACGCTGGCTGCATTATTCAGACAATGAGTGATGCGCAGGCGGATGAGATTGAAGAATTGTTTCGTGAAATAGAGGATCTGTAATTATACTTATGGATAAACTTGAATTTATAAAAGAACAACTGAAAAATTATGACGGTGATGATCTGCGTTTTATGGAGGTGTGCGGTACACATACAGCTGCTATTTCCGAGAACGGGATACCGAATTTATTATCACCCAAAATACATCTTATTTCAGGACCCGGGTGTCCTGTCTGTGTTACAGTAACAGCCGTAATAGACAAACTGACACAGATTTCACTTACTGAGAATACAACAGTACTGACCTTTGGAGACCTTATCAGGGTTAAGGGTTCTGAGATGAGCCTTTCTGATGCAAGGGCACGTGGCGGAAGCGTTGAGATGCTGTATTCACCTATGGATGCTATAAAACTTGCAAAGAATAATCCAGACAGGAATTATGTTTTTGCTGCAATTGGTTTTGAAACTACAACACCTGTTTATGCTATGGTTTTGGAAAATGCAATTGAGGCTAAGGTTCATAATCTTAAGCTTTTGACATCACTAAAAACTATGCCGGAAGTCATAAGGTGGGTGTGTAAAAACACAAATAATATAGATGGATTCATTGCACCGGGACACGTATCGGTCATAACAGGTTCGAATCTGTTCAAAGAACTGTCAGAGGAAACCGGGCTTCCTTTTGCTGTTGCAGGTTTTGAAGGGGCAGGCCTTCTTACAGCTATTTATGCGCTGGTAAAAATGAAGGGACACTCAGGTATTAAGAACCTGTACAAGAGTGCTGTAAGTGAAAAGGGAAATGCAGATGCTGCCAGGGAAGTAGGCAAGTTTTTTGAGCCATGCGATGCTTCCTGGAGAGGTATGGGAAAGATTCCGGGATCCGGTATGAGACTCAGAAAAGAGTATATGGAATATGATGCCGGAAGCTATGGCCTTGATGAGGACCATATGCCACCCGGATGCAGCTGCGCCAGGGTGCTTACGGGAGAAATATCTCCGGATGAATGTCCTTTGTTTGGAAAAGCATGTTCCCCGGAGAACGCTCATGGCGCATGTATGGTTTCTACCGAAGGAAGCTGTTATAACTACTATGTTTCAGGACGAAAGAAGAGATAATAATGAAAGTAACAATGGCACATGGAAGCGGTGGCGCTTCTACATCTGAGCTTATTGAAAATATATTTGCAAAGCATTTTAAGAATGAATACCTTGACAGGATGGAGGATTCTGCTGTTGTTCCGGGATGTAAAAGACTTGCGGTAACAACGGACAGCTTTGTTGTCACTCCTTATTTTTTTCCCGGCGGGGATATAGGTCGTCTTTCTGTTTGCGGAACAGTTAATGATCTGTTAATGAGCGGCGCTAAGCCAAAATACATTACTTGTGGATGCATTCTTGAAGAGGGGATGGATATTGATGATCTTGATATAATAATCTCATCAATGGCTGAGACGGCAAAGGAGGCCGGCGTTACAGTTGTCACAGGTGATACCAAGGTTGTAGAAAAACGCGGTGATTTTGGCGGAATTATGATAAATACTTCAGGTGTTGGTTTTATGCCTGAGGGAGTAGCTTTATCACCTGCAGGCTGTAAAGATGGCGACGTTTTGATCGTATCAGGTAACCTTGGAGACCATCATGCAGCAATTTTATCTGACAGAATGAACATTAAAAACAGTATCATGTCTGATAATGCACCGCTAACAGAGATGGTTACAGGCTTAATAGAGCAGAATATTGATGTACATGCCATGAGAGATGTTACAAGAGGCGGACTTGGTACTGTTCTCCATGAGTTTGCAGGAGCTTCTGAATGTGAGATACATCTGTATCAGGAAAAACTACCTGTAAGTGCTGCAGTTAAGGATTTTTGTAAGATGCTTGGTCTTGATCCTGTTTATATGGGAAATGAAGGCAAGATGATATGTGTGGTAAACGGAAAGGATGCGGATAAGGCTCTTTCTATTATCAAAACATCTGAATATGGTGATAACGCAGCTATAATAGGTGAAGTAAAAAAAGCCGATAATAATGGTGTAATATTACATACCGCAATTGGAGGAGAGAGACTCATTGGTCCGCTTTACGGAGAAGGTCTTCCGAGGATTTGCTGATTATTAAGAAAAAATTAATAACTTTTTTGAAATAATCAATATTTGTGGTATAATGCCCTATATGTTGTATTCAGATTCAAATACGTTACAAGTTTGATGTAACGCGGAGTTTATTTTTATGAAGTTTACAAGAGTTAATAAGGATACTATTAATTGCATAATCACAGAAGATGATATGGACGAGCAGGGACTTAAGCTCGAAGATCTTTTTGATAAGAGCAAGGAAGCAATGGACTTTCTTCATGATGTAATGGAGAAGGCTGTGGAAGAGGTAGATTATAAGCCGCAGGGAGCATTTACTCCTATGCAGATAACGGTTCTTCCCGATCACTCAATTTCACTTACATTATCGGAGAATACGGATGGTGCCTTTGCCGATATGCTTAAGAATCTTACAGAGAAGGCTGGACTGAGATTTCCAAAGAACTTTCTTGAGGAACTGGGAGATGTTCCTGAGGAGGACAGAATTCCCAAGCTTAGTGAATACCTTCAGAGTCTTAAGGATTTCACGAACTCAGTTAAGAACATGGTTGAGAAGGTTAATTCCGATAAGGATACTATAGAGGATTCTAACAGCAATCCAGTTAAGAAAAAAGAGGGTGCTGCAAGACGCACAAGGATTGAGAGTGAGGCTGATTCTAATCCTGCAAGAGCACAGCTTGAACAGATTGGCTTTAAGACCTTTGTATTTGAAATAAAGGATATTAGAACTGTTATTTCACTTTGCAAACAGATACCCGGTGAGATTAAGATGGGAAGTACTCTTTACAGAAATCCTTCCAATAATGCTTACTACATGGTATTTGACAGAAAAGATGAGAATGCAAAGACCTTTGCGGCAGTATTTTCAATATGCTATGAGTTTGGTAAGTTTGTAACAACAAAAGATAATCTCATCTGCCATATGGATGAGAACTTTGATACTGTTCTAAAGGATAAGGCAATAGAAACACTTTGCAGCTTATAAAACTATAATAAATAGCAATTGTCTGCGGATTTATAGGATTTCTTAACGGGACGACTTCTATGGAAGGACGTTCCGTTTTGTATATGATTAGATGAGGGGACACAGTGCCACAGAACGACGAAATCAGATTAAACAAATACATATCCATGTGCGGCATCTGCTCCAGGCGAGAAGCAGATAAGCTTATCGAGGCAGGCCGTATCAAGGTAAATGGGACCACAGCGCTTATGGGAACCAAAGTTGCACCGTGGGACGAGGTTTTATTTGATGATAAAATAATAAGTCCCGTAGAGGAGAAGGTTGTTCTCGCCTACAATAAGCCGGTAGGGGTAGTTTGTACCGAGAGGGATGAGCATGCTGAGAGAACAATTATTGAAGATCTCAAATATGAAGGCCGTGTTACCTATGCGGGAAGACTTGATAAAGATTCTGAGGGACTGATGATCCTCACTAACGATGGTGACCTCATTCAGGCGATGATGAAATCCAGAAACGGACATGAGAAGGAATATATTGTTGAAGTGGATCACCCTGTTACAGACAAGTTTATCAGAGATATGGGAAAAGGAGTTTATCTTTCTGAACTTGATAGGACTACAAAACCATGTAAGCTTGAAAGGCTTGATGATAACTGCTTCAAGATAATACTCACACAGGGGTTGAACAGACAGATCAGACGAATGTGTGATGCATTTGGATACACAGTAACTAAGCTTAAGAGAATACGAATTTTAAATATTGAGCTGGCAGGGCTTAATCATTCCGAGTACCGTATAATTAGTGGAGATGAGCTACGAATGCTCTATAAGGAAGCCGGCTTATAATAGCCTTACGAGGTATAAAGAAAAAGAAATTCAGGGGAGACATAAATGGCTACAAATGAAATAATTTCCAAATACAACGATCTTGCGGAGAAAATCCGCTATCACATGGATCGATACTACAATCAGGATGCTCCTGAGATTTCTGATTATGAATATGATCAGATGATGCAGGAATTAAAGCAGATGGAAACAGAGTATCCGGAGCTTATTACAAAAGATTCCCCAAGCCAGATAATTGGCGGAACTGCCAAGAGAGAAGCAGGCGTTAAGGTTACACACAATGTGCCTATGCTTTCGATAGAGGATGTTTTTGATAAAGCCGATGTAACCGCCTGGGTTAATAAAGTACATGAAAAACATCCGGATGCTGAGTTTTCAGTCGAATATAAAATTGATGGACTGAGCATGACTCTACGCTATGAAGAAAATCCTGATAAGCCGGGATACATGAGACTTGCCCTCGCTGAGACCAGAGGAGACGGCAGAGTAGGTGAGGATGTTACAATAAATGCGCTTGTAATTCCCGATGTCAAAAGAGAAATTAAATACGATGCGAGATATTTGGAGCTTAGAGGCGAAGTCTATATGTCGCACGAGGATTTTGACAGATTTAATGAACAACAGGAAAAGCTTGGTAAAAAGACCGCGGCCAATCCCAGAAACCTTGCAGCCGGTACTTTAAGACAACTCGACAGTGCGGTTACTAAGGAGCGCGGCCTTCGAATGTTTGTATTCAATGTTCAGGATGGACCCGAAGAACTTATGGAGAGCCACTGTAAGGCTTTGGATACTCTTGAAGGACTTGGAATACCTGTTGTAAAACACAGCTGCTGCAAAACGGCAGAGGATGTTCTTAAGGCAATAGATGCTATTGGCGATGACAGATTTGATCTGACCTTTGATCTTGATGGAGCTGTTGTAAAAGTTGATCATACTGGATGGAGAGATGATTTCCCCGCAGGAAGCAAGTACTCAAGCGGTCATATAGCATATAAGTATCCGCCGGAAGAAAAGGTTGTTGTAATGGATGAGATTCTTGTTGACGTTGGAAGGACAGGTAAGCTCACGTTTACGGGAAGCTTTCATGATAAAGAGACAGGAAAACCTGCAAGACTGTGCGGCACCTCTGTCTCCAGGGCAACACTTCACAACCAGGATTACATCCGGGATATGAAAATAGGAATCGGTGGAGCTTATAAGCTCTTTAAATCCGGTGAGATTATTCCAAAGCTTAATGGCTGTGTTGAAGAGCCTGAACAGGTTTATGTCGCTCCTGAGAACTGCCCTGTATGCGGACATAAGCTGGTAAGAGAAGAAGATACAGCAGATATCAGATGTGTTAATCCTACTTGTCCTGCACAGGTTACAAGAACTATCGCATATTTTACATCAAGAGATGCCATGAATATTATGGGACTTGGTGATACTCTTATAGAGGCACTTACAAAAGACGGATATCTTAAGAATTATGCTGATATCTATGATCTTAAGAATTATCGTGATGAGATGATTGAAAAAGGAATTATCGGAAAAGAGAAGAACACCGATAAGCTTCTTGGTGAAATAGAAAAGTCCAAGGAAAATGACCCTGTCATGCTTCTTACCGGTCTTGCCATAAGGAATGTAGGAAAGGCTACCGCAAGAGAAATAATGAAGCATGTGGATGACCTTACGCAATTATTTAATGTTTCGGTTGACGGCTTTTTATCAATGCCCGATATTGGAGAGACGACTGCGGGAGATTTATATGAATTTTTCCACAGTGAAGAGAACAGACAGCTTATTCTTCGAATGAAGGACGCAGGCGTTAATATGGCTGTTGTTAAGGATGAAGGAGCTTCAGATAAGCTTGCCGGAATGACAATTGTAGTAACAGGAACGCTTCCTACACTTGGAAGAAAGGATGCGGAGGCTCTTATTACTAAAAACGGTGGTAAGGCTGCAGGCAGTGTTTCCAAGAAAACTACAATGGTTCTTGCCGGAGAAGCTGCAGGAAGTAAGCTTACAAAAGCGCAGGAGCTTGGCATTAGAATTATAAACGAAGCAGAATTTCTGGAATTGCTTAAATAATACCTGATACTGATACGAGGCCAAGGAGGAGAAAGAAATGCCTATTAAAATTATGAACGACCTTCCCGTAAGGGAAATTCTTGAAAAAGAAAATATCTTTGTGGTTGATGAAAACAGGGCTATGCATCAGGATATTCGTTCTTTGAATATTTGTATTTTGAATCTGATGCCTCTTAAAGAAGATACAGAACTGCAGCTGCTGCGTTCACTTTCAAATACACCACTGCAAATAGATGTTTCCTTCATGAGGGTAAGCAGCCATAAATCCCTTAATACTTCGCCCAACCATCTGAACAGGTTCTATCATACCTTTGAAGAATTGAAGGATAATACGTATGATGGACTAATTATTACCGGAGCTCCTGTAGAACAGATGGAATTCGAACAGGTTGATTATTGGAATGAGCTATGCGAAATATTTGAATGGTCCAAGACAAATGTAACTTCAACATTCCATATATGCTGGGGAGCGCAGGCAGGCTTATATTACCACTATGGCATACAAAAGAGACCACTGGCTGAGAAGCTCTTCGGATTATTTGAGCATCGTGTTGAAAATCGCAAGGTTCCGCTTGTAAGAGGTTTTGATGATGTCTTCTGGATGCCTCATTCAAGACATACCGAATCACCTGCTGCTGAGATACATTCATGTAAAGACCTTGTAGTTCTTGCAGAGTCAACTGTAGCCGGAGTGTTCCTCTGTATGTCCAGAGATGGAAAAAATATTTTTGTAATGGGACATGCTGAGTATGACAGACTTACACTTCACAACGAATACGTCAGAGACTTAAGTAAGGATTTGCCGATACATGTTCCGGAGAATTATTATCCGGATGATGATCCGGACAATACGCCTAAGCTGATTTGGAGATCACACTGCAACAACCTTTATTCCAACTGGCTGGACTATTATGTATATCAGGCTACACCATATAAATGGGGTCAGATACTTGATGATGACAGAAAAAATAAAGCAAAATCTATTCTTACAAGTTTGGCAGAATAATTAAACTAACAATCAGATGCCGTAATGCTTTCGATGTTTGGAGAGCATTACGGCTATTTTCTTGTGGGAAATAATAAAAAAACAATTAACAAAATACTGTTTGCAACACTACGCAAAATGGTTTTGCTATAATTGTAATATATCAGATTTTTTCCGACAACCGGAGGCTTATATGGCAATTCAGGGCAATGTGATCAAGGTATTATGGAATATAATGCAAATGCTGGAGGAAGAGCAGATTGAAGATGCTCTTACAGAAGCCTTTGAAACCCTTAGTGATGCTGTTCATACCAACTCCGGCATTATGTGGATCAAGGATTCTCAAACAAGAACTTTGTATAGTGTCATTTCCACAGGCGATATTGACGCAACGGGTTATGGAATCGCATACGGAAAAGGAATTGTAGGAAAAGTCTGCGAGACCGGAGAAATGGTTTATGTTAAAGACGGGTTAAACGATGACAGATTTCCGGGCGGCAAAAATGAAGCGACGGGCATAATTACCCATAATGCCTTGTATTATCCCATGTTTTTAAAGAGCCAGGTTGTGGGATGTGTTGAGCTGCTTAATCGTACTCTTATAGACGATTACTCAAAGGATGAGATCTCCATAATACATTCTTTTGCCGGCCTCTGTGCAATGATAATTGAGGAACGTGGTTTTTCATATTCTCCAAGCATTAATAAAAATTCAGTCATGACACTCCGTGGTATAAAGAAGGATTTTACTACAGGGGCGGGGGTGTCACATATTCTTAAGGGAATAGATCTTGATATTTACGAGAAAGAGCTTCTTGTTATTCTCGGTGAAAGCGGCTGTGGTAAATCAACACTTTTGAACATAATAGGAGGAATGGATTCGCCTACTGAAGGTAAAATCACGATAGATGGCAGGGATTTTTCCCATCCTACAGAAAAGGAACTGATTAAATTCAGAAGGGATGACATAGGCTTTATTTTTCAGGCTTATAATCTGATGCCGAATCTTACTGCTCTTGAAAATGTAAAGTTTATAGCTGAAATTTGCAAAAATCCAAGAGACTCAAAAAATGCCCTGAAGATGGTTGGACTTGCGGATAGGGCAAATAGCTATCCCTCCATGATGAGTGGCGGGCAACAGCAGAGAGTATCAATTGCCAGAGCTATAGTAAAGAACCCTAGAATAATACTTGCTGATGAGCCTACAGCAGCACTTGATTTTACAACAGGACAGGAGGTTCTGAAATTAATAGAGAGTATTATTGAAGAGGGACTGACATCAGTTGTAATGGTTACACATAACGTCGAGATAGCCAAGATGGCCAACCGCGTTGTGCATTTAAAAAATGGAAAAATTTCAAGTATAAGGATTAATTCATGGCCGATGCATGCGGCTGATTTGGTATGGTAAAAGAGCAAAAATGAGGGGAACCGGGGAGTATGAAAGAGTCCTGGCGTAAGGACGCTCTGCGAAATATCAAAAAAAGAATAATCTCGTGGCTTTCAATTGTCACGATTGTTGTCATAAGTGCCGGAATTATTCTGGGCATTTGTTTTCCTATGTACACTTTAAAAAAGACTAGTGATGAATACTTTAAAGCTCATAATTTCAAGGATGCTGATATAGCATCGAGCGTTGGAGTAAAAGCATCCGATGTCGATATAATAAAACACAATTCCAAGGTAAAGGAAGCGGAAGGTGCGATTATTCTTCCAGGCGTTGTAAGCAGTGGAAAAATAACTGTCAGTGCAAAAATAATATCATTAACAGAAAAGGTTAGTGTGCCTTATGCAATAAAAGGTGAACTTCCCACAGAAAAAAATGAATGTGCAATAAGTAAGGAAATTGCTGATACTCTAAGTATAGAAATAGGAGATGAGCTATCCTTTGAAATGTCTAATTCACGCTTTGAGGATGCTTTAAATGAAAAAAGCTTTAAGGTAACAGGCATAGCAGGACATCCTGATTTTTTTGGTGCTGACCGCGATGGATTTTGCATCGTTCCTCATGATGTCTTTAATACTGACGCGTTATCCTTCGATTATACAAGTATATTTGTGGATGCGGATATACCGGATAGCCTGAATACGATGCAAAAAGAATATCTTGATAAGGCTGCCGAATTAAAAGATGAACTGGAAATGGAAGGGGATGAAATAGCTGCCAGGAGAAAAGGGCAGTATATAGAGGATCTGGATAATGAATATGCGAAGGCTGTTAAAAGGGTTGAGGATGAACTGGCTAACGGAAAATCAAAGCTGGATGATGCTCAAAAAGAATTTGATGAAAAGATAAGTAAAGCTGAAAAAGAGCTTGAAGATGGTGAGAGTGAATTTGCTGACGCAAAACAAAAGGCAGAAAAAGAGCTGGCTGATGGCGAGAAAAAGATTCGTGACGGTGAAGCAGAATATAATGCGCAGATAGCGGATGGCGAAAAACAGCTTGCGGATGCAAAAAAGCAGCTGGAGGATGAACTTAATGATGCAAAATATAAGCTCTTTTATGGCTTTCTAGAGCTTGATAATGCTGAGAAAACTTTAAACGAAAAAGAACAGGAGTATACTAACGGTGTTATACAGCTTAATGCAGGAAGAGAAGAACTGAATAAGGGCTGGGATGAATATGATGATGGTCTTTATCAGATAGAGACCTATCTCAATGATTCAAATATCGATTCGGCAGTGAGCTTTCTGGAGCTTGTAAATGAGAATTCTGAAATACAAATTCCAGGTGATGTCATTTCAGAGATACGCTCTATGAAAGACTGCGGAACAATAAAAAGATTTGGCAAAGTAGTAAGTCTTTTGGACAGACTTCCTAATGACATAAAAAATGAATTTATGAATGCTTTTGATTTTGACCAGGATGAAGGGAGCCTAAGAGATAAATATAATCAGTTAAAGGGTGCGGAAGACAAACTTAATGACGCAGAAGATAAAATAAGAAGTGGCGCTGAAGAACTTAATGAAGGAAGGAGACTCCTGGATCAGGGCTGGTTTTCGCTTGAACAGGGTAAAAAGGAGCTTGCGGATGGTCAGGCAGAGCTGGAAATGAAGGAACCTGAAGCAAGGAAGCTACTCTCTGATAAGGAGGCCGAATTCGAGGAAAAAAAGGAGGAAGGCGCCAGACAGATTGCCGAGGCAAAAAGAACGTTTAAAAAGAAAAAGAAGGAGGCTTTAGACAAGCTTGCTAAAGCTGAAAAAGAGCTTGCTGACGGCCGTGCTGAATTTGAATCAGAAAAGAAAAAAGGCGAAGCGGAATTAAAGAAAGCCAGGGATGAATATGAAAAAGAAAAAAAGGAAGCATATGCTAAGCTTGATGATGCAAAAGAAGTTTTAGAAAATGCCAAGAATATAGATGTTCATCTTCTGGTACAGATGAGAGAAGCGAATCTTAATTTTATAGAACTAAAATCTTATGTGGATGTACTTACAAGATTCATTTTTGTTTTCATGCCTATTTTTTGCAGTATAACAGTAATCGTGTGTTTCTTTACAATTGCAATTATAGTGGAAGAACAGAAAAAACAAATTGGTGTTGTAAAGGCTTTTGGCGGTTATAAAAACGAAATAAGAAATAAATATATAATATTTGGTGTTTCAGCAGCGATGCTTGGCGTAATCATAGGAGTTGCAGGTGGCTTTGCGCTTGAAGCTCTTATTGTTAATTCATTAAAAGAAACCTTTTTGTTTGAGGACTTAAGCCACAAAACAAATCCCATTCCTGTAGCAATAACCTTTGGAGCTACAGTTATTCTTACTACCTTTGTGGTTATATGGTCTTGTGAAAAATATATTTCCTGCAGTGCGACAGGACTGCTTAACGGTAGCGAGCCGGAAAACAAAATTATGAAAAGGGCTGCAAAATCCGACCGTGGAAGTATATATATCAGAATGATAATAAATAATTTTTACACTGATCTGGGAAGGGTAATTATTTCGGTAGTTATTGTTCTTTCCTGTTGTATGCTGATAGGACTTGGAATAACGCTTAAGGATACATTTGATACAACATTGAAGGAGCAGATGAATAGTTTATGGAAATACGACCTGAAAATTGTCATGCAAAAGAATGCGACTGATACAGAAAAAACAGATTTCCTGGATGCAATACAAGGGTATGATTATTGCCCTGTATACAGAGTAGGCACTGTAATGCAGGCTGAAAAAGAGCAGGCACTTGCGGAGGTATATTGTGTTAACGATAGTAATTATTTTAAAGAATTTATTACGTTGAAAAATAAAAAGGGGGACGAAATTGATATACCCAAAGAAGGTGTTCTTGTTACGGAGGAAATGAAGGAAAAGGATGAGCTTCCACCCGGAACGGAATTCACAATGGTTACCGATGATCTAAAGATATCAAAGGTATATGTAAAGGATAATTTCCTTCAATATTTTGGCAAATGCGGCATTATGTCCCGGGATTATTTTGAAAAAATCTTCGAGGATACTGTAGAAGATAACTGCTATTTTATAAAGGCAGGAAACAATACAGATGCTTTATATGAAAAACTACAGGAATATCC
>JAEEGL011367549.1_pt1 | contig 13345 bp, 16 predicted proteins | sample 9134231 | NCBI WGS metagenome assembly JAEEGL01 (sample SAMN16246548, study PRJNA631951) | gut metagenome | biome: gut microbiome; feature: rumen; material: fiber-attached | host: Bos | place: Iran: Karaj | collected 2018-10 | reverse complement strand
GTCGAGAATGATTGGTATTATGATAAAAGTGGCTTACGGTATAGCGTTGTAGACAATCAGTTGTTACATGACGGTTTTGTTCGCAGTGGAATCGCCTTAAGCAATCACGGATATTATAGTGTTTCAATTTCTGAAGATGGAAACTATGTTAGATTAGGGCAGTTCCCTGATGGTAGACTATACAAGGTGAATAAGTAATCAAAGTGAGATTCATTATTGGACTGGTATGGAAAAGTATTAGTGGGTTGAAATAAATCTAGGGACTATTTGATTGTTCCTCAACCGTCATCTAGGTTAGAACACATGATCCTCAACAGGCAACAACACACGTGGAATCGATCGCGCTTCTTAAGAGTATAGAACAAAAAGTGAAGAGATAAACCGGGATTTCTGGAGGTAGTATATGAAATTAGTATTCTTAATTGGTGATGCTGCTGTCGGGAAAATGACAGTTGGTCAGGAGCTGATGAAAATTACTGACTTAAGGCTATTTCATAATCACATGACTATTGAGCCTGTCATAGAGATATTTGGCAGATATGACGGAAAAACCATCACTGAAATGCGTGAGGTGATTTTCAGAAATTATGCAGCTTCAGATAATTATGGTCTGATTTTCACTTATATGATGGCTTTTGACTGTCAGGATGACTGGGATTATCTTGAACATGTTAAGAGTATTTTTGCCCCATATAACACAGAATTTTATTATGTTGAATTGATTGCTCCCCAAGAAATCAGATTGAAAAGAAATGTTACTGAAAACAGGCTGAAGAACAAAGCCTCCAAAAGAGACATAGACATCTCAAATCAGCGCTTGATCAACGATGATAAAAACTATAGGTGCGTTAGCTTTGAAGGTGAGATAACCTTTGATAAATACCTCAGAATTGATAATTCAGATAGACCGGCTCATGAGGTTGCAAAACTGATCAAGGATTATTTTGATCTTTAAAATCCAATTTGTCCGTATGTACTCAAATATCCCGCAAAGCAACTAGATCAAATGAAGGGTAGTAAAAGGTGAGTAAAAATGATGAAAAAGGCATGGGAAATAGCAAGAGAACTGTTTTTACAGGCAAAACCGATTGTTAGGTCTGCCGAGGAACAAACCTGGGAGGACAATATTGATGTGTCCGACTTTTACGATCAGATTCTTGCACTGGACTGGGGCAGCAATGTGCCGGGAAGCGGCGCACCGGAGAAGATTATGGTAGCGGCTGTTCAGGCTCTGGAGAATCGGGGATATAAGGTCAGTGAGAAAGGCTATCAGTATCTGGAGGACGGATTGAAAGCTTTCGCACAGAAGGATTATGTGCGTTTGCACCGCTGTTCTGCTTTGCTTCGAAGAGAACTTGCAGTAGCAGAGAAGGATCCAGAATCAGACTATTGGAACTACCGTTTTTATAAGACATTTGAAGAGTATCTCAGCTCGGTCGAGTTTCCTAAACCTTTGTCTGTGTCCCTGAACACATCGGAATTCCGCGATCAGATCCGTGCAGGCTGGCTGGCTCAGCTGATTGGCGGTGCCATGGGAACAATGGTGGAAGGATATTCTTCAGCAAATATTGTCGAGGCGTTCGGGGAAGTCCGTGACTACCTGCGGGAACCGAATACATATAATGATGATACGACATATGAACTTGCGTTCCTGGAAGCCTTTGCGCAGAAGGGATACGATGTTACATCAGAAGATATTGCACTTTCCTGGGTTGGCCTTATTCCTTGCGGCTGGTCGGCGGAGGAAATCGCTATCCGTAATTTGAAAAACGGCATCTTTCCGCCGGAAAGCGGACAGTATCGCAATCCGTTTAATGAGTGGATCGGTGCCCAGATGCGTGCCGGTATTTGCGGCATGGTTGCTCCGGGCGACCCGAAAACGGCTGCAGAACTGGCCTGGAAGGATGGGTGCATCTCCCATGCGGGCAACGGGATTCTGGGAGAAGTGTTCAATGCTGTAATGACATCTCTGAGTTTTGTGGAGAAGGATGTCCGAACGATTCTGAAGACGGCCATTTCCCTGATTCCACAGGACAGTGAATACCGGAGCGTTCTGAACTTTGCGTGGGACAGCTGCCAGAGGCACAGTGATTGGCATAAGGCTCTGGCGGAATGCGAAGAGAAGTACCGCAAGTACAACTGGATCCATGCCTATCCAAATGCCTGCTGCGAGGTGATCGCCCTGTATTATGGGAAGGGTGACTTCAGTGAGACTCTTCATATAATTACAATGTGCGGGCTGGATGCGGACTGTAACGCAGGAATGATAATGCCGATTATTGCGATACGGAAGGGGTGCGCCTCTATTCCGGAGAAGTATATGCATCCTGCGTTTGATAAACTTACGACCTATATGAGAGGCGGAGAACGTGAAAATACTTTGGGTGAGCTGACTGAAAAAACAATCCAGGCTGTTATCCAAGCGGAAAAGAGGAGATTATATGAGCATAACCATTAACATTTACTACACAGGAGAAAAAAAAGGAGCTGCCCTTGCTTTTGCAAGAGAAATGGAACAAAGCGGAATTGCGGACCGAATCAGAGCAGAGGAGGGAAATCTGCGGTATGAATACTTCATTCCTCTTGATGATGAGAAAACCGTTCTGCTGATTGACAGCTGGAAAAACCAGGAAGCACTCGACGTTCATCACGCATCACCGATGATGAAGGAAATTGCTGCGCTTCGTGAAAAATACGATCTGCACATGAAGGTGGACCGTTTTACCGGTGATGAAACACCCGATGATTCTGCATTTATAAGAAAATGAAAACAATTTGACCGTATCTGAAATATTGAAACATTAAAGGAGAAAATGGTATGGAATTCAATACAGACATATTTGCACAGTTCAATAATAAATGGGCTTTACTAAGTGCAGGCTCAGTGGAAAAACATAATACCATGACAATCAGCTGGGGCGGTATGGGAACTCTGTGGGGAAAACCGGTCGTAACAGTCTATGTTAAACCGGTAAGATACACATATAACTTCATGAACGATAATGATTACTTCACGGTCAGCTTCTATCCCGATCAGTACAAAAAAGCTCTTGCCCTGATGGGAAAGGTATCCGGAAGAGATGTTGATAAGGACAGGGAATCAGGATTGACAGTAAGAGATCTTGAGAAAGCTGTTACATACAGAGAAGCTGAGGTAACTCTGCTGTGTAAGAAAATCTACTTCCAGGATCTTGACAGAGCAAACATGCCTGAAAAAGCTGTTGAAATGTTCTATAAGATTGAAGAACCTCACAGAATGTTCATCGGTGAAGTGGTTGATATCATCAGACAATAAATGAAATCCAGTAACATATATGTTCCTACTGAAGCCGGCACAATGAGGTGCCTCCTAATAAACTATAAAGACCGGGAAAACAAGGTGCCCGGTATTTTGTGGATCCATGGAGGAGGCTATACTGTTGGCTTTCCCGAGATGGCCTGGCTTTCCTGCGGGAAGATGCTGGCCGAAAGATTTGGTGGAGTAGTTGTGTCACCGGCTTACCGCCTGGCCGGTAAGAAACCATACCCCGCAGCGCTGGAAGACTGCTACAGAACCCTTGAGTATATGTGGAACAATGCTGAGGAAATGGGTATAGACAAAAACAGAATCATAGTCGGAGGAGAGAGTGCCGGAGGTGGCCTGGCTGTAGCAGTGTGTCTGTATGCACGTGACAGGGGTGAGATACCGGTATACATGCAGCTGCCTTTATATCCGATGATGGACTGTGAGGATACGGAGTCTTCAAGGAACAATCACGGAAAGGTCTGGAATACCAGGAGAAACCACAGAGGATGGAAAAAGTATCTCGGCTCTCTTTACGGCACTGATAAGGTGCCTAAATACGCTTCACCGGCAAGAGAGACTGATTATGCTGGTATGCCTACATGTTACACGTTTGTAGCTCAAGGGGAGCCGTTCTATCAGGAGACCCTTAACTATGTTGACGGGTTAAGAAAGGCAGGAGTCAGGGCGGATGTTGACGTATATCCCGGTGACATACACTCATTTGACCTGTTATGCCCATGGCTCAAGCGCAGCCGCAGGGCAAGACAGAAACTGTGTGAGTTTTACGGAGAACTGATATATGATAACGGAGGAAATGAAAATGGATGATGTAATGATCATGCCTGAAGCAGAAGAGAACGTGTTTCCGGAAGAAAAAAAGCTTCTGCTGGTCGACTACTTTCAAAGGACTGTAGGTACCGTGGAACAAGAGCCATACTTTGAAATGGTTGTCTATGCTCTGGATGACGGCAGCCTGATAATGGAGAAATATGCTGATGGCGGTACTCCTGAACAGACAGTGACAACCTATGATGTTCCGGCTGAAGTGTATGAAAGAGCGTTGGAAATCATCAGAAAACGTGGCCTGGAAGATTGGAATCAGCTGGAAGATTATCAGAGCCTTGACGGTGTTGTTTTTGTGATCCGCTATTATGATGGTAAAAAACACCTCAGAGTGTCCTCCGGAAAGATGCCGGGGAACGGTCTTGAGGCTTTCAGAGAAATCAAGGGACTGCTGCTGGAGTATACCGCTCCACAGTATTGGCATATAGGATAGACAGATTGTCTGTCCTTTGTTTTCCAAATAGGTTATAATGGATTTCAGGTGGATAATTTATGATATTAAAGTACACAAATACAGAAGAAGAGATTTATGAATTTCTGGTTTACCGCGGAATTCACAGTGAGAAGTTCTCCAGACAGATCAAGTCCAAGAGGATTATTTATGGATTAGTAGCCTTAGCCGCTTTAGGGTGGGGCAGCATTATGATGGTCAACTATTACAAGACCAACCCAACTGATCCAACAACAGGACACGGTTTCCTGATGAGAGCACTGGTAATGTTTGCGATATGCGCCATAACAGTACTGATGATCATTTTCCTGCCGAAACTGCGTGCCAGAAGAATCAGAAATGAAATCAAAAAGGCTTTTACTCAGGTAGACAAGGAAGCTTTCTCCCAGATCATTCTCAAAATCGACAGCAAGGAGTTCATCTGGGATACTCTTGATGAGGATGGCTCAATTGCGCTGACGCAGGAAATCGGTGTTGTTGAGAATTCCGATACCTACTACATTAATCTTAAAAAGAACGGTTTTGTCATTCCAAAGAGCTGCTTTAACGAGAAGAATACGGAAGAAGAATTCCGCAAGCTGCTGAATGTGGAAGACAGAATCAGAAGAACAACGGAAAAAGAAGAAAAAATACGGAAAGAAATCAAGAAGGAAAAGTAGAAACTTCCACATTAATGTGGAAGACAATCTTATTTTCTTCTTTTTTTCTATGGTATACTTTATTTGGTTATGAGCAGAGAATCATTACGTATAAGTAAGCTATTCAGATTATTGGCTGCAGAAAGATCGTACCAGCCTGCCAGTTTTTTCAGTGAAAAGCTGCAGGTCTCCACAAAGACACTGCTGGCAGATGTGACAACGCTTAATTCCAGACTGAAATCCTACGGCATGCAGATAATAAAGTCTCCACGCAAGGGATTGCTGCTGGAAGCTGAGGAAAACCAGATAGCTGCTTATCAGGAAAACGAAAAGGACAGCAGTCCTGAAGAAATGTATCTGCCTGAAAACCGCCGCAGAAAGATAGCCGGCATGCTGCTTCTGAAAAATGAGAACCCGACATATGAGCAGCTTGAGAACCTGTTCTATACCAATGTCAATTCAATCAGGGCAGACATTGATGCCGTACGTAAACAAATCCAGCGTCAGAACGTTCAGATCGTTTACGAAAACAACCGCATTTATGCCAGGGGTACTGAAGCTGACATTCAGAATGCCTTCAAAAAGTACGAACTGGATATCAAACAGTCACACAGCCGCTGTGATGAAGAGTTCTTTGATGACATGACTGCCATCTTTGACAGAAGAATAGTAAGCTTTACCCGTAATCTCCTAAATGAATTTAAGGGAAGGGTAAGAAGAACACTGTCAGACCATTATCTGATCGGTCTGTTCTATTCCATCAGCATTCTGCTGACAAGAACCGCCTTGGGTTTCCATATTCAGGAAGGCAAGCGTTTCGTTTTCCAGAACATTGACGGTATGGGACCATATATCATTGCGGTTGATATCGCCAACAGAGCTTCTGCCGCAACAGGGACCATTCTGTATGACCAGGACATTGAATTCCTGAGTGAATCGCTGTTTGCCTACGGTATTGAACCTTCAAATCTGGCTCTGCCGCAGAATTCGATATATGTGACGACATGTGATGACATCATCCAGAGGATGAGCGGCATTCTTAAAACCGATCTGACGGATGATACGGTATTAAGGGACTCCCTGTTATATCACATCATTCCAATGATCTACCGCCTTAAAAACGGATTTGTCATTCATAACCCCTTGCTGGCAAGCATAAAGAAACAGTACCTGGTAATGTTCACTCTGACCTGGCATGCCTGCTTCCCGCTTGAAAATGAATTTGACATACTGTTGACGGATGATGAAATAAGCTTCCTGACCATTCACTTCCAGGTAGCTTATGCCAAGAAAGTAAAACCGAAGAATATCCTGATAGTCTGTCCCGAAGGGCTGGCTACATCAGAATTGCTGTTCAGCCGGCTGAAGTCGGTGCTCCCTGCAGGGGACCATCTGGAAACGGCATCGGTGGAACAGATATATACCAACGACCTCAGTGATATTTCATTTATCATATCGTTGGTACCGCTGAAAAACATCGATAAGAAAGTGATCTATGTTTCCAGCATCCTCACTAACGAACAGATAAATGAGATCGTCAGCTATTCCTCAGCTGTCAATGAGGATGTCAATGCTCTGAAAGTTCATGATTCCGTGAGCATGGAAGAGTTTACTGGGGTTCTGGATGAGAGTTTCCTCTTCTGGAACCGCAGCTTCTCCAGCAGGGAAGAAGTGCTCGATTTCCTGATTGGAAAGTATGAGGAAGCCGGTATCGTAACAGAGGATTTCCGCAAGTCAGTATATGACAGGGAAACACTGGGAACGACTTACGTGGGTGATAAGGTAGCCATACCACATGCCTCACCGCGTACGGTCAGAAAAACGATGATCTCCATCATGACGCTGGACAAACCCGTCAGATGGGAGGAAGGTGATGCCGATATCATCATCATGATAGCGGTAGCCGAACAGGATACAGGAAGGATGAGAGAATTGTTTGCCAGACTGTTCTCTCTGATAGATTCCGCAAACGGAACAGCAAAACTGAGAAAAGTCAGATCTGCCGGGGAACTGGCAAAAATGTTAAAGGAAGAAAAATAAGGAGGGTAATATATGTTTTTTGACGAAAAGATAGCTCTCTTCAATCAGCACTGCGAAACACAGGAAGACGTGTTCACATTACTGGCAGGAGAGTTCATTAAGAAAGGTGTTGCCAAGGAAACCTTTGTACAGGGACTCAAGGACAGGGAAGCCGTTTTCCCAACCGGATTACGTCTCAACAACATGGGCGTGGCAATTCCGCATACCGACATCGTTCATGTCAATAAGGCTCAGATCGGCTTTATGACGCTTGATGCTCCGATCAGATTCCGTGAAATGGGCACCGAAGATCAGTATGTAGACGTACAGGTGATCTTCATGCTGGCTCTTAAGGAACCTCATCAGCAGCTTGAAACCCTGCAGGCACTTATGGCTCTGTTCATGAATGATGAACTGATGGAAAAACTGCAGAAAGTCGACAATTACGAAGACTATTACCAGATCATCAAGGAATCTGGTTTGGATAACTAATCATTAACCATTTAGAGGGAGGATATTATGTTAGTTACTACAAGAGAAATGTTTGATCAGGCCCGCGAAGGCGGCTATGCCTTACCGGCACCGGACTTCGTCGATTCAAACAGCTGCCGTGCTTATGTAAGAACTGCAGAAAAGTTGAAACAGCCTCTGATCCTTAGCTGGGCTGAAGCTCACAAGGACATGCTGAGCATCGAAGAAGCAGCTCTGATCGGTCTGTACTATGCCAAGACAGCCAAGGTTCCGGTAGCTCTGCATCTTGATCATGGACAGTCACTGGAGACAGTCAAGAAGGCTATAAGACTGGGCTTCACATCCGTAATGATCGATGCTTCAATGGAAGACTTTGACGAAAACGTCAGAAGGACCAGAGAAGTAGTTGAATATGCTCACCAGTTCGGCGTCATGGTAGAAGCAGAAATCGGCCATGTCGGAACAGGTGAAACATATGATACTGATGAATTCGACACAGTTTATACTGAAGTTGAGGAAGCAGTAAGATTCGTTGAACTCACAGGCGTTGACTCACTGGCCGTTTCCATCGGCACAGCCCATGGCCAGTATCATGGCACACCGGTCATCAATTTCGACCGTCTCCATGAATTAAGAGCCGCCTTACCGGTACCGCTGGTACTGCATGGCGGTTCAGGCTCAGGTGAGGAAAATCTCGAAAGATGCGCTCTTGAAGGCATTACCAAGATCAATATCTTCACAGACTTCATGCTGGCAGCCCGTGCAAGCGTTGAAGAAAACAATCCGAAGTCATGGCAGAACCTGTTAAAGGGCGGCGACGCAGCCATGGCTGAAGTACTCGAACACTATTTCAGACTGTTCCATGCAGTTGTATAGGAGGATCACATGGGATTAAGAAGACCGTTCTTTGTATGTAACCCGAAGGCTTACCTGTATGGTGAGGAAGAATATGAGCTGGCAAAGGTTGCCGAAGAACTCGCCGTGAAGTATGATGTAGATATCTTATTTACAGGCCAGTTCGTCGAACTTGCCAGACTCGCCCATGATTTCCCGCATCTGTACGTATGTGCTCAGCATATGGACGGCTTAAGACCTGGCAGAGGCATAGGCCACATTCTGCCGGAAGCACTGGCATATGCCGGGGTCAGAGCCACATTCCTGAACCATGCTGAAAAGCCAATGACAGTAGCTGAACTGTCAAAGTCAGTACAGAGAGCCAAGGAAGTCGGAATTCTGTCAATTGCATGCGCAGATGACGTACCGGATGCCAAGGCCATTGCTGCTCTTGAACCGGACATCATGATCTGCGAACTTACCAGCCTTATCGGCACAGGCAAGACAGCTGACGAAAGCTATATGAGAGAGACAAACGAAATCGTTAAGAAGATCTCTCCGAAAACCCAGACATTACAGGCCGCTGGCATTAGCAACGGCGCTGATGTATACAAGGCAATTGCCTCAGGTGCTGACGGCACAGGATGCACATCCGGCATCGTATGCGCCCCGGATCCAAAGGCAATGCTGGTCGAAATGATTGAGGCTTTAGTAAAAGCCCGCGAAGATTTCTGTAAGTAATAATCAATTTGCAAGGAGGTTAATAAGCAATGAAGAAGATTTTATTAGTATGCGGATCAGGTATCGTTACATCAACAATCGTACACAAGAGAGTAGAAGAGGCTCTTGACAAGAGAGGCTATAAGGGCAAGTACACCATTACCCAGGCCAAGGCAGCTGAAGTTCAGGCTCAGAGCCATGCTTACGATCTGTGCATTTCTACCACAGTTCTCGATCCAAAAGTATGCTCATGCCCGTTAATCATCGGTACAAACTACCTGATGGGCAGAAATACTGATGTCATCACAGACAAGATCTGCGAAGAATTAGACAAGTAAAAAATATTATTGTATAGTAATAGTATATGCAACCGGGGTTTTATCCTCGGTTTGTATAGCATATAACCGCTGGGGGCAACGGTTATCATTAATGAAATCATAAATATTTAGATGAAAGGAGAATTTATGCAATTCATTATGGACATTTTTAACTACATCCAGGACCTGGGTGCAACAGTAATGATGCCAATCATTCTGTGTATCTTCGGTTTAGTGTTGGGTGCAGGCTTCGGTAAGTCACTCCGTGCCGGCTTAACAGTAGGTGTAGGTTTCATCGGCTTGAACTTAGTTACAGGCTTGATGGGTTCATCTCTCGGCTCTGCTGTTGCAGACATGTCAGCAAGATTCGGCTTATCACTGAGCATCGTTGACGTAGGCTGGCCTTCAGCAGCTGCTATCGCTTTTGGCTCTGATGTAGGAAAATACATCATCCCGATCGGCTTAATTGTTAACATTTTAATGATCTTAACAACAACCACACAGACAATCGACGTTGACATTTGGGACTACTGGCACTTTGCATTCACAGGTGCATTAGTTAACGAAATGACAGGTAGCCTCCTGTATGGTATCATTGCCGCTGTTTCCAACATGGTAATCATCATGGTATTAGGTGACTGGACAGCTCAGGGTGTTGAAGACACATTAGGCTTGCCAGGTGTATCTCTGCCACACGGCTTCTCAACAGCTTATGCCCCAGTAGCTATTGGCCTGAATGCCTTAATCGACAAGATTCCTGGATTAAACAAGATCAGCTTCTCAATCGAATCATTACAGCAGAAGCTCGGTGTCTTCGGTGAACCTATCCTGATCGGTACAGTTATGGGTCTGATCATTGGCGCATTAGCTGGCTACACAGTAAAGGATGTTTTACAGTTAGCTGTTAACTTAGGCGCAGTATTAGTACTGATCCCAAGAATGGCTGCATTACTGATGGAAGGCTTACTGCCTGTATCAGATGCTGCTGGTGACTTCGTTCAGAAGCACTTCGCTAACCGTGGTAAGATTTACATTGGTCTTGACTCAGCCGTTGGTGTTGGCCACCCAATGTCATTAACAGTTGCTCTTATCCTGGTACCATTATCAATCTTCTTAGCAGTTATTCTGCCAGGCAACAGAACTTTACCATTCGCAGACTTATCAGTTTACCCATGGATGTTCGTTCTGATCACTCCTGTTGTTAAGGGTAACGGCTTCAGAGCTCTGCTCATCGGTTTAGTATGTGTTGTTGGTGGTCTGTACATCTCAACATACCTGAGCCAGTTCATGACACCAGCTGCTATTAAGGCTGGATTCGACATGGGCACAGCTAAGGAAATCACATCAATTTGTGATGGTGCTAACCCATTAACATTCCTGTTCGTTCTGCTGTCAAGCTTCGGCGCAATCGTTGGCGCTGCAGTACCTGCAGTTATCGCAGTTATCTTAGCAATCCTGAACAGAAACAAGATCTTAAAGGGCGAATAATCTAAACAAACATTTGTAAGAGGTAGGGAGCCTTGGGAAACCGAGGCTCCTTATTTAAGAGGTAGAAAGATGGATAAAACCTATTACTACGAAAAAAGATTTTTCAATTTCCGTATTACTTTTATTGGCATATTGTCAACCATCATCATGCTGTATGCAGCCGTAAGGCTTATTACGGACAAGAATGCCTGGGCAATGCTGGCACCTTTTACCATTGGCCTGTATGCGTTCTGGGAAAGCTTTGTTTCACTTGCTAATCCCAGCGCTGTCAGAATAACCGATGAATCAGTCACATTCATGGCCTATGGACGTCAGCATACCTATTTATGGAAAGACATCACCAAACTGCAGATCAAGGAACTGCCGACAGCCAAGAAACTGTTCATGAGGATCAATGACCCCGGTTTCTTAAGAGGAAGATACTGGCTGGCATGCATGGAATTCAGCGATGGTGATGAACTGTATCACTTCTTCCTGGATAAGGAATATGAAATGCATCCCGACACCTTAAAAGCCAGATCAAGAAGATCTGCCGAAGACAGCAAAGCTGCCAGACAGAAGGAACTGGCTGACAAAGCGGCTCACCGCCAGAGAAAACTGGAACAGAGAGCCAGAGAAGCTGCTCTGGAAGAGCAGAACAACAAAAAAGCATAGGAGATTAAATATGTTTGAAAAAGAAAAAGCAGAAGTAATCAAAGCTGGAATCAGAATGGACAAATATGGCCTGGTAGCTCTGTCAGGCGGAAACGTTTCCTGGAGAATGCCAAGCGGTGAAGTACTCGTTACTCCAAGCGGCATGATCTATGAGGACATGGTTCCCGAAGACATACTCGTTGTAAACCTGGACGGAGAAGTGCTGGAAGGAACACGCAAGCCTTCAGTTGATACCAGAGCGTTGCTATATATCTTCAAGAACATGCCTGAAGTTAATGCGGTCATTCATACCCATCAGCCATATGCCACAGGTGTAGGCCTGGTATGTGATGAACTGCCATGTAACCTGACAACACTGGCCAACGGAACTCACGGTGCAGTTAAGGTCGTTCCTTACTGCAGTGCTGCCAGTGAAAGAATGGGCATTGAAACAGTCGAAAACATCGGTGACAAGCTGGCCGTCATCTTAAAGCATCACGGCGTCATCGGTGTAGGCAAGAGCCTCAAGGAAGCTCTGTATGCCGTAGTATACTTGGAAGAAGCTGCCAAGACATACGCAGTGGCTTACTCCATGAACAAGAACGTTCCGGAGCTGACACCTGAACAGGTTGACAGAGCCGTAACCGTCTTCAAGTACTATGGACAGGGCACTGATGTTCTGCCAAAGGAATTATGGTAATCTAATCAAGGGGAGGATAATATGACAGTTTACAGAGAGGAAATCAAGGGAATCCAGTCAAAAGGCGGAAGCCCGACTTACGTTAACATCACAGCTGAAGTTAAGGAAATCATTGCCAAAAGCGGCATAAAGGATGGTGTAGTTCATGTAATCTCACCTCATACAACATGCGCTGTATTCTTTGAAGAATATGTCCATGATGAAATGCCAAACGGCAAGGAATTCATCCAGCAGGATCTCGACAACTGCCTGGCTAAGATCATTCCTGATCAGACCGACTGGGGTCAGTACTTCTATCCGGGTGTCAAGCACTTTGAAGAAGTTGAATCATGGGCTGATTATCTGAAGTATCTGCCAAGCGGCACCAGAGAAGAACTGTTCAACGCTGATGCTCACTTAAGATCAACCATCATCGGCTCAAGCCAGACCTTCGCAGTAGAAGATGGCAAACTCGGCGTTGGCCAGACCGGCTATGTCTACTTCGTTGACTTTGACAGAACTCATCCAAGACAGAGACGCTGCAAAGTTGTCGTAATCGGCGAATAATCAAGAGTATAATAAGAGTGTGGAAACACACTCTTTTACTTGGAGAAAGGGAATATGCTGTATCTGAAGGAAGCCAATCTTGAAGATGTTGAAAAGGAATATGAAGCCATAAGGCAGTTTCCTTATTTTGAGAATGGCTTCGGCAACTCCTTTTACAATTATTCCCGGGAGGAATTCCTTACCAAAGGCATTGCCAAAATGATCAGCTATTCTACCGAAAAATGGCTGCGTTTTGACAGAGTACCCGAGACTTATTTCTTTCTGTGGGAGGACGACGTCATAGTCGGTCTGTTTAAGATCAGACATTATCTCAATGACAGTCTTCGCGATGGAGCAGGGCATATCGGTTACGGCATATTAAGACAGTACCGAGGCAGGCATTATGCTACAAAAGGTCTC
>JAEEGL010329241.1_pt1 | contig 13345 bp, 19 predicted proteins | sample 9134231 | NCBI WGS metagenome assembly JAEEGL01 (sample SAMN16246548, study PRJNA631951) | gut metagenome | biome: gut microbiome; feature: rumen; material: fiber-attached | host: Bos | place: Iran: Karaj | collected 2018-10 | reverse complement strand
ACCTCCTCGCATTCCCCCTGGTCGTCGGGGATGTCGTCATAAAACCGGATCATGTCGCCGTTGCAGTACAGGGATCTTTCCTCGTGCTTTGCGGTGATCTTCCCGGAGCTTTCGGCCTTGTTAATGACCTCCTGAACCTCCGGGAGGTTGCAGAGATATCTGGTATTCCTGAAATCAGTCATCTTCGCGCCTTTATTCTTATTGCATTTACCGAACCGGAGCGGTCAGCTTTCCCTTGCGGAGATCATCGGCCGCCCTGTCCAGAAGCGCGGTCATCCTGGCGCTTTCTGCGGACTCGTCCAGGGAAACATATTCATCGCCGGTTGCCCTGATATTCTGAATCTGCACGGGATAGCCCAGCTTTTCCAGAACCGCTGCGGCTTCGCTGATTCCCGGGGCATGAAGATCCGGATTGCCGCCGTCCCGCAGCAGGAACCGCTGGCCCCCGAAAAGACCTCCTGCGGTCTGCAATACGGCCCCGCGAAGATACTTTTCCTTCCCTGCGGGAACCTCAAGCCCGAAAACCTCTGCGATAATTTCCCTGCTCTTTGCCGTTATTGTCTTTCCTGCCTTTGCCATTTTTCCGGCCTCCTTGAATGCCGGGGAAAGCCCCCGGCGGCTGAACTTGCTGTATGTGTTATATTGTAAACCTATTCATTACAATGTCAACAAATATTTACAAGTTTTTCGGATAATTTTAGCTCGGGCGGCAGGAGAGTTTACCCGGTCTTACAGCTCATAGAAATAATCGGCAGAGGTTGTTGTTCCGGTCTTTCCCTGCCATACGTCTTTCCGGAGAGTTACCTCAAGAGGCTCCCTGCTGAAAATCACCTCCCGGGCTCCGTCAGACGAGTTAAGAGCGGCCTCCATGGCTTCGTCGTCGGAAAGTTCGCCTCTGACCTCAATGCTGTACCGTTCATAGACATGGAAATACCGGACGAGCTTTGCAAAAAGGCATTCATATTCATGCCAGGCCAGGTTCGCAAGTTCCTTCATGCTCCCCGGCCGATTCTCGGCAAAATATTTCAGAACCGTTTCAATGTCCAGCTGGCCGCTGCCCTTATGCGGGGTTGCATCCCGGAAGTCATCAGAAGCGGTACCGTCCCGGTCGATAACCAGAATGTGAATCTCTTCCGCGTGTTCGGGAGATGTGTCATCAATGATGATGTTCTCCATATACTCCGCAAAATCAGCGACGGATGCCTTATCCGCATCGCAGACCTTCCAGCTGACCTGCCCGCTGCCGTTAAAGGCCCTGTCGTACCGGGCCTGATTTTCAAAAAATGTGTATTTGAGCTTCATTGCCTTCTCCTTTTTAAATCTTAGCGATGTCAAATTCGTCATCTTCGTCATATTGGGGATACGGGTAAACTATGCCTCCGTCCTTCAAAACGCTGATTTCGCCGTAAATTCTGAAACTGCCGCGTTCGCCCCCTTCAAAGCATCCCTCAACAGAAAGGGAGGCGTTTTCCATGCCTTTTACTGCATAATCGGCGTAGGGAACAGTTACTTCGCAGTCACAGCCGTGAACTTCGTCCTCGACCCGCTCCTTGCGCTTTGCAAGTTCAAAAACATGAACCTCTTCAGCATGACGTGAATCGTAATAATACCGCTCGGCATTCTCCAGGGAACCTTCATAACCGCCGTCTTCTGCCTTTTTCTCAAAAAGCTCCGCGGAAAATAATTCATACCACCACGAATTTTTTGTGCCTTTCTTTTTGTGAACGGCCAGATACATCTTTTCGGGAAATTCCACCGGCCTGGAGCTTTCCTTCAGAGCCTCAAGAAACGCCGCTTCGTATTCCTCCCTCGAGCTGTACCCCGGGGGAACGACAAACTTTTCATCACCGAGGCCTTCCTGCCTTTTCGCTCTTATATCTTCCGCAACCAGATCCATTAAACTTTTTGCCATTTTATTCTCCTTAAATCCGTCCCGGCTCCCGGCAGACTTCCTCCTGCCGCCGGTTCTCCCATTCCTCGTCGTATCTGGGATACCGGGGGAGCTTAGCGTCAACGTAATAACCGCCGTTCCGGATGCATTCCTTAATGACGCAGCAGGGAGCGGAGAGCCCTTCCGCCGTGTAGTTGCAGCAGGCCAGTTCAAGAGCGGGCTCCTCGTCCGACAGGATATAATCATAAAACACCGTGCCGGCTTTTTTCAGAACAAACCGGGCATCGCATTCGCCGCAGTCTTCATCTTCCCTGAGAATATAATCCCAGGCGTTGCCTCTGCCGTTTTTAACCACGGCCAAAATGTATTTTTCCGGAAATAACGCTTTTTCTTCCACGATCCGAAACTCCTTAAATGCCGGGAAAAGCTCCCGGCGGCTTACTCAAAGCAACTCGCTTTATGGTTACTATTGTAAACCTATTTATTACTTTGTCAACAAATATTTACGGAATTTTTCGGATATTTTTCGGACTCGGGCGGGGACTTACGCGGCTAAGCCGGCAATATTCGCCGTGATGCTGGCTCCGGCGAAAAGGAGAACAAGCCGCCTGGCTGCTTTTACCGCTTCGGTAAACGTGCATTTTTCATCTGCGGTTATGTCAAGAAGCTGATCCCCGTTCTTGGACAGAACAACCCGGCATGTATTGCGCCAGCTGTACGCATGGATTCTGCAAACGTACTCGCTTCCGTCATGCTTCAAAGTAAGACGGATAACCTCGGAAGTGTCAGAATTAAAATGCTTTGATTCAATTTTACGCAGGATAATCATGATTGAGATTCCTTTTGCTTATTTATGAGTTTTTTCACTCCAGGAGAAAGGAGGCTGAACCGGAGAAAATCAGATATCCCTCTTCCCCTGCTTCATCTGAGCTTCCCGCGGAGACTCCGCGGATGAGGTTTCCCCTTCCGCTCCCCGGATATGAACCACCGTCCAGTCCGCTTTTGAGGTGTCAAACACCACATCCTCAACGCCCCTGCTCTCAAACACGGCGGCCAGGCCTTCGCTGTCGCGGCAGCAGTGTTCCAGCTTTTTCCGCACCCCGTCAGTGAACTCGCAGCAGCACACCATGCCGTATTCGGAAGCAAACTCTTTCCGGATCACCCCGGGGCCCGCGAGGCAGTTTTCCCAGTCGCCGCAGCCGGTTTCCGCCACCCGGACGGGCACCCCCAGGTATTCTTCCAGCACCTTTTCCGCGGCATGGCGGATCGAGGGGAGTTCGGCATTGAACATTTCGGAAAACTTTTCCCATGTATCGTCATCCGGCACCAGAAAGCCCGGGTCGGTAACAATGTATTTTTTCGCCATGCTTCCGCCCTCCTTCAGTCCTGAACCGCTGCCGGATACCAGATCATGCAGTCATCCGGGTACTTTTCGGGGTCAGTAAGCATGATATGGAATTGCTCGTATCTCATTATTCTTTTTCCTTTATTCTTTAAAAATCCGCCAGACTGTCATAGCCGTCCCTGCTGCAGAGCTCCCGGAACGCTTCCAGATCGTCCGGCCTCTCCCTGGCAATGGCCCTGGCTATCCTCCGGAAAACCGCTCCGTTCCCCTGTCCCAGAAGAACATTGCCCCGTCTCGCGTCTCCGGCGCTGTCGCTTTCCAGGTTGATGCAGAGAACGTGAAATTCATTGCGGTATCTGGCATCCGTGTCGTCTATGTGCAGGCGCACCAGGAAATCGTATATTTCGTTAAGTTCGGAGGTTCTGATGTCAATGACCTGATCCCAGACCACGCTCTCCCCGGCGGCTTCCGCCCCGGCAAGCTCTTCTCTGTTTCCGAAAACCCGGTATTTGAGCTTCATGCAAAACCTCCCATGGTTCTAAAAGGGGAGCCAGTTATCGATCCCGCTCTCCCGCCAGTCCGTGATCATGTCCCGGCTCCACTGCTCCGGCGGAGTTTTCACGATCCTTTTCCAGAGCTTCCGGCTTAGCCAGGCCCCCAGCTTTTTCTTATCGTCATGGATAAAGTATGCCCTGCCGTCGCATAAAATGCTGAGATCCGGATCCCCCGCAATGAAGCTGGCAAACCGGCAGAGGATCTTCCGGTAGGGTCTCTTCACGGAATGCCGGATGATGTCAATGCTGTATCCGGAAGCATGAACAAATCCGAAGCAGGGAGCGGTTCCGGGGTCAGCTGCAATTATCATCGCATCCAGCTTATGGTCTCCGGGACGATATGGAACTATGGCCAGAGTGAAATCCCCTTCTTCGGGACGGTCGAAGCTGTACTGCCGCGAGGAGCCCCGCCGGCCGTAAAAGTAAACCGCTATGAACGGCAGCCGGCAGTATTCGGAAACGGGAAATACCGCCGTGCTTACGGCCTCCTTCAGGCGTTCGCCGTCCAGCTGCGACGCGTCAATGACCGTGTATCTCTCTCCCTCCGCGAGATAAGCATAGTCATGGCGGAGCCGTTCGGTGAACCAGGTGTCGTCAAACCATTTCCGGGGCCAGCCGAAGATTTTCACGAAGTCATCCCGGTTTTTTCTGACATATTCCCCGATCCTGATAAGCCCCTGCCTGAGAGGCATGCTTTCCCCGTCCAGGCGGAGGTCTCCCCGGCAGTTCCCGTTGCAGTCCTTTTCGCCGTCGTCATCCGGGCCGCAGTCCTGGGATATCTCCCAGATGAGATTCGCTATTTCCCCGGCGGAAGCCTGATCCAGGCGGCAGGTTTTGAAGCGAACTCCCTCATTGCAGTAGGTTACCTTCATTCTCAGCTTTCCTCCTTTCCGGTTCCGATTAAACCAGGGCAATGCGGGCCGAACCGCATCTTTCATCTTCATGAAAGCTCATGAGCTTAACAAAGCTGTTATTGATCTGGTCATGCTCGATCTTGAGCTTGATGTAGAAGGTGGCGCCGTCCACATCCTTCTTGAATACCCAGAAGGCTCCCCCGGCCCCCGGCTTGAGATCCTTCATGGGCTCCTTGTAAAGATCCTCCGGCACCAGACTGAGGAGTATGTCCCGGATCCCGGAATGGCGGATCTTGTGCCGCTTCAGGGAGATGAGGTTCTTGACCCGGGGCACCAGGTCATACTGATAGTCCCCTGCCAGGGAACGGATTGTTTCCACGAAGGGAGCTACCAGATCTCTTTTGATCTTAAAGCCTTTGTTTGTCATTTTCATTGTCTTTGTCCTTAAATTCAAACCGCGGGCCGCCTTTATTCCTGAAAACCGTTATTTCGCTGACGGCCCCTTAACGAAACTGAGTCCATTGTAAATGATTTGCATTGTGAATGCAAGTACAATGTTATAATTTTGTTAACTAAATTGCATTGTGAATGCAAGTTTAAGGAAAGCCAGACATGAAAAAAGGCCGCTTCATAATCCGATTGCGGCCTTGTGTATTAACGCTTAGCAGACTTCCATGGTCAGTCCTGCGGACTGTCCTGAGCTTCCAGAGTTTTCCGGCACTTGGGGAACCGGGAACAGCCCCAGAATTTGCCCTTCTTCCCCTCTCTCAGGATCATGGCGGCTCCGCACTCCGGACACTTCATTTCTCCGGCCTTTCCCGCATCTCCCCCGGCTTTCTTCCCGCCGGGCTTGCCGCTGCCGGCAGGCTTTCCCCCGTCCTTTCTCACCGCGGGCTTCCCGTCCAGGTCATCAAAGAACTCCCCGCACTTCTTGCTCTGGCAGACCCAGAACGGGGCTCCGTCCTTCTTCCGGTACCTCTTTACAGCTTTGCTGCCGCAGACCGGGCACACGTCCTCCTGGATCGGCAGAGACTTTAATTCGTCGGGAGAAAGCCCGGCCTTGCCCCCGCCCACCAGAGCGGACACCCAGCCCTCTATTCTCCTCATGAATTCGTCCAGACTGAGGCTTCCCCGGGAGATCTGTTCCAGTCCCAGCTCCCAGGCGGCGGTCATGCCGGCGGACGAAAGCTCTTCCGGGATGTACCGGAGCAGGGATTCCGCCTTGCCGGTGGATTTAAGGTATTTCCCGTCCTCAATCAGGTATTCATGACCTTTGGCGGAGGAAATGATCTCCGCCCTGGTTGCCGGGGTGCCGATGCCGGAACTGTCGGTCAGGATCTTCTTGTATTCCGGATTATCTATGTAGCGGGAAACATGCTCCATAGCGTAAAGAAGCGTGGCCTCCGTGAAATGGGCCGGCGGGGTGGTCTTCCGGTCAAGGATGCCGAAATCCTTCCAGGTGTGGATGCTCCCCGGGGCCGACTTGGGGATCTTCTGCTGGACAAGCCCGGGATCCTCCTCTTCGTTTTTGTCCTGGGAGGGATCCTTGTAGTTGTTCAAGGCGGCATCATCCCCGTAAAGCACCCGCCACCCCGGCTCCCGGAGAAAACGGCAGCTGGCGGCGAACTTTTCCCCGGCGCATTCCAGGGTTATAGAAGAACACTCATAGATTGCGTCAGGGTAAAACTGAGCGATATACGCTCTCTTTATCACTTCATATACCGACCGTTCATCGGGAGACAGAGCCCCGGTATCGAAGTCCGCTCCGGTGGGGACGATGGCATGGTGAGCGGTGATCTTTGACGTATCGTAGGCCTTCCCCTTCTGGATCTGGCATCTCATATACTTATCGGTGATCTCCGGAGTCTCCGGCCCTTCCTGAAGTTTCAGAGCCGCCAGGATCCGGGACGCGTCCGAAAGCTGCTCCTCGGGGAGATAGCGGCAGTCGGTTCTCGGGTAGGAGGTGGCTTTATGGGTTTCGTAAAGACTCTGAGCAATGGAGAGGGTCTTCTCCGCGGTAAACCCGAACTTTTTATTGCAGAACTGCTGCAATGTGTTCAGGTCAAAAGGAAGAGGCGGCCGCTGCCTGGCCAGCTTGCAGGTGTATTCCAGCACCACCGGCTTCTCGAATCTGACTTTATCTATTACAGCTTCCAGAAAATTACGGTTCTTCACCCGGCCGTTTTCGTCCAGAAGCTCCTCCCGGGGCAGATACTTCACCCGGTATGAAATGTTCCCTCCCATGACTTCGGCGGTCAGGTCGTAGTAGGGTTCGGAAACAAAGTCAGCGATCTTCTTGTCTCTTTCCACTACCAGTATGACGGTAGGGGTCATCACCCTGCCCACCGCCAGCACCGACTTCTTTCTGCCGGGATCCTTCCGCTGCTGGATCAGGGTATAGAGCCGTGACAGGTTCATCCCCACAAGCCAGTCCGCCCGCTGCCGGGCAAGAGCCGCATAGTACATGTTTTCGGTTTCGGAGCCCTCCCGGATATGCCCCAGGGCTATATGGATGCTCCGCTGATCCAGAGCCGTGAGACAGAGCCGCCTGACCCGCCCCTGATAATGGCAGCGTTCCAGGATGTTCCGGGCGATGGCTTCTCCCTCCCGGTCAAAGTCCGTGCTGATAATGACCGTGTTCGCGGTTCTGATAAGCCCGGTTACCGTTTTGTACTGATCCCCGGCCCCCTCCTTGATATTGAGCCTGTATTCCTCCGGGATTATGGGGAGGTCGGCAAAATTCCACTTTTTGTATCTCTCGTCATACTGCTGGGGTTCGTAGAGTTCCAGAAGATGGCCGAGGCACCAGGTTACCGCCGTATTGCCGTCCGGAGTTGTCCGGTACCCTGACTTGCTCACCGAGGCCCCCAGGGCTTCGGAGAGATCCCGGGCCTGTGAGGGCTTTTCGCAAATGTAAAGATCCACGCTGTTCTGCTCCTTAAATATTTCAGATCCGCATCCGGCCCTCAGAATAGCACCCGGCATAACGCAAAACAGCGGCCATCCGTCCACAAAGCGACATCTTGAGGCCTTTATTTGCGTATCGGAAGATTTATTCTGCCGTGATGCGGGATGCCCGGCGGATCCGGGCTTCCCTGAGAAGAAAAAGCCGGCAACAACAGAGGAAGAAAAACGAATGCTTGCTGAAAAACTGCCTAAATGGATGACCCCGGAAACCGCGGTGGTCTGCACGATTATTGGCGCTTTCTGGTGGGGGCACATCCTGGCATCCGACGGGGACAAGGCCTTGGAAAAGAAGATCGATGTGAAGATCCATGCCCAGAGCGCCCTTATCTCCAAACAGAACGAAGAAATAGAAAAGCTCCGGGAAAAGGTGATCTTCCTGGAGGGCCGGCTTGCAGGAGCGGTACCGGCTCCGGATGCGGAAACATTCAGAAAACCCGAAAGCGGGGACTATGAAAACGCAAAGGAGAATGCTTCGTCTTCATCCCAGAAGAAGGAGGAGTCAGGCGGGACTTCCGGAAACAGAGACAGCTCCGGGAGCGAACAGAAAGCCGGGGCCGGGGATCGGGGCTGGAACGGCACCGCGGATCTGGCACCCGAAACCGTTAAGGATCCCCTGGATCATGTTTTCGGAAACGAAAATGCCAGATTTGTCATTTATGAATACCTGGATTTTGAATGTCCCTACTGCCGCCAGTTCTTCTCCGATGCCAAAAGATACGTCCGGGATTCCCGGGGCGGCATTAAGCTGATCCTCCGTCAGTTCCCCCTCCAGATGCACGGAAAGGCCGCCCAGATGAAAGCCTACCTCACCGAATGCGCCGGCATTATCGGAGGCAACAAGGCCTTCTGGTCTGCCGCCTCAGACGCTTTCGGGGCCGACTTTTCCGCTGACTATCTCGCGGATCGCCTGGGGGTTCCCCTCTCGAAGGTGAATGACTGCCTCTCTTCCGAAAAGTCCCTGGAGGGCATCATGACCGGCATGGCGGAGGGTAACAAGCTGGGGATCACCGGCACCCCCGGGGTGGTGATCCTGGACACCAAAACCATGCTCCGGCACAGCTTTAACGGCACCCCCGAAGAATCCGACATCGCGGACGTGATCGCCAGGATGGCGGAGCAGGACAGAATAAACGAAAAGCTCCGCTCGCAGCAGCAGAACCAGGGGAAGTGAGGACGATCCGGAAGAACTGAAAAGGGAGGCGGCCATGCGGCATGATAACGAGATGAAGCTGATCCGGGAGGCGGTCTGCCAGAGCTGCGCTCCGGAGCATTTCGGGCTTCTCTTTGACGGAAAAACCGGAATGAGGATGCTCAGAGAACTCCTTGCCGACTGTCTCCTTTTCCGGATGGGGTCTGTTCCGGTTCTGCCCCGACGGGTTTTAACGGTACAATGTTCCCCGGATATCGTTAATGAGTATTTCCGGCTCTGGCGGGACAATCCCGTACCGGATCTTTTCGCGGACACCCTGCTTTCAAATCCTCACCTGATATGCGAGGACACCCTGGCTTTGTTCTCCGGTGTTAGGAAATACCGGGGATCGGAGCTTCTGGAAAATGCCGGGTTTGTCTTTCCCCGGGATAAAGATTTTTCCGGGCTTTATGATGACCTTGCCCTCCTGTATGCCGGATACCGGCTCAGCCGGATCTTCCGGAACAGGGAACAGGATTCAGAGGACAGGGAATGCCGGAACGCCTGGGAAGCTCTTCTTGCCGGACTCCGGGAAATTTCCGCCTTCTGGCAGCTCCCGCCGCCGGATTCCGCAGAAAAGCAGCTTAAAGAGGCCCGGCTTCCTAAACTCATGACGATGATCCTTGACAATTCTCCCGCTGACAGCTGACAAAGGCGCATAACATGAGATATTACAGAATTTCCGAAGCTGATTTGAAGCTCCTGATTCAGGATTCCAAAACTCTTGAATCGCTCCATGCTCATCTTGTGGATGACTGGGAAGGATATGACGAAGCCATAAGCGACCCCGATTACGAGATTTCGGCTGACGATCTGGCGGAGTATGAACCGCTTGAGGATCATCCTTCGGCAGCAAGGAAGAGATATAACGCCGCGCCTAAGAACGCTCTGAGAGAGCTTTGCGCCATCCTGCGCATCATGGGAATTTTCGTTTCCGAACATGAGAATGATCTGCCGTCATGGCTGAAAACAGAAGTCCGGAAGTATCCGGGATGCCTGGCAGGCAGCGGCAGGGATGTATCCGAGGATGATATTAAAGAACTCAAAAACGAGTTCAATAAGGCCGTCAATATGAGCTCTACCTTCGGCCATAAGATTCATCCGAGCAGGGCCTACGGCGACAGCATGGCCATTGTCATACCGGCTGATGCTGCTGACGCGCTGGAAAAACTCGGGCCCACGGGACTTCTGAAGTCCTTCCGGAAAGAACTCAGAACCGGGAAGCGCTCTTAGCCCGGCAGAGGAGGCTTCTCATGGATTACGAGGATTATTTCGTACTCAAAGACAATTACGGCCCCTTTAATGTGAGCATGGCGGATCTCATTAAGTGCCTTCTCATTGCGGAAAAGAACGGCTGCGTTCCGAAGGTCCCGGAGGACTGGAAGGAGAAAGCCGCTTCTTCCGGCCCGGGGGAGATCCCGGGGAATCATGCCGTTCTGGACGAGGAACGCCTTTACCGCTGCAATCGCGAATGCTGCAACGGAGACTTTGCCTTTGTGTTCCGGGACAGTGTTCATTACATCCATATAACTCTGGAAACGATCCTCATCTGCATGATGTCAGCTGAGAGACAGGGCATCGTTCCGGAGATGGGAGATAATTTCTGGCTCCCCGCCGGGGCCTGCTATCTCAGGGATTTCAGGGATATCGGAGTCGAAGAATAAAGTTCATAAGGAGAAAAAAATGCAATTTCCAGACAGGGAAACGGTTGAACGCCTGCGGCGGGAATTTCCCCGGGGGACGCGGGTGGAGCTTCTTAAAATGGAAGATGCCCGGGCTCCGGCTCCCGGGACTCTCGGAACAGTCCGGCGGATTGACGATCTGGGGACGATCCATGTGGACTGGGATAAGGGCGGCGGTCTGGGGGTGGTTCTCGGGGAGGACGAATGCCGGGCGGCAGGATCTTCTCTGACGGAAAAACAGGTAACGGACAGGAGTCAGCATGAATGACGTTCAGCTTTTCCGGATCGGCCTGGAGCATTACGCCGTGTGGGAGAATCAATCCGACCGGTTTTTCACCACCGTGTCTGATGTTGTAAGATGCCTTCTCATTGCCGAAGAGAAGGGATGCATCCCGAAGATCGGGGATGCCTGGAAAAAAGTCTGGGAAGAAAGCGGCCCCCGGCAAGATCTGAAAAACGAGGAACCCCTGCTGCCTCTGGAATCGGAAACGGAACAGTGCTTCCCGTGCCAGTGCGAATATTGCTGCGGAGACTATGCCTTTGTTTTCCGGGATCCCCGGGACAGCTCTCATCACGTTCATCTTGCCCTGGAAGACATTATTGACTGCGCAAGGGATCTGGAAAAGATCACCTTTATTCCGAAGCTGGGAAGGAAGTTCTGGCGGGAGATCAGGGAAAGCCGCACCCCCTGGATCGGCGTTGGATCCCTCATAAAGTGTCTTCTGACTGCGGAAAAGGAAGGACGGATCCCGGAGATCCCGGAAAAGTGGAAAAAGAGAGCAGCGGCCAGACTTCAGGATCCCGCTCCGGAGGACAGCCCGTACTTTGAACTCCTGCCGGAATACGATCAGTGCTTTCTGTGCGACTGCGAATTCTGCGAAGGAGATTACGCCTTTGTCTTCCGCAAAAGCTCGTATCCTGCCCATTTTCCTCTGCAATATATCCTCGCCCTGGCAAAGAGATACGAGGAGAACGGACGGATCCCGGCGATTGGCAGACAGTTCTGGAATGCGATCCCGGACAGATACCGGAACGAGGAAGGCTTCTTGTATATTGCTGAATAAGGAAGGCAGGCATGGATAACATTTCGGATCTGGCAGCGGCCCGGAGAGAAAAGGACGCAATCTGGCGGAAGGAGCATCCCGACTTTCCCAGGATGACCTCATTCCATTTTGACCCGGCCCCCGTCACGCAGCTTCAGACCAGGAGAGAGACGGCCCGGGACAGGATCGGCATCAGCGACAGCCGCACCGTCAACGATTTCTCGGCTCCGGACTGCGAGCCTTATACCATGGATGACTGGGACAAGATGGTGTCCCGGGACTTCGGCTTTGACATTCTGCTGGACGGCGAGCCCGTTAACGACGAAGGATTTACCGCCCTGGGGTACTGGGATCCGGAGGAGGACTGCTGGCTTGACGGTTCCTGCCCGGGATGGTCGGAGTTTTCCAGTCCGGAGATCCCCCGGCCCCTGATGTGCCTGCTCTCACAGAGACTTCCGGATCTCACCGAACAGGAAATTCTGGACGAGATCTCAGTAAAGATCTCCGAATTCTTTTTCGATAACTCCCCGTGTTAGCCGATAAAACTCAAACAGGGGCGATGACAGGGGCAGGATCCTGAACCGGAACTGCCCCCTGAATCTTTTCTTATCGCTGCTCATCCCCCAGAAGATTCCGGCAGTCGGTAATAAGGCCGGAGATATGCTCGCGCTGCTTTCCGGGAATGCAATTCTGCTCCATGGCATGACCGCCAGATACCCGATAAGGATAAGCTCCGTCATGGCCTTTCTCTGATAAGAAACTCTTGCGGCATAAAGGGCGGGCTGCTTTTTGGCCAGCGGACTTTCATTGGCCCTGATGAGATATTCCCGCGCATTGAGACTGGCGTTCCGGAGCCTCTCCGTAAAGGCAAACCGAAACAGTTCAGGGGATTTCTGCGTTACCGTGAAGATACAGGAGCCAGAGCCCATTCGCCCCGGTAATGACGGTAAGCTCCGACTGCTGCTTTTTCCCGTACTACAATATTTGGTCTGGTTCAGTTAAGCGGTCAAATGTCAGACATGCTGAAAGATAATCGGCTCTTATAACCTGGTTCTCTCAAAAAATAACGCGCCGCTGCCCTCAAGCGGGCGGAAAGAGGAGCGCGGACAAGCCGCGCCAGATTCCGCGGCTCCGCCGCGGCGGCTGATTCCCAGATAAGAAGATTACCGATTCCAGATTAGCCGTAAAGCGGGCCGCACAGCGCAGTTACCAATGTCGACGTTGCCACCATACGGATCCAGTGTGCCGTCCTTAAGAACACACGATGCGCAGTCCTGATGAACGCCCGGCGACCGCAGCCACCAGTAGCAATAACCATCATCACTGGAATACACCCCATACGCTTTGGCCAGGGCCGTAGGCCGGCACCGTCTTTCAGCGTCATTCTTAAAATAACGTTCCGCCTCCGCAAGGCTCAAACAGAAAACCCGATCCCGGGTATTATTTCCGCCGCTGGTACCGTATTCCCGGTTATCGTCATTAACCACTTCCGAGAGCTTGATTCTGCTCTGTTCCTCCGGGGTGAAGGCCGCCTTCAGAAAGTCATTGTTAAGCCATGCCCGAAGCTCGCAGTCCTCCCAGGTCATTAATACCTCCTCATGATGATACTGCTTGCAGTCAAGTTCGTACCGGCTCACCAGAAATGCCTCATCGCCGTTAACCTCCAAAACTAACCATTCTATGGGTTCTCTGCCGTTTTGCTGAGGGTAGCTCCCGAACGTGATGTACTTACCAACTCTGGGAGCGTAAATATGTGAATGAGAAGTTCCGGGGCTTTGAGCCAGATTCCTCAAATCACAACCACACTTAAAGCAAAAATT
>JAEEGL016973052.1_pt1 | contig 13346 bp, 8 predicted proteins | sample 9134231 | NCBI WGS metagenome assembly JAEEGL01 (sample SAMN16246548, study PRJNA631951) | gut metagenome | biome: gut microbiome; feature: rumen; material: fiber-attached | host: Bos | place: Iran: Karaj | collected 2018-10 | reverse complement strand
TGAGCTGGTGGACCTCTTGCGTGACGACCCCGAGGTCGTCGCTGTGGGTGCTGTCGCCCTGCGTTGGCAACTCGTTACCCTTCCCATGGCGGCAGTGATTACCGTGTGCAACATGACCTTGCAAACCAGTGGTCAAAGTCTGTCGGCCAACATCCTCGCTGCGGCCCGCAACGGCATCTTCTTTATCCCGCTTATTCTGATTTTGCCCCGCGTACTGGGGCTCTTCGGTGTGGAAATCTGTCAAGCCGTCTGCGACATGCTCTCCTTTATCCTCGCCATTCCATTAACCATCCATTTCTTCCGCTCACTTTCCAAATAATAAGCTTTGTTTCACACCCTTTTTTAAAAGGAAGACAATAAGTATAACAAAAACAATTTTAAATAATTGTTAATCAACCAATTGTACTTCTTGTATTTCTTGTTGTTTATTAATAGAACGCGGATGCCCTCAGAAAGTTCAGACTATTCAGTTGTTGTTTTGTGTCGGATGTCGCGGTTAAGAGTGGCCGCAAGCGGCCAAAAATCAAAACAAATCTTCAACAAATCTTCAACAAATAATAAAAAAGATGATTTGTCAAAATTTGTTTGAGATTTGTTTCAATTTTTCCGAGCGTAGCGAGGATCCATCCCCGCCGATTTTAAAAGGAAGACAATAAGTACAATAAATACAAATTTAAATAATTGTTAATCAACTAATTGTATTTCTTGTACTTCTTGTTGTTTATTAATAGAGCGCGAATGCCAATAATAGTATTTATTGTACTTATTGTTGTTGTTTTATCTGAGTGCGGATGCCCTCAGACAATTCAGTTGTTTTTAGTTTAAGGGATCAGTATTGTTCGTCAGCGTTGGGGAAATCACCGCTCTTGACGTCGGTGATGTAGTTGCCCACGCTGTCGATGATCTGCTCGCCCAGGTTGTTATACACGCGCAAGAACTTGGGCTTGAATTCGCGGTTCAGTCCCAACATGTCGTGAAGCACCAGCACTTGTCCGCTGCAGGCACCACCGCCGCCAATGCCGATGGTGGGCACGTTGATAGACTGGGTGACCTTTGCAGCCAGTGTGGCGGGGATTTTCTCCAGCACGATACCAAAGCAACCAATCTCGGCCAGCACCTTGGCGTCGGCCAGCAGGCGTGTGGCCTCGGCCTCGTCCTGGGCGCGGGTGGAGTAGGTACCGAACTTGTTGATGCTCTGCGGCGTGAGGCCCAGATGACCCATCACGGGGATGCCGGCGCGCAAGATCATCTCGATGGCGGCGCGCATCTCACGGCCTCCCTCCAGCTTCACACCGTCGGCGCCCGTTTCCTGCATGATGCGCACGGCATTGCGTTGCGCCTCGATGGGATCGCCCTGATAGGTGCCAAACGGCATGTCCACGATGACCATCGCGCGCTTGACGGCGCGGACCACGGTACGGCCATACACAATCATGTCGTCGATGGTGATGGGGATGGTGGTGGCGTTACCCTGCATGACATTGGAGGCGCTGTCGCCCACCAGGATGATGTCGATGCCGGCTTGGTCCACGAGGGTGGCCATGGTGTAGTCATAGGCGGTAATCATGGCGATCTTCTCGCCAGCGATGCGCATGTCGGCGATGCGCTTGGTTGTGACCTTGCGGGGGTCAGAAACAGTATAGGTTGACATGTATCTTCTTTAATAGATGATTAATTGTTGTTATAATTGGGGCAAAGGTAGTAGTTTTGAACACATTATTCAAATTTTGGACCATGCTTAAACCAAAAAAAGTTTAAAACGTCTAATAATTCGGTTTTTATTGCTAACTTTGGCACCGAAAATTAACTATCAACCTATTAAATATTAAACAATAACAGACATGAAGAAGTTTTTATTAACTCTAGCTACTGTGGCTATTGCCACCAGTTCATTAATGGCTCAAACCAATACCCAAGGTGTTGTTGAAGAACCCGACCGCGTCCAGATGAGAGAACTCTCAAAGGATCCTACGGGTAAAGATATTCTCACTAGCAACGAAAGGCCTCAAGTGGTTGCTCCCAAGCATGAGTGCAAGGACCACAAGGATGGACAGCCCTGCACCAAGCCTGCTGACCAGCAGTGCGACGACTGCAAGGCAAAGGCTGCTGCACAGAAGCATGAGTGCAAGAAGGGCGAAGGCCAGAAGTGCGACAAGGCAGGTGCCATGAAGCAGGAATGCAAGGACGGCGCCAAGCAGTGCCCCAAGGAAGGCATGAAGCATGAATGCAAGAAGGGCGAAGGTCAGAAGTGTGACAAGGCTGGTGCTATGAAGCATGAGTGCAAGGAAGGCGCAAAGAAGTGCGACAAGCCTGAAGGCATGAAGAAGTGTGACAAGGCCGAGGGCATGAAGCACGAGTGCAAGGAAGGCATGAAGAAGTGTGACAAACCCGCCGACCAGCAATGCCCTGACTGCAAGGAGAAGACTGCTCCCAAGAAGAAATAAGACTTCTTGCAACACAAAGGTTTAAAAATCCTGATTTCACTCGATGAAATCGGGATTTTTTGTCATCTATGGGTGATATGGTTATGGAAATCGGTCGAAATAGAAAGGTTAGATTGTCGCTTTGATTTTTTTGGATAGAGCAAAAGTGTATTGTTTTGTTTTATAGATAGTTATGGTTGTTATTATGCTTGATTTTTGATTGGGTATCTTGAATAAGTGGCCATGAAGTGATAATTTTGTGACATAAACATCATTTTATTCACTATTAATTTTGTCACAATGAAGAAATTTTCAACTTTTTTGAACCTTATTGCTGTCATGTTGCTGATGAGCACATGGAGCGGCACCGTCATGGCACAGGATGTGCTTCAAGTGACGGCAGACGCTACCCAGGTGACCCAGAATTTTGACGGCATGTGGAATGGCCAAGAAGCGACCTTGGACATGCCGCAGGGATGGCGTGTAGAGCGCCAGATGAGTGCGCCGCGAACTGTGGGCAGCTTTGCTGCGGCTTCGACCACGGTCATGTACACTGGCGGCACCAGTCTTGCCAGCAACGCCAAGAACGGTACTTGGAACTTTGTTTCAAGCAGTGTGCCCAGCGATTGCTCGGTGGGTGGCTTATCGACCACCGTTGACGGCGGCACGCGCTGCATCAACCTGATGACCTGCCTGCATAATGCCGGTAATGAGGACATCACCAAACTGGCACTGAATTACGACATTGAGAAGTACCGCGACGGTGACAATGCCGCTGGCTTTGCCGTGCAACTCTATGTCTCGACCGATGGTGTTAATTGGAACAATGCCGGTGAGGATTTCTACACATTCTTTGCTCCCGATGCCGCTACGATAGGTGCCGAAGTCGTTCCTATCAGCACAACGGCCATCACGGGCAAACAACTCAAAGTGAATGTTGCTGCTGGTGCAGACCTGTATCTGGCATGGAACATCAGTGTGGCCAGTGGCACTAGCCCCAACAAGGCCATGGGCCTTGCCATTGACAATGTGGTTATCGATGCCACGTTTGCTTCTCAGGACCAGTCCTGCTACGTCTATGTTGAGGATGTGACCAAGTGGAGTGCACTGTACCTTGGCATTGACGGGGCGGCTTTGCAACTGCCCGAAAGCAGCGCCGTAGTCAATGGTGTGACCTACAAAGTGTGGTCGCTTGACATGGACGGCAATGAGCATCAACTCGCCTTCGGTGACAATCTCTCCAACGCGCTGAACACCAGCATTACAGCTAACCGCGACTACTACCTGTGCCTGACCAAGGAAGAGGTGATTGAAATCACCGATCCGTCGAACTACACGGGTTATGTTGATCCCACCAGGCCTCCGTTTGTCGCATCGGGCATCTTCCTGCGCGGTGAGGTGAACAGTTGGGGTGCAGTGACCGACTGGGAATTCAGCGACGAGGGAGGCAACACCTATGTGCTGTATGACAAAACGCTGAGTGGCGCTTTCAAGGTGGCTGACGCCAACTGGAGCAGCGCTTGCAATTACGGTAGCAATGGTACAAGCATCCAGATGGGTGAGCCCTATGCCCTCGTTTTGGGTACCAACGACAATATCTCGTGCGGCGGCAATGCATTTATGTGCTCACGCATCGTTCTCACGATTGTCGATGGAACTGCAACGCTCTTGCTCGAGAGCGACGATGACGACACGGGCTTGACCTCGGTTTATGTTATCGGTGACAATAATGGTTGGAACTACATGGACGCTTCGGGCGAGCTCAAACTCGTCAGTGACAAGATTTTCAAGGGTCAGGTGACCCTGCCCGCTGTGGGTGACGGCTATAGCCGCTGGCGCATCTATCAGCGCTTGGGTATGGCTGGCGTCTGGGGCGCTGAGAGTGACCTCACGGGTAACAATACCAGCGGCACGCTCATCAAGGGCGCCAACGGCCGCGTCTCGACTGCTCCCGGCACCTATGACGTGACCTTCAACCTGGAAACTGGTGAATATAACCTCGAGTTGGCAGCTTCCACTCCCACCACGATGACGTTGCAGCCGGCCGATGTCGTGCTTGTGCCCCAAGTGCCCGAGCATGTCAAGGTGCTCTCGCTCAACAACAGCCTCATTTATTATAATGACCAGGATGCCGTGTTCAACAGTATCGCTGAGTCGATGGGCAAGGATGCCGTTTGGACCAAGCACACCCTGCTGGGCAAGTCTCTCAAGACCCACTGGGACGAGGGCGACGGCGTTGCCGAGGACGGCAACCCTGGTGCTAAGATGCTCGTGCGCAGCGAGGCCTGGAGCCACATTATCCTGCAGGAACAGAGCTCGTTGCCCCGCACCGATGTGGAGACCTTCCGCGCCAACGTCAAGCGTTGGGTGGACTACATCCGCGAGTACTGCCCCAACCCCAATGCCATCATCATCGTGCCCATCAACTGGGCTTATAGTGGCGATTGGGCCAATTACACCGCGTTTAACTCGACCTTTGTCAAGAACTATCAGGATGTTGCCCTTGACCTGGGCGTGACCCTGTGCCCCGTGGGCGTGGCCTATCAGGAAGTCTATGACCTGGAGGGCAGTGAGGGCACCTTGACTTGGTTCCTCGACGACCGCCATCCCACCCTCAAGGCAACCTATATGGCCGCAGCAATGGAGTATGGCCTCATCTACGGCGTTGACCCGATGGATATCTCGTGGGCTCCCGCTGCCATGAGTGCCAGTGATGCCGCCGCCATGCGAGGCTATGCCAGCCGCGCCTTGAACGGCTTTACCAACTATGTTGACCATACTGCAGGCCAAGTTCATTACAAGGTGACCGTTCGTGACCAGTTCGGCATGGAAATCGAGGCTCCCGAACCCGTGGTGATGACCTTGAGTGCTGGTGGTGAAATCGACGCTAACGGCGTGTTTACCAGCGACGGTACCAATGGCGAATACACGGTGACTGCAGCAACCGGCAATTTCACGCAGACCGCTAACCTCAAGGTGGCAGACGCCCTGACCGAGGTGATTACTTATCCTGCCATTGAACTGAACGAGACGACCCTGAGCGCTAGCGAGGCATTTGATATGATGGGTGACGCCGCTACCGCCACGCTGCCCGAGGCCTGGCGCATCGACCGAATCCTTACCGCTCCGCGCACGGTAGGCCGCTATGACCAAGCCGATGACCAAACGATGTACAGTGGTGGCGTGAGCCTGCCCAGCAATGCCAAGAACGGTACTTGGAACTTTGGCGACAATGCAGGTAGCGACCGTGCCCTGGGCGGCATCTCGACAGGCGTTGATAATGGCACGAGGTGTGTCAATGTCTATGCTCACCTGCTCAACACAGGCAAGAAGGACATTGAGAACGTCAACATCACCTATAACGTCGAGAAGTACCGCAAGGGCAATAATAGCGCTGGCTTTGCCGTACAACTCTACTACTCCATCGACGGCCGTAACTGGACAAGTGCCGGCAACGATTTCTACACCTATTTCGCTCCCGACAGCGAGACGGCAGGCTATGAAACCGTGCCTGGCGAAACCGTACCCGTGAATGCCGTGCTCGGCACCAAGATTGCCCGTGGTTGTGACCTGTATCTGGCATGGAACATCAGTGTGGCTAGCGGTACCGCAGCCCAGGGTGCTATGGCACTGGGTATTGATGACTTCAGCATCCGTGGTGAGTTGCCCAAGATTCCCGCTTCACAGCACTACATCTTTGTCAATGACCTGACTGGCTGGGATGCTCTGGGCCTGTATGCATGGGGCGACAGTGAACTCTTTGGCGCATGGCCAGGCGAGGCCAGTGTGGGCGATTCCATCGTCAATGGCTCAACCTACAAGGTCTTTCTGCTTGACGCCAACAGCGGCAATTACCACCTCATTTTCAATAACTGGAACAATGGTTTGCAGTTGCCCGACTATGATATCGTTGCCGACCGTGACTATTTCTTCACCATCACCGACAGCGAGGTCATCGAGACCCAAGCAACCGTCGTCGAGCACGTTTTTGATGTGGCTCCGATGATTCAGGTGCGTGACAAGGTTGCGACCTATCCTGGTGCAATAGTTGTTTATAATATCAACGGACAGGCTGTAGCGACAGGTACTGATGCTGTTGGCCTGCATCACTTGTCACGAGGCATCTACATCGTGCAGGGCCGCAGTGGCAATCACGTTGATACTATGAAGTGCTCCATCGGTTCATAACCAAGCTCCTCCACCTCCCCATTAAAGCTATGGCTGCTGCACAACCATGTGTGGCAGCCTTTTTTACTGTTAAATAGCGGTGTGATAGAGTCCTATTTTTACTTAATTGTGTCCTAAAATGCGTTAAGAGTTTGTGGGATTTGGCAAATTGTGGTAATTTCGCACTGTAAAACAAATGCAAGGCACAGGACCGCTATGAAAATAGGGAATACAGACTTAGGCGAACGCCCGGTGATGTTGGCTCCAATGGAAGACGTCACCGATCAGTCATTTAGGCTCATTTGCCGTGAGCAGGGCGCCGACATGGTCTATACCGAGTTTGTCAGTGCCGATGCGCTCATCCGCAACATTGAACGTTCTATCCAGAAGATGGCCATAGCCCCTGGCGAGCGCCCTGCGGGTATCCAGATCTATGGTCGCGATGTGGACGCGATGGTCGAGGCCGCACGTATTGCTGCTACCGCCAAGCCCGAATTCATCGACATCAATTGGGGCTGCCCCGTGAAAAAGATTGCGGGCAAAGGCTCAGGCGCTGGCATGTTGCGCAACATTCCGCTCATGCTCGAGATTACCCGTGCCGTGGTCAATGCAGTTGACTTGCCCGTGACCGTGAAGACGCGTCTGGGCTGGGACCACAACAGCAAAATCATCGTTGATCTTGCCGAGCAGTTGCAGGACTGCGGTATCGCGGCCCTCACCATCCACGGCAGGACACGTTCGCAGATTTACACTGGCGAGGCCGACTGGACCCTCATCGGCGAGGTGAAGAATAACCCCCGCATGACGATTCCCATCATCGGCAATGGCGATGTGACAACGCCGCAGCGCTTGAAGGAGTGCTATGACCGCTATGGTGTTGACGGCGTGATGGTGGGCCGTGCAAGCATCGGTGCGCCGTGGATTTTCCGCGAGATGAAGCAGTACTTGCTAACGGGTGAAGTGCCCGAAATCTCCAACGAGGAGAAGATGGCGCTGATACGTCGCCAGATTGATGAAAGCATCGACCGCATCGACGAGTACCGAGGCATTTTGCACATCCGCCGCCACTTGGCCGCCACGCCGCTGTTTAAGGGCATCCGCAACTTCCGTCCCACGCGCATTGCCATGCTCCAAGCCAATACCCGCGACGAACTCGTCGCGATACTCGACCATATCGAGAAAGACATATTACCTACTGTTGACGAATCTATAACTGAGCAAACGAATGACGATAATGAAGAAAGAATTGATTAGCATCATGCTGATGGTCCTGGTATCACTGACCCTTGGCGCTCAAGTCAGCCGTCATGAAATCCAGGTGGGGAATTTCAGCCGTTTCAGCTTAATTGACAACATTAATGTGGTGTACCGCTGCAATGCCGATTCGGCAGGTATCGCCGTGATAGAATGCACACCCGAAGTACTTCAAGGCCTGATGTTCAATCTCAACAGCAATGGCCGATTGACCTTGCAGGTCGATGATGTGCTCGAGAAACAGGGTGGCCTGCCCACACTGACGTTGTACTCGTCTTCGCTCGAAGAGATTGGAAATGCGGGAGACAGTGTCTTGAGGGTATCGGGACTCTCGCCGATGAAGGAATTTAAGGCGCGCGTCGTCGATAACGGCAAGATTATCCTGCGCGGTGTGCGTGCTTCAAAACTGGAGTTGCAAATCCTTAGCGGTAAGGGCAAACTCATTGCCGACGGCTCGTGTGATAACTTGGACATCAAACTGGTGGGTACGGGAGAAATACAAGCCGATAAGGTGGATGCAACCAACGTCAAGTGCCGCATAATTGGCACGGGAAGCGTCGGCTGCAACGTGCTCGGTGGCGAACTCAAAGTGAGCGGCAGTGGCACGGGAAAGGTCTATTATAAAGGCAATCCCTCCAAAGTCTCAGTGCGCAAGTTGGGCACCATCAAGGCTATTCCGATGGATTAGCCATCGAGACATAAGACCATAGATGAAATGCGATGCCATCGGCCTTGGGGGCTACCCCCGTGGCGGTGGCATCGGTCTTTTATAGAAAAATCAAAAAAATCCAGCCCATGACAACCAACAACTAACAACTTTATTGTAATTTTGTAGGTTACAAGATAAAACCTCTGAGAACAATGGCAAAACAGGGACTCACACAAGAACAGAAGCAGACTCAGCGTCTGGCACTAGAGCAACAACGCATGTTGGGCTTGGTGCTGGAGAAAAGCGATGCCGAGATGGCCGAGTTCATCGACAATAAGGTCAATGAAATTCAGGCTCTCGAGAAGAAGTCGGACGAGAACGATGAATATGGCAACAACGCGAGCGACAACGACAACGAGCGCGAGAATAGCCGCACGCCGGCCGACGAGGTCAACTCCGAAACCAACGGCGACGATGACACGATGGCATGGTACCGCTACTTTGCCAACAACCGCAGCCGTGACGACGAGTACTATGCGCCGACTGCCGTGAGCGAGAAGACCCTTCAGGAGTATCTTCTGGATCAATTGGGTGAACTCGAGTTGGACGAGACGCAACAGATTATTGCCCGTGCCATTGTGGGCAACATCGAGGATAACGGTTACCTGCGTCGCAGCTCTACCGAGATTGCCGATGACGTGACGTTCAATGATGGATATGTCGTGGACGCCAACCAGGTAGATGAGGTGCTGAAAATTGTACAGTCCCTGGACCCGCCAGGCATCGGTGCAAGGGACCTGCGTGAGTGCATGCTCTTGCAACTCAAGCGCAAGCCGCAGACACCCGACGTGAAGCTGGCCGTGCAACTCGTCGAGTCGTATTTTGACGAACTCGCCAGCATGAAGTTTGATGCATTGAGCCGTCGCTTGGGTGTTGACACGCAGCATCTCAACGATGTGTTCAGGCGTGAGATTCGCCGTGGGTTGAATCCCTTCCCCGGTAATGCTTTCGGTTCCCACAACGACAATAGCCAGCAGGTCACCCCTGACTTTGACGTGGAGATTGACGAGGATAGCGGGCGCTTAACCGTAACGCTTCGCAACAACATCCCTGCGCTGCAGATCAGTGAGAGCTACGCCATGATGAATGAGCGTTACAAGCAGGCGGGCACCTTGAGTGTGAAGGAGACCAAGGAGAAAAAGCAGATACAGGACGCTTATCAGCGCGCCAGCATGTTTATTGAGGTGCTCAAGCAACGCCAGGAGACGTTGTTCAACACCATGGGCGCCATCGTCAAGTGCCAGCCTGATTTCTTCATGAGCGGTGATGAGCGTGACTTGAAACCACTGGGCCAGCAGCAGATTGCCGACATGATTGGCAAGGACGTGTCGGTCGTGTCACGTGCCGTGAGCAACAAGTATGTGCAACTGCCCTGGGGCGTCAAGAGCCTGAAATCCTTCTTCTCGGAGGACATCAATGGTGCCTCCAGGCATGAGGTGTATGATGACCTGAAAAAACTGGTCGAAGCCGAGGACAAGGCTCACCCGTTGAGTGACGATGCACTGTGTGAGCGCCTCAAGGAGATGGGATACAAACTCGAGCGTCGCACGGTGGCTAAGTATCGCGATGTCCTCAACATCCCCAGTAGCACAGTGCGCCGCAAGATGGCCAAATAACAATGCTTGCTATCAGTTTTAGCATGCATCTGCCAGAATAAGATGAAAATGAACAGATATACAGTCAACAAGTTTATCGCAGGCTTGGCTAACTTCATGTCCACGGCATTGAGCCCGTTGCTCATGCCCACCTATGGCGTGTTCCTGGTGCTCTCGGTGTCGGTGCTGTGTGTGTTGCCCTATGGAACCCGTGTGGCGGTACTGCTCGTGTGCATGGGCATCACCTGCATTGTGCCGCTCATTTTCCTGAGTGTGTTACGGCATTTTAAACTTGTGAAGAGCCTCCATGTTGATGTGCGCGAGCAGCGTTTGATTCCTTACCTGTTTACGGCATTGTGCTATGCGGTCGCCGCATTCTACCTGTATTATTGCCACTCACCGCAGTGGTTCACGATGTTCATGGTGGGATCGGCGTTGACGGTCGTGGTCATGGCACTCATCAACCTGAAGTGGAAAATCAGTGCCCACATGGCTGGCATCGGCGGCTTGATAGCCTTGATTTTTCAGATTCACGTGCAGGACTTGAGCGCCTTTGATCTGTTCTGGATCATGTGTCTGATCATTATACTGGCAGGCGTGTTGGGATCGGCTCGTCTTGCCCTCAGGCGGCATAACATGCTCCAGGTGCTGGCTGGCGTTGTAGTGGGTTTCCTGTGCGTGTGCCTGACGATGAAATACCTAGGTTAGAAAGATAATACCAGAAGATTAGAAACTACCAAGAATAAAAATGAACAAGACTTTTAATTATTGCCGTCGTGCCACTGTCAGCGTCCCTGTGGGGAATATCCCTCTGGGCAGTGAGTGGCCCGTGCGTGTGCAATCGATGACTAATACCCCTACCGACGATATTGAGGCCAGTGCGGCACAATGCCAACGCATTGCCTTTGCGGGGGCCGATTATGTCCGCCTGACTGCACAGGGCGTGAAGCAGGCACAGAGCATTGGTGAGATGACTCAGGTGCTCAGGGCACAGGACTGCGACATTCCTGTTATCGCCGATATCCATTTCAACCCCAACGCTGCGCTTGCAGCGGCTGCCGTGTGTGAGGGTGTGCGCATCAACCCGGGAAACTTTGTGGACCCAGCCCGCACCTTCAAGCAGTTGGATTATACCGATGAGGAGTATCAGGCCGAACTTGGCCGCATACGCGAAGCGTTGTTGCCGTTCATTGCCGTGTGCCGTGAGCATCACACTGCTGTGCGTTTGGGCGTGAATCACGGCTCACTCAGCGACCGCATCATGAGCCGCTATGGCAACACGGCGGCGGGTATGGTCGAGAGTGTGATGGAGTTTCTGCGCGTGTTTGTTCAGGAAGGTTTCATGGATGTGGTCATCTCGATGAAGGCTTCGAATGTCGTCGTCATGGTCGAGGCCGTCCGGCGTCTGGTGGATGCTATGGAGCGCGAGGACATGCACTTCCCGTTGCATCTGGGAGTGACCGAGGCAGGTTTTGGCGAGGATGGCCGCATCAAGAGTGCTGTGGGCATCGGCGCGCTCATGGCCGAGGGACTGGGTGATACCATCCGTGTCTCGCTCAGTGAGGAGCCTGAACTGGAAATCCCTGTGGCACGCAAACTGGTAGATTATATCGCTTCCCGTAAGGGTCATGAGACCATCGAGGGGGAGTTTGCCGTGGGCTACGACCCCTTGTGTCCTGTGCGACGCGAGACGGTTACCGTGGACGACCGAATCGGCGGAAACAGGCCTCCCGTGGTCATTGCGAGCTATCGCCCTGACGAACTTGATCAGGCTGAGATTCAGCCCGACTTCTATTACAGTGCCGATGGGCTTATCGACGGCATGCACCAGTTCCTGGTGCCGCTAGACCGCTGGAGTGGCGAGCGCAATGTTTATCCGTTGCTCACCCTGGGCGAGTGGGACCGTTGCTCGTCGGCTAAGCTGCGTTTCCTGCAGTTGCCGGCCACGACACCCGTTCACCGGTTGGAGTTCCTCAAGGGGCGCAGCGATACGATTCTTGTCATCACCCCGGTGGGCGTGAATATCCCTGGCGAACAGCAAGCGCTGACGCATGCGCTTGATTGGGCTGGCATCAAGTGCCCCGTAATCATTCGCAATACCTATACCGACAGCTCTAAAGAGTGGTTGCAGGTCAAGGCTGGCGCCGACATGGGGGCTGTGTTGCTCAACTGCCGTGCCGATGGCATCTGGCTGGAGGCTCCCAACAGTCACAGCAATGTGGATGTAGTAAATTATGCCTTTGCCATCCTGCAGGCGGCACGCCAGCGCATGAGCAAGACGGAGTTTATCTCTTGCCCCGGTTGCGGCAGGACGATGTTTGACTTGCAGTCTACCGTTAAGAGCGTGCAGCAGGCAACGGCTCACCTGAGCCATCTCAAGATTGGCGTGATGGGGTGTATTGTCAACGGCCCCGGCGAAATGGCCGATGCCGACTACGGCTATGTGGGTGCTGCTGCAGGCCGCATCAGCCTCTATAAGGGCAAGGAGTGCGTCGAGATGAATATTCCCGAGGAGCAGGCCATAGACCGCTTGATTGAACTCATCAAGAAGCATGGCGACTGGCGTGAGCCCTAAACGGGCGTCCTGTTAACGAAAACGATTGAAAGAATGAAAAAGATACATTCCCTTGCATTGTTGATGCTGTTGATGGCTACACTGCTGGCCTCGTGCAGCAGCGACAACTTCAAGATAGACGGTGAACTGACCCACCTCAACGGCACGGCCGTCAGGATTGTCTTTCGTGGCGATTCGGGCATCGTCAATGAGTTTGCTAACTTGGACAAGAAGGGGAAATTCTCGTTCGAGGGAGCGTCGGCAGCTCCTGTGCTGGTGAACATTATGGACCAGCGTGGCGAACTGCTGAAGAGGGTAGTGGCCACTAACGGCGACCATTTGAAGTTGAAAGGGGACGCCAGCAAGGGCATGGCTATCAAGGTCAAGGGTAACCACATTAATGAGGATTGGCAACTCTTTATAGATGAGCACTTGGCGTTCTATAATGATCCCAACCCCAGCCGACTGGATGCCGCTATCGAGAAGTATGTGCGTGAACATCCCGCAGACATGCTTTCGACGGTGTTGCTGGCATCGGATTATAGCGATTACAGCGACTTTGTCAAGGTGAATAAGTTGTTCAAGGGCATTGACCCCAAGGCTCGTCCCGAATCGCTGGCAGCAGCATTGCTCGACAGTCCCGC
>JAEEGL014881488.1_pt1 | contig 13346 bp, 7 predicted proteins | sample 9134231 | NCBI WGS metagenome assembly JAEEGL01 (sample SAMN16246548, study PRJNA631951) | gut metagenome | biome: gut microbiome; feature: rumen; material: fiber-attached | host: Bos | place: Iran: Karaj | collected 2018-10 | reverse complement strand
GTGATGAAGACTTGATGATTTCCGAGAGGATATCGTTCAAAGGTGCTGGAGAAAGGCTCCCTGCCAGGGCATTACATGCCTTCATCAGGTCATCCAAAAGGCTCCTCTCTTTTGCAAGACGCTCTTTCTTCGAGTTAACGACAAAGATGGCGACAGTAGCCACAAGACCCAACACACCGATGGCAAGGGACAGAATCTCAACGATACTCATAGACAAACTTGGACGAGGATGATACTGATTTGTAAAAATAACACTTTTTTTTGATATAGCTCCAGGGTTGATTTACTCAGAAATGTGTCTTAGTCTGGCACATTCGCCGTCTAACTTTGCGCGCGGATAGCAATTGATTTACCATGACTACGATTGAAGACATCATCCGCATTGCCGTCAATGCCCATGACGGGATGAAGGACATGGTGGGGAATCCCGCCGTAGCGCATGTGCTGGCCGTGGGCCTGATGGGCAAGACCGTGGCCGAGCAGAAGGCCGGCTTCCTGCACGACGTGGTGGAAGACTCGACCATCACCATCGACGACCTACGCGCCAAGGGCGTGGAAGAGGACGTGCTGGCCGCCGTGGACCTGCTCACCCATCGTCCGGAAATGACCTATGAGGACTACGTGAAAAACATCGTCCTCTCCGGCAACCAGACGGCCATCCAGGTCAAACTGAACGACCTGCACCACAATCTCCACCGCGCGGAACTGGCCCTTGCGACGCTGGACACCAGTACCCGCGACCGGGAGGCACTTCTGGACGAGATCCTAACCATCGCTGCAATGCACGACCGTGCGGAGCGGTATATCCAGGGGGCGATAAGGCCGAGGCCATGATGACCGATGAAGAAAGGGCAAGGGCCTTTGTCGATGCTCAGGAGTGGGTATTCGCCAAGACGATGACGGATATCCCACATTTCTATTGCCTGAAGAAGAATTGTACGGCGCCGGCGGAGTTCGATTGGTTCGTAGGGTACATGGTCGCCCACAGTGTTCCGGGATTGTTCTTCGGGAAGACCTACCAGTACCTGTTTCTGGGAGATTGGAAGTACTGGATTATGGATGACAATCCTATGGATTGTGACCTCATCAACAGGGAGTATCAGAAATAACGGACCCGTCAGAAGGAAATGCCGCGAAAAAAAAGTATATTTGTAGGATAACTGAAACCACCAATGGCATCCCAAATAGCTAAGAATAGCCCTTATAGCGCCTCCTTCACGGGCGCGGGTATGATGTTCCACGAGACGGACGTCATCGTGCCAATGTTCATGTCAGGCGACCCCGACGAGGCGCTCCGCGCCGCGCGGGCCGACACGTCCGTCTTCCAAATCAAGGCCGAGAAGTCCCGCGACCGCGTCGCGAAGGAGATCCTGAAGCGGTACAAGGCGCTGCCGGCCTCCTTCTGGGGATGGTACTTCACCCTCGGTGAGGGCCCGCGGCGGGTGGCCCTCTTCTATGTCCTTCTAAAGACCTACCGGCTCCTCTTCGAGTTCCAGGTGAACCTCGCCCTTCCTAAGTACAACTCGCCGGACCGCGTCCTCACGAAAAATGACGTGCAGGCGGCCCTCAGCGAGATCGCCTCGCGGGACGAGTTCGTGGACTCCTGGAGCGCTGAGACCCGTGACCGGCTCTCGTCCCAGTATCTGGCGATGCTCCGCCAGGGCGGGTTCGTCGACGGCGCGACCGGCGAGCTCTGCCCTCCCGCCATCGGCGACGACGACTACACCGAATACGTCCGCCGTGGCGAAGTCTGGTTCCTGCAGGCCTGCTTCCTCCCTGGATACAGGATTGAACAGATTAAACCGTTGGCTCTATGAATCCGATGACCGTCGAACAGCTGTACGACAAGCTGTGCAGCAAGAGCTTCCAGGATACCGAGAACGGTGACCTCTTCTACAACTTCTATCTGTATCTCTACCCCTGCGACAAGGAGTACCGGATGCGGGAGCAGATTGCGGCCATCAAGGAGAGCATCAAGCGGCCACGCAACAACGTCGACGTCCTCACCTTGGACATCTTCGAGGAGTTCTGCCAGTTCATGGACAGCCAGTCTTTCGGCAAGTGGCCGTCCCTCCTCAAGCACATGCTCGAGAAGGACCAGAAGATGCCGGACAATGTCACGACGGCCCTCTTCCAGAAGGCCAACTCGGACCAGTTCATGGAGTACATCCACAACCGGATCATGAAGCACGTCAGCAAGATTGACGACGAATTCATCCGTCCGTACGTCTTCCTGTACGGCATCGGCAACATCTACCCCTATCTCCGCACCAGTAGTTTCCTGAACCGCTACGAGAAATACAACCGGTCCAGCCGGTACAAGATCATACTCTTCTATCCCGGCGACGCCGACGGCGCGTCCTTCAAGCTCTTCGGAACCCTGGACGACCACCACACCTACAGGGCCATCGTCCTCATGAACGAATAACAACACACCTATGGCACAGGCAGCATTATACAAGCACGACATCGCTCGTCCCCTCAATCCCGCCGTTTCCGTCACGGATGACAGCGCGTCCACCGTCAAGGTCGAGATCGAGGAATACGTCTTCACGGACGAAATCCTGAACGGTCTGTACCGCATCCTGGACGCCGTCCGGACGCGGAACGTCAGCCATACAGGCATCTGGATCAACGGTTACTATGGATCCGGCAAGTCGCACTTCCTGAAGTATCTCAACTTCTGCCTCACCCCCGCCCACCGCGACGAGGCGCTGAAGAGGATGCTTGAGGCCGTCGTCGACTTCGACCCGCTGACGCATCCCGACAGCAGGCTTAACCCCACCATCTCCGACTTCAAGGACCTGGTGAACTGGCTCGGCAAGGCAGAGATAGACACGGTGCTCTTCAACATCGGCGACAAGGTCGGCGACCGCACGACCAACAACACGACCTTCGCGAAGGCCATCTGGGAGGAGTTCAATGCCTTCCGCGGGTTCAACAAGTTCAGTATCGCCCTCGCCCAGTACCTCGAGAAGCCCCTGAAGGACAAGGGCAAGCTTGACGAGTTCAAGGCCGCCCTTGCCGAGGACGGCTTCGACTGGGAGACGCAGGCGGAGACCCTCGCCATCACGGAGCTCGACTACGTCCTTGAGAAGGCGTCGGAGGTTACGACCCTGTCCATCGACGTCATCCGCGACCAGATAGCCAAGAACGCCGTCGACGCCACCCCGGAGAAACTCAGCCTTGAGCTGAAGTCGTATGTCGCCGGGAAGGGCGACGACTACCGTCTGCTGTTCTTCATCGACGAGGTCAGCCAGTTCATCGGCTCCCGCCAGGAGCTGCTCCTTCAGTTGCAACAGATCGTCACTACGCTGGCCAAGGACTGCGCCAAGAAGGTCTGGGTCGGCTGCACTGCCCAGCAGGACCTCTCCGAGGTGCTTGACAGCTGCCACATCAACGACACGTCCGACCAGTACGGGAAGATCCTCGGCCGGTTCGAGACGCGCGTCGCCCTTCAGGGCACCAACACCGAGTACATCACCCAGAAGCGTATCCTCGACAAGGACGGGGACGGCGTCGTGGAACTCGGGAAACTCTTCGACAAGCAGAAGAACGCCCTGGACGCCCAGTTCAACCTCCCGACCGGGTTCCGCAAGTACGCCGACCGGCAGGACTTCATCGACTACTACCCGTTCGTGCCGTATCAGTTCCAGCTCATCATGAACGTGTTCGACGCGTTCGTGGCGCTGCAGTATGTGGACACAGAAGTCAAGGGCAACGAGCGGTCCGTCCTGAAGATCACCCACAAGACCGCCCAAGACCATCGGGGCGATCCCGTCGGCGCCCTCATCTCGTTCGATCAGATGTATTCCTCGATGTTCGAGGCGGGCCTCAAGCACGCGGGCCAGAAGGCCATCAAGAACGCCGAGCTCATCATCGACACCTATCCGGACAAGGCGTTCGGCAAGCGTGTCGTGAAGCTGCTTTTCATGCTCTGCAACATCAGCGATCCCAACAAACTCCTGTTCCCCGCCACGCTCGACAACATCGTCACGCTGATGATGACGGAGATCGACCAGAGCAAGCTCGAGCTGCGCGACCGCATCTCCAAGGTCTTGGACTACCTGATTCAGAACAGCGTCGTCCGCGTCGAGAGCAAGGACAACGGCACCGAGGTGTACTGCTTCCTTACCGAGGAGGAGTCCGAGGTCAACCGCCTCATCATGAGCCAGTCTGTGAACAACAACGCCATGGCGGACGCCCTGAAGACCATCATCACCAAGTACATCACGGCGAGCAACAAGGAGTCCTTCAACGGGAACCCGTTCAGCGTGTCCATGACCATCATGGACCGCGTCATCATCGGCCAGTCGAACGCCAACCTGCTCGTCGATTTCAAGACCGACTCCAACTACGCGACGCCGGAACAGTTCGCTTTCAGCAACGAGCCCAAGCGGATGGTCTACTACCTCGCCGACCTGTACCAGGCGGACGCGAAGCTCAAGAACGACTTCTACTGGTACTGCAAGGTCCTGGAGTATCTGAAGAACTATGCGTCGAACGCCACGGAACAGCGTTCCAAGACCAACAACGAGTTCCGCCAGCGGGCGGCCGAGCTCCTGACCTCCAGCATACAGCCCGCCTTCAACAAGATTCTCGACTCCTGTCCCGTCATCTCCGGACAGCAGGTCATACAGCCGGCACTCCTCGGGACCCGGAAGGCCACTGACCGCTACCGGACCGCGTTGGCGGAACACTTCAAGAACGTCTACCCGCTCGCATCCCTTGTCAAGTCCAGCGAAACGCCGTCCACGGTGGAAGGGCTGAAGGCCAAGATCCGCCGAGCTATCCAGGTCGAGGAATACGGACCCATGAATCCTATCACCGAGCCGGAGAAGGAGATTGAGAACCATCTCAACCGCAGGCCCGGCGACGCGACCGTCGCGGACGTCATCACGAACTTCGGCCAGGCTCCTTACGGCTGGAACGAGATCGCGACCGTATACTACCTGAACGAACTCGTCCGCCGCCACATGCGGGCGTACTCCTATAAGGGCAACCCCAACGTGGATAAGGCCGTCGTCGCGGAGACGATCCTAAAGGACCGCAACAGCTACACCGTCACGACCGCCCAGAAGATAGACCCGCAGGTCGTGAACGACTTCATCAAGGCGTGGAAGGACATCTTCAACGACTTCAGCAAGACGTATTCCCTGGATAGCACGGAGCTTTTCAGCCAGTGCCACAACGATCCGGCATCGCCTCTCAATGCTGCCCCCGTCAATCTTGCGAAGCTCGCCGGCGACCTGAAAGCCGCCCATGCCGTCACGCTCGCGGACATCGTGAACGAGGCCATCTCCCGACTCGAGAGATGGAAGGCTGAACGCGACCCGGAGAAGTTCTTCCGCCTGGTGACCACCGAGAAAGATGAAGGGAAAGAGATGATGGACCAGTGCAAGGAGATGACCGCCTTCTGCGACAACCAGATGACCCTCTTCAAGGACATCTACGCTTTCGCGGAGAACAACAAGGACAACTTCGATTTCATCACCGACGAAGCCGACCGGAAACTGGTGAACGAACTGAAGGCGATCTTCACCGACCCGAGGCCGGACAAGACACTCCCCGCCTACCGCAAGCGCAGGGATATCCTCCGCGGGAAGCTCGAGGCGGTCCGCAAGGACCTCGTCGCCGCCGTCGTTGCAGCCTACGATGCCGTTTTCACGGAGCTTGAAGAGTTTGCCAAGAGCGTCGGTGGCAAGTTTGACCGTACGCGGTTCAAGAGTTTCGTCGATGCCAAAACCACGACGACCAACTTCTTCGCTTTGAAGAATAATGCTGATACCGCAGCCTTCAAGCAGCAGCAAGTGGCTGCCATACTGGACTCGATGCCGAAAAAGGAGGATGATCCTCAGAAAGGTGATGGCGGAAAAACTCCGCCTCCTCCCCAGACAAAGCGCGCCTATGTGCACGCCAGTCAGCTCTGCAAATCACAGAAGATTCGCAGTATCGAGGAACTGAACAGGTATGTGGACGCTATAAGAAACGGCCTTATCAGCGCCCTCGGCGACAACGACGAACTCATCGTGTTATAATCAATCAGGTACAGTATGAACACCTCGCAGATAAAGAACTTCGCCATCCAGTCCCGCAACGTCCTCAAGACGGGCGTGCTGAACCGCATCCTCGCTCTCGGCTTCGACGTCGACGGCAACCTTATGGTCGATCGTCCGGTCAAGATCCAGGGTGGCACCATCTTCATGGGCCAACTGCGCGAGGAAGGCCTTTTCGACGCATGGACTGCCCTCGAAGAGCGGATAGCCAAACACGGAGTCAAGGAGGTCTGCGAGGAAGCCGCCTACACCTGGTTCAACCGGCTCGTCGCCATCCGCATCATGCAGAAGAACGGGTTCATCGAACCCGTGATGCAGTACGCCAACGCGACGACGCGCGTTCCCGTCATCGTGGACCAGGCCCGCTCCGGGCGGCTGTCGATGGCGATGTCCGCCGCGGGCAGGGAGAAGCTCGACGACCTGCTACGGGACCCGACCAAGACCAACGAGCAATTCAACCTGCTCATCTCCGCCTACTGCCTCGATAACCCGGTCATCTACAACTGTTTCGGCGGTATCGAGAAACATATCGGCCTCCTGCTTCCGGACAATATCCTCGCCCAGGGCGGGTTCATTGATATGCTGAACAACACGCCCTACATCACGGACGCGGACTACAAGCAATCCGAGCTCCTCGGTTGGCTGTATCAGTTCTACATCTCCGAGAAGAAGGACGAGGTGTTCGCGAAGAAGGACAAGTACACGCCGGATGAGATTCCGGCAGCGACGCAGATATTCACGCCCAACTGGATCGTGAAATACATGGTCGAGAACACCGTCGGCCGCATCTACCTGGACAACAACCCGTACGCCGATGAGATTAAGGCGAGCATGAAGTACCTGGTGGAGCCGGCGGAGCCGACACCGGAAGAAGACATCCTTAAGCTCGACGACCTCGCGGAGTATAAAATGATTGACAATGCCTGCGGGTCGGGTCACATCCTTATCGAGGGCTTCAGCTTATTCTACAGGATGTACCTGTACGAAGGGTACGCTCCGCGGACGGCTATCGAGAACATCCTCCAGAAGAACATCATCGGCCTTGACTTGGACACCCGCGCCAAGCAGCTGGCGACCTTCGCTCTGCTGATGACAGCAGCGAAGCTGGACAAGTCCTTTCTCGACTGCAAGACCATGCCGAGGGTACTGGACTTCCCGGATCCGTTCATCTATCGGGGTGGGTTGATGAAGGAGTTCCTGGCCCACTACTTCCTGGGAGGTAACCAAACAATCATCGAAGAAACAGAAAAGGCTCTCGAACTGATGCGACAGGCCGACAGCCTTGGTTCTATCATGAAGTTCGACCTTTCTCCCGAGACGAGAGTGGCCATCGAGAGAAGTACCGCTGAATGGGAGAAGCATGAATTCGTCAATCCTAATATCAAGGCGGTAATTCCTTCGATGAAGGTCATACTCGCCTTAACTGATAAGTACACGTCGGTCGTGATGAATCCGCCTTATATGGGAAGCAGTTCATTTAATCCCGACCTTGATTCATATATTATTTCGAACTATGAAATAGCTAAAGCTGATTTGTTTTCGGTTTTTATGTTAGTGAGTATGAACTTGCTGAACAAGAACGGAAAACTAGGTATGATCAACATGCATAGCTGGATGTTTCTTACATCCTTTGAGCGTTTTAGAGTACGTTTTGTTCAGGATTATCAATTTAACTCACTCCTCCATTTAGGCGCTCATACATTTGATGAATTGAGTGGCGAAGTCGTTCAGAATGCTGCGTTTGTTTTTACAAATCATTCTCCCAATTCAACATCTATCTATTTTAGACTCGTTTCCGGGAAAAACTGTTCTGAGAAAGAGGACCTATTCCTCAAAAAGGAATGTGTTTATAGTAATGTAGACCAAGCAAACTTTCGCGAAATACCTGGAGAAACTATAGCTTATTGGGTTAGCAACACCGGTTTCCAATTGATTCGCGAACTACCTCGTTTGGGGGAAATATCCGAACCACGAGCGGGACTTCAGACAAGCGACAATGAACGTTTTTTACGGTTATGGCCAGAAGTTAATCTCAAAAAGATTGGGTTTGGGCTCTCGAGACATGAGGGTCTGCGATCTTCCTATAAATGGTTCCCTCATAATAAAGGAGGAGAAGCCAGGAAATGGTATGGAAATCGAGATGTCATTATTAATTTTGAGAATGACGGGGCGGAACTCAAATATTGGCTAGAACATAATCCAAAAGACCCGACCACTAAATCATGGTCCAGGAATTTACGAAATTATCCTTTGTATTTTAATGAGGGGATAACATGGGGCGCAATGGGAAATCGTATCAATGTTAGGTATTCTCCACAAGGCTCATTGTTTGATACATCTGGACCGATGTTATTTGCAGAAAACAATCTATTTGAGATTCTTGGCTATACTAATTCCGTTGTTTTCAAGTATTTTCTTGACATATTCACTCAAGGTCTCTCCAAGGGTTCTGGTCACTTCGCGAGTGTTCCATATTCCGAAACAACAGATGTTCGCATCCGAAACCTTGTCACTAATTGTGTGACCATTGCAAAGGATGATTGGGATGCTCACGAGGTTTCCTGGGACTTCAAGAAAAACGAACTCATCCGAGTCAAGAGTCTGTGTCGCCAGAATGGCGCCGATATGGATATGCTCCCTATGGATGAGATTAAAGAGCTAAGGAAGACCACCCCATACGACGATTGCAAGATTGGCCATTGCATTCGTGCCTACAAGAGCGACTGGGAGCGGAAATTCATGCAACTCCATACCAACGAAGAGGAACTGAACCGCCAGTTCATCGAGATCTATGGCCTTCAGGATGAACTCTCTCCCGATGTCCCGCTGAATGAAGTTACCATTCTCCAACAGGGCGAAATCAGTATCCTAAATGACCAAACTGTATGGCATGACGATGTCATTGTCAAGCAGTTCATCAGCTATGCCATCGGCTGCTGGATGGGCCGGTATCGCCTCGACAAAGAAGGTCTGAACATCGCCCACTATCCCACGGAGGAAGAGGTTTGTTCATACCAGTACAACGGCAAGTCCTTTGAGATTGATGACGACGCCATCATCCCGCTGATGGGCCGCGACAACCCCTTCGAGGATGACAACGCCCTCCAGAAAACCATTAACTTCGTCAAAATTGTCTTCGGCGAAGACAACCTCACCGAGAATCTGAACCAGATTGAGCACTGCCTCGGAAAGAGCATCGAGGACTACCTCGTCAAGGACTTCTGGAAGGACCACAAGAAGATGTACCAGAACCGGCCGATCTACTGGCTGTTCTCGTCAAAGAAGGGCGCATTCCAGGTTCTCGTCTATATGCACCGCATGAATCCTTACACGGCCGAGAAGATCCGCACGAAATACCTCCTTCCTTACATCGAGTACCTGAAAGGCAAGATCGAGGTGGACGAGACCCGCGGTGCGGACTTGACCGCCGTCGAGCGCAAGAACCTCGCGAGGATGCAGGCCGCCTTGGACGAGTGTGTCGAGTACCACGATCGTCTCCATGATGTCGCCATCAAGGCCATCGACTTCGACCTTGATGATGGCGTTGTTGTCAACTACGCCAAATTTGGCAATGTAGTAGCAAAGATCAAGTAGCATGATACAGGACAAGATATTCAGATACTTCGACGGTAACCCCGATCTCCATATCCTCTTCATCTTCGACCAGATGGGGATGATCGCCACTGACCTCGCAGACTGTGAATGGCCAGACGGATACCGGTATGTACAGTTCGCCGGCGACTGGTTCACCGTCAAGTACAACCTCGTCAACGACTGGAAAGACGACAAGGTGGTCCTTCTGTTCCAGAACCAGGTTGCTCCGGACAGCCAGGACGAGCGGATGGACTTTCCCCTATACGGGGAGATGAAGGCCAACATGGTCTACCGCGACGAGGACTACCTGACATTCATGCAACTGAAGGGCATCCCGTCGGACTTCGCCCCGTACGTCGCCCGCCACGTCGGCGAGCTTCAGCTGTCGAAGTACGAGAAGATCCTCGGCGACCACTACGGGCAAGGCGTGTTCTCCGTTGACGTCTGCAACCGCGGCCTCCTGTCCGGCTATCTTGGCGCCACGAAGCTGCTTGGCTGGGACGATATCGTCATCCGGCTCGTTTGCATGGACGCCGACGATGCCGACAAGGACAAGGTCGCGTCGTTCTTCCGCGCTCTGAAGAACAACGAGGACGGCCGCAAGGCCCTCTCGGACATGTTGGTTTCGCTTTGCGGCGTCTCCTACGATCCGACGGCGGCCAAGAGGATGAAGCGTTTCGCAGAGTCCTTCAAGTACAACGGCATCTCGCAGAGCCTCACCGTCATCGGCGCCGACGACTACAAGGGGTACAAGATCAACGACGCCATGGCGCTGCAGCGTCTCAACCGCTTCCGTGAGACGGCATTGCACCACCCGGTCTATGCAGAACAGTTCGCCCGGGCCATAGCCGTTCTCGCTGCGGACATCCGCGAGGACAAAATCATCTCCTGGTACGGTCCCGATGCCGAGTACGCCTTCGTCACGGACTCCCTTAGCTGGCCGATTCTGGGCCACATTCTCGAGAACACTGCCATCGCGTCACCGGTGGATAGCAACGAAAAGCTCCGAGCCTTCTCCCTTCGCCTGTCTGCCGACTCCACCGTCCAGGAGGTCATCGAGTTCATGACCAACGCCTGTCTCCTTCTGGAGAAGATCGGCGCACTTGGCACGTTCACGCTCAAGACGCCGCAGGAATACATCGCGAAGTACACAACTGAGTTCTATCAGGTCGACTCCTATTACCGTCTCTGCATGGGCGAGTTCCGGGATATCCCGTCGACGGTACCCGTACACGAGAACCTCCTTACTTTCAAGAAATACCTGGACGAGGAGTATTCAAAGAAGGTTAACCTTTTCAACCAGGAGTGGATCGGTTGCATCAAGGATACCGGCACGCGGCCGGTGGCGATGGATGGCGTCCTCCATCAGCAGGATTTCTATGCCAAGAAGCTGAAGGGCGTGGACGCGAAGCGTGTCGTCATCGTCAGCGATGCGCTACGCTACGAAGTGGCCGTCGAACTGCTCAACAGCCTCGGCGACGCCAAGCACGTCGCCACGCTGGAGCCTGCCCTGGCGATCCTCCCCACAGAGACGAAGTACAGCAAGCTCACCCTGCTTCCCCACACGGCGTTGAAGTACGATGCCGGCGTCCTGTTCGTGGACGGCGAGACGCTCGAATCCAAGGAGAAGCGGACGGCGCAGGTGCGGCGATACGAGCCCGACGCGCTCTGCGTCGAATACGACAGTCTCGCGAACCTCTCCCGGGACCAGAAGCGCGAGATCTTCAAGAACAGGCTCGTGTACATCTTCCACGACACCATCGACTCGATGTCCCACGACAACCCGTCCAAGCTCACCCTCGCCTGCAGGACTGCGGTCGACGAACTCAAGAAGCTCATACCCTCCCTGCACGCGACGTACAACGTCGCCAACGTCTATCTGACCAGCGACCACGGCTTCCTTTACAACGACCTCCCGTTCGCCGAAAAGGACAAGCACAAGGTGGAAGACCAGTACGAGGAGCGGAAGACTCGATACTACATCACCGAGGCGGGCGACGACCGTTTCGGCATATCCAAGTTCCCGATGTCGGACGTTTCCAGGATGGCGAACGCCGGGAAGCTCGTCGCCGTCCCCAACGGCTCCAACCGGTTCTACGCCGAGGGCGGCGGCTACCAGTTCGCCCATGGCGGCGCCACCCTGCAGGAGATGGTCATCCCCGTTCTCTACAGCCATATCCGCCGCGAGGACAAGAAGCAGGCCGTCGGCGTGACTCTGCTCAGCACGGCGCTCACGATGGTCTCCAGCCGGGTCAAGTTCGACCTTATTCAGTCCGACGCGGTGTCGGAGGACTTCAAGGAGCGACGGGTCCTTTGCGGCGTCTACGAAGGCGCCACCCTGCTCACGGGCGAGAAGGAGATCGTCCTCTCCAGCACGGATGTCAATCCGCAGAACCGATTCAACCGCGTCGAGCTCACCCTGACCACGCCGCCGTCGGGCGGCCTCCTGGAGCTCCGGATCTTCGACTCCGAGGACAAGGAGAAACTCAACCCGCTGGCCAAGGCCATCGTGACCAACAAGACACTCATCGACCAAGACTTCTAACCGATATGACACTTCAGGAAAAGATTCTCGATTCATTCACCGGCAAGGTCGTCCGCAAGGACCTCGCCTTCCTCGTGAAAGGCAACCTCCCGGTGCCGACGTACGTCCTCGAATACCTCCTCGGCCAGTACTGCGCCACCGACGATGAGCAGATCATCGAGGAGGGGCTGGAGAAAGTCAAGACCGTCATCCGCAACAACTACATCAACCGCGCGGAGTCGGAGGAGGTGAAGGGCAAGATACGCGAGAACGGCCGCTTCCGCATCATCGACAAGGTCACGGCCGTCCTGAACGACCGCAACGACGTTTACCAGGCCACCTTCGCCAACCTCGCCCTCGCGAACGTCCCCATCAGCGACGAGATCGTCACGCGGAATCCCAAGCTCCTCTCCGGAAACGGCGTCTGGAGCATCGTCACCATCGCCTATCAGCCCGGAGACGAGGTGCGGCAGCGCTGGCTCATCGAGTCGCTCAAGCCCATCCAGATTTCGAACGTGGACGTCTTCGACTTCATCGACCAGCGGAAGAAGTTCACCACCGACGAGTGGATTGACTTCATGGTCCATACCGTCGGTCTGAACCCTGACAAACTGAACCGCCGGGAGAAGTTCATTGTCCTCGCCCGTCTCCTCCCGTTTGTGGAGAACAACTTCAACTTCATGGAGCTCGGCCCAAAGGGTACTGGTAAGTCCCATGTCTTTCAGGAGCTGTCGCCGTACGGCGTACTGGTGAGTGGCGGCGACGTCACGTCGGCCCGTCTGTTCGTGAAGATGTCCGGCAACAAGGAGATCCTCGGCCTCGTAGGCTACTGGGACACTGTGGCGTGGGACGAGTACGAACAGCAGAAGGGAAAATCCGTCGACCCGGTTCTCATCGACACGATGCAGAACTACCTCGCCAACAAGTCGTTCAACCGAGGCAAGGCGACGCATGAGGCGTCCGCATCGATGTCCTTCGTCGGCAACACGAAGCACACGGTCGAGTACATGCTCAAGAACAGCCACCTCTTCGAGTCCATCCCGACGGCATTCATCAAGGGCGCCTTCCTGGACCGCATCCATCTGTACAACCCGGGATGGGAGATCAAGATGCTCAAGAAGGATTCCTTCAGCAAGGGGTACGGTCTCATCACGGACTATATCTCTGCCATC